>Ga0247770_1000512_pt1 | contig 37404 bp, 48 predicted proteins | sample UWRJL136409B6_FD_179943 | JGI IMG/M metagenome (GOLD analysis project Ga0247770, IMG submission 179943) | Plant litter microbial communities from Arlington Agricultural Research Station in Wisconsin, United States - UWRJ-L136-409B-6 | ecosystem: Environmental > Terrestrial > Plant litter >... | reverse complement strand
CCCCCCGTTCTGACGCTGGCGGAAAAGCGGTACACTAACGTCATAAGTCCCGAACCTGCCGCCCCAACGCACGCACTGCACGCAACACACGGCGCTACGCGAATATGCGATCCTGTAGGAGCTTAGGGGGACTTATTAGGGTACCAAGTAGCAGAGCAACACGACATGAGATGGCATGACGTCTGCGCTCGCTCCCCGCATGCATTGGAATCAAATGAACCTCCCCCCCCTGTTTTCCACAGTGCTCCCTACCTATTCTGAGCTGGTCCTATCGCGCTTCAACGTCAGCTCGGGTTGCACGGTAGCCGCGCGCTGCAACACCTGACACAGTGTAACAGAGCAAACATGCGGTCGCAACACTGAGCGGATGGGGGTGAGATATTCCACCTATAAAGCTCCCAAAACCCCCCCAAATCAATCACAGCTTAGATGGTACCGACGGCCCAAGGACCTGGGTAACGCCTTGGCACCGCAACCACGGGCTCCAAAAGCACGGGCAAACCACTCCGCGAACCGACCGGCATTCCCTCTTTGGCTTGTTTGTGTCTAGCAGCCGCTCCTACCTTCCTACCTTCGTACCTTAGCTAACCTCAAAAGACCCTTACGTCCTCGGGTTCGGGTTACCTCACCTTGTTATGTTTTGGTTCTGGTTTTCGGGGATCCAGGGGTGGCGATTTCCCACCTGTGAGGGTTGCGTTCATGTTCCCTACGTAGCAGCAGTGGCGTCGTTGCGTCGGTACACGGATGAACACTGGCATGTGATGTTGTGGTTTGCTGCCTGTGTGGTGGCCGAGTCCCAACGGCGAGTGTCGATGGTAGGTAATCAGCGGTAATCAGCGTCGTGTGACCACTCCTGGCAAGATAGGCGAACAATTTAAAGCAACAGAGGCGGCCAGGGGGGATGGTGTGAGAGAAAGGAGCTGATTTAATTCAAAAGGTAGGGCTAAGCCGGAGCATTAAGCCGTCGGGGTGGAGTGGTGGAGGGCTAATTCCCGAAGTTCTCCCATCTGGACAGCAGGACGCCGCCTCGCGCCGCCCTAGCTTAAATCCCCTTTGGGGGTGCGGTGATTAAGTGAGCCTCGGCGAGCAAGCCTTGTCAGGGGGACCGGCGTTTCGAAGAGGGCAAAGGCGTTGCATTTGCGGGGTCATGAGTACGAACGGCGGGACGTGGCGTGTAGCGTAGTGTTTGTTGTAAACGAAACATGGTTCGGCATCCTCCCGGGATGCTACCGAGCATCAAAACCAAAGGCGCGCTAGGTGCTCCGTTTGGTACTGCCAAGCGAGCGGTGTGTTTGGCGAGCACTGTGGCTGTATGTGGTGATAAAGAACGCAGTGCTGTGAGTGTCTTGCTGCGGTTACAGGCAAAACTTGTCTGCAACGCAAGGGAGCTCGGCGTCAGAACAAGCAACGCTTCTCCCGCGGGAGGGGATCGCGGCCTTCGCGGCGGCAATCTGGAAGGCACTGCGGAAGGCCCCACCGCCGCGTGGAACCTTGAGCATGACGAGACGGGCTATGAAAAGCAAAATAAATGCCCGACGGAGCACGCGGGGAAACGGATGGCCACGTTCGTTGAGCCTAACGAGGGAGCAGAGGGCGAGTAACCTGGAAGCGAGACAAAGCCAATCTAGGTCAGGTAGTTAATGTGGATAGGAGTCCCGGCTGGGGTTATTAGCAGATCTGGCATGGGTCGTCCCATCACGGGCTGTTGCATCACCACTCGCGCCAAAGACGTTGACCTACCCTCACCGCCATCTACAGTCCGTGTCTGCCCAGGGCCGCCGACTCCTGGAGTCGGGAGTTGGGCCCGTCTTGTACCGCCAGCGCGAGAGTGCTCATCCCATCCCGCGCCGAGGTTCAGCCAGGGCCCGGGGAGACGACGCTCTATCTCGAAGTGCCCAAGGACCCAGACGGACGCAGGACCCTGGGAAGGACCTAGAAAGGTGAGACGAGCCAATTTAAAGAGGCTCAAAACGATCTAAGAGCAGGTGTTAAATACCAGGCTCGTCGAGTGACGTGAACGAGGGCGATCGGGGGCCGGTGGTGGGAGCTCGCCGATAAGCCGATGCTACGTCAGAACGACTGGCAGTCACGCAGTCTGGGACGGGAGACCTGAAGATGGGATGGGGGAAAATGGGGCAGCGGCTTGGCGGGGTGGGACGGCGCAGACGGGTTGGCTTGTTGGTGTGGGGCGGGGGAGGCTTGCCGTTTTTGAACCGTCCACCGTCGGTGGCCAAATTCGTCAGTGCCGTGAGGCCCAGCGGGCAGCTGGCGAGTGAGGAATGTCAGCGCCGCAAACGCCAGGGTCCCGGGCCGTCAGATTTTGGGTGAGACTGTGGGCGCGCAGCAAATCAGCGATGGCAGGAGCAGGAGCAGGAGCGATCGGGGACCCGTCCCAAGGGGCGCCAGGGGGGGCCACCAGGGGGGAATGGCGGGCCGTGAGGCGGTTCGCCGGCGCCACTCCTTTCAGGCGATGCGGAGTTGAGGTTCCGACGACAATCCCATGTGCGAGCGAGGGGCCAATTGCGGCTGCTTGCGCTGTCGTGCATGTCCTTGCACATGTCCTTGCAGGCTTCGGATGCCGCATCCAGAGCCTGGTTACCATGCGGCCAGCGCTCCACCAGGCGCACCCTGCGCTCCGGAACTGCCCAGCTCCCGTGCTTGGAGGGGAGCCGCCGAGGAGCTAGCCGCCATCACCGCCTGTGAGTGGTCCGTGCCAGTCGAGTCGAGTCCACTTCCCGACCCGCCGTCGCGAGGCGTCGCCCTCAGTACCGAAAATGCCGTCGACCGTCCGTCAGATGCATGGAGGGGACGGTTGGTGGGCGATGGCGATGGAACATGGAACGACGGGCTGGCGGTGCCGCAGGAGTCATCTTCCTGCTGCTTGCATTGCCTGCTGGCCTGCCTTCTGGAACTCTGCTCCCTTTGCAGGGCCATCCCAGAAAGCCAGACCTCCCCCCAGCACCCGAAGTTCCGCCGGCCTCTGCTGCTCCACCCTCCACACCCGTGATTGCATGCAACTGCCTCCAGACGAGGCCAATTCGTCCGCCAGACTCGCAGGTTGCCGCGGCCGGTGGAGATATCGCTGGTGGGACTGGCGGGCTGGCGGGCCACGGAGAGCGATGCGCCGGGTCCGCGTACCTAGCGAGCGAGCGAGAGTCGGCGTCCAGGCCCTGGAGCGCGTTGAAGCAGCAGACTCGGGCAGCCCTCATTCTGCCTAAAGAAGGACTGGAGACAGGTCTTATATTGGCGCTATTCGTCGTTCCGATTGCTTGGCTAGCGCGATGCACAAAGTAGGTCATCAGCGCCCTTGCTTGTCTGCTTGCTGTTAGTTATTATCTTGAGAAGGCCCTGCGCCCGTTCGAAGATCGACCTGGTCCCTTTTGGTTCCAGGCTGACAGCTGCGCAAACGGACCGAACGACTGGATTGGCCGAGCACACCGACCACCATAAGACTGCCACCCCGATGTGGTGCGACCACGCCGCTCCAGACTCTCGGCGGACGACTCGATGGTCACCGACATAGCATGACAGGCTCAACAACAGGTGCCGCCGTGGCGGTCTCGATGAGGACGACCAGGGCGCGGGACCGAGACGCCATGATGGGCGGGACATCGGCATCATCGATATCGCCGCCATCCACGCCGTCGTCGATCTTAGTCGGCAACGAATCTTCAAACACCATCAACGCCAGCAGCATGATTAGCCCCGGGCGTATTGGCAAGGGGGTGCGCTCTCGGTGCGCCCAATGCGGACGGCGGCGCTCAGTCGGATTCGCAGCAGCCACGGCAGGAGAGGAGACAGGTGCGACTGGAGCGTGCAACCATAGCCATAGTGGCAATGACCACTCCCAGGCGGATGAGCACCTGCCCGTGCCCAGCTCTCCATCCTCCGCATCCCCAATTACCGCCAACGGAACCCACAGCGCCGCGGCCCCAGCACCAACCGCACCCGTGCCCGCGCCGTTGCACCACTTGCGACCCCGCAGAATCTCCAAACTGAAGCACCGCGCTTTAACTGCCACCATCTCCCAGCTCAAAAATGCCGCCCGCTCTCCGCCGTTCCTGACCAGCAGCAGCCCCAGCAGCAGCCGCGAGCAGCAAACCAGCGACAGCATGATGGAGCCGCCCGTGCTCTCGTTCTACGGCACCGAGCCCGTGCCGCTGCCAACGCGCTTTGCCAACATCAAGCGCAGTCTCGCTGCCGGCCACGAGGCCGAAATCGAAGCGTCGTGGGCGCGCCTGCTCGATGCCCTGCGCGGCGCTGTCGACCACGTCGAAACGCGCGGCGCCAGCATCACCCCCAGCATCGATTTCGCCGACATCGACAAGCCCGCGCAAAAGGCTGACTTCCAGCGCGACCTCAGGCGCTACGGCTTGGGCGTCGTGCGCGGCGTCGTGCCCCGCCAGGACGCCCAGGCCGCCATCGACGAGACGGTAAAGTACCTGGAGACCAACCATGACTTCAAGCAGCCGTCGCCGCAGGACCCTACCTGCTTCGATTTCTTCTGGACGCCCGCCCAGGTGCGCACACGTGCTCACCCCGCCGTGCTCGAGGCCCAGCGTTTCGCCATGTCGCTTTGGGACAACCACGCCGACGACCGCATGGCCACTCGCTTCCCCATTTCCTATGCTGACCGCTTGCGCATCCATGGCGCCAACATTGGCGGGGTTGGACCCGACAAGGGCCAAGGCCCCACTGAGGGGACAGGGGCTGGCGAGGAAGAGGAGCGTGCCTTTGTCGAGCAGTTTGGCGACTTTTCCTCGTCCACTCTGATTGCCCAGGTCGATAACGGCAGTCTTGAGCGCTGGGAGCCCGACGGCTACGGTCGCGGAGGTACCTACAAGGCCGTCTTCAAGGGCGAGTGGGAGAAGTACGACGCATGGGACCCGACGGACCGGGTGAGCGCGAGCCCCGATCTGTACAACGGCTACGGCGCATGCAGCATCTTCCGCATGTTCTCGGGCGTTGTGGCGCTGAGCACCATCGAGCCGGGTCTGATCCGGCTCCTACCCATGCCGAAACTTGCCACCGCGTACTTCCTCCTGCGCCCCTTTTTCTCGCCCAAGACCAAGGCGCCCGAACGACGTGACGGTCCTGAGTGGGAGGCCTTCCTCGACGCCTCCAACTGGCAGCTCGAGAAGGACTACAACACCATTATCCACGGCGCCGTTCCCGGCCACGCCCAGCGCCTTACCGAGCTCTGGCACCCCCATTTGCATCTGCGCCGCACCCTCATCACCATTCCAACCTTACAGACAGGCGATTACATCGTTTGGCACCCGGACCTCGCTTATCACATGACGTCAAATCCCAGCGTCATGGCGAGCCGCGCACCGACGCCGCCGCCGTTCGAAGACGAGAACGCTGCCCCGCCGTCCCAACCAGTGTCCATTCTCGTCTACGTACCCGCCGCCCCGCTCACGCAAACCAACGCACTGTATCTTGCGCGTCAGCGCAAGACATTCCAGCGCGGGCATCCCGGCCCCGACTTCGACTCGACCGGCAGCGGATTAGGCAGCGAAGCAACGCACGCCAGCCGCCCTGGCGAGACCGAGATCGGTGAGGTTGGCGGACCGGCAGGTCTACAGGCAATGGGCCTAGCACCGTTTGACGTAGCGCCGACGCCGCCGACCAATCTCCTCGACAACACTTCTGCCGATGGCGAGGATGTAGACATGGAGGGTGCCAGCGGCAGTAGTAGCGGTGGGCGCGGTCGCTCCAGCAGCAACGGCAACAACGGCAAGTCTGTCACGAGGGCCGAGGCCGAGGTAGCAAGAATGGCGAACATCATCCTCTTCCCCGACAGGTATGACTTCTACATGACGAAGCGGAGCGTGATGAGCGCCACGACACGAGCTAGCACGAAGAGAGCGGTGGTATCCAAGACGGCTGCCGGAGCCGCGACGTCGGGTGTAACGAATGGTGTCACGAATGGGCTGGGTAAACGGGAAAGGGAGGATGATGACGAAGGCGCCGTCAAGGACGTCAAGATGGACTAGGAAAGCTGATAATGATTGAGTCTTGCATCGCGTTGGTTTAGCGGAGGAAGAATTGGATAAGCCATGTATATGTATTGGTTTTCATCCAGGGCCGACGAGGGCCCGGTTGGTATTTACAGGTGTGATGGCATAGAGACGGAGGATAAAACCATACCCATGTGTTGTTGGATACCACGTGTTGGCTCAGAGCTGTTAGGTATCTGGCGAGGAAGACTTGTTTCTACGGCTGCTCGTCTGACCATAGAGTCCTTGCTCTGTCGGTGACTCCTAGACTCGACTCAGATGTTGCGGATGTTTTTTCTTGGCTTGTATATAGTTTTCTTCTTCGTATAGCAGGGTTGTGGAGTTGAGTAACTGAGGTAGGGTGACCTGAGCCACGGCATCACGATCTCTTTGGAACTCGAGAGATGAATGCCGACAATGAAGAGTCAGTGCCCTCACTGCTTACGAGTTGGCCTCGGTCCAGAGCAATACTCTGCATGTGACAAGACCTCATGTGACACTTGTCCTAGTTCAACTCTTGTTGTCTTTTCATATGAAGAGCCTCTATGTTGCACGTGACAACGGTTCAAAAGCGGTAAACGCCGTGCACCCAAAGGTGCCATCATTGATGGAGTCTCATTTGGCTCGTCCAGTCTTTCATCTGTCACGAGATTATCTCCAAAGAGCCTCACCTAGGCTCAGTTCAGATCACTTTCAATTTCTCAATTATTCGCTATTATTCAATTTTCAATTTGACCACAACCACTTCCGTTGAGCCGGAGGCTCCTCCGCGAGGCGAGGAGATCCCTAATTGCCTGGCGACAAACAAGGGGTCGGGTGGTCTGCCGCTGGTTGTCGGCGCTGGCTGCACGATTGTCAGTGGCAGTTTTATCCGGATCGGGTCGGGCTATTTGCTGCCGGGTGCCGCCGGGAATTTACCAGTTGGGCCCCCTCGCTGCAGGTTGGGTAGGGTAGGCGAAGGGGAAGGGAGATCCGAGAACAGCCGATGCGGTGGTACCAACCTAAGGCAGGCAGATGTGAGGTGAGGTGTTTCGCGTTTCAGGTTTGACGACGTCTGGTCACGATTTTTTTCGGGCAGCTTTGCCGGGAGCCGACACGTCGGTCTGTGACGCCCATTGCTGCTGCGCGCATTTTGCAAAAACAACTGCAAAGAATCCGCAGTGCGGAGATGGCATGTGGCGGTGAGCGTACCGGAGGCCGGGTTTGATGACGGAAGGTGCAGCGGCGGCAGTATCTTACAAGTCCTTTAAGCGATGCAACAATGGGGGGTTCACCGGATTCCCGATCTGCGCTGATGTGGACCTCTGTCGCACAGCGGCCTCTTTCCAGTCAGGAACTGCGGATTCTCGTTCAAGTCAAAGATCCTGATGATGTTGTAAACCTCTTGGCCGGCGACGCCCCCACCATCGGCCCACCCGAGGATGTCTCGACTCACCAGCATTCAACGAGCGGACCCGAATTCTCAGCTGCCGAAGCACACGCCCTCGCCACCAGGACATGCATACTCATATGTTCGAGGACAACACTGCGATTAACTCGCACTCAGAATGACAGGGCGGAATCAACAGTCGTTCTCTACGCATGGACGAACTGGAGCAAACATCTTCAGCATTCCGGGCTTTCCTTGAACGACGAAAGTATTGCCGAATCTATGGATTTGATGATCCCAAGGCTTTGCGAGGAGGTGCTTGACAATCTTTATGACCTGAACGAGCTGATCACCGGCTCCTTCACAGGTTCGGGGACGAAAGACGGAATCCAACAACAAATTCAGGTTGAATTGTGGAATATCATCTACCGGCTGCGAGAGCTTCACCTGAAGGGAGGATATAGCCACGAGCTCGAGGTTGCTCGACGGAAATTGGATGCTTCCGGGAACTTAACAATGCAGTCGAGGGAGCAGGTGCCCTCCTCAGAGGCTTGGACTCTTCGGTCTAGCCAAATATTGGCAGAGACACTCCCCCTGTTTGGCGAGCCAGAGAGACAGCTAGTCGAAAGTCTTGTTGAGATTGCATGCAACTTGAAGTTACTCAGCATCCGGCTTGGTCAACATACACAGTGGGGAGTACCGTCGACGGTACGCAACGAAGATCTGGTCCCATTTCACATTCCCGTTAAGCTACCCATTCTTGTCGATGCGGCTGCCTGCATGGATGCTGCCGCCAGCTACCCATACTGGGGGTTATTGCCTGGTGCAGTGTTGTCAAATCTGCCCGCCAGTTTGTTCACGCAGGAGGATGTTCACAACGCCGAGATACAGAATATTCCTCCAACAGCTCACACTATCGACATCCCTCAGCTTCCTTCACGACGAACCTCGTCTTTCGCAGATCTACCACCCCAACTACAAGGAGCCACCAACCCTCTATGGTATCTTAGTCTCGCCGTTCCCAGTTTCTTGCGCCGTAACAAGCCATCCACATCACCCTCTCTTCTCAAGGGCCATCATATCCCCAAACTCGTATCCACCTTCAACTCAGATCCTCCCCCAACCAACCCAGCAGCAGCCTGGCCAGAACTCAAGAAAGCCCTCCTCAGCTCCGGCTATCGCATTGCTCTCGCCTACCTCATCGCCGCCATCCTCCTCAACCACCTCCGCCACACCTTCGCCCCCTGGCTCGCCGCCTACACATGGCACACACCGCTCGAAGACCTCCGCCTGGCGCTGTCCAACCCGGACGTTTTCCTCTCCGACTTACTTTCAGCACCTTGGACTCTCCTCGTCCTCAGCCCCCTCCAGAGATACCTGATCACTCGCCTGTTCGACCTCACGACGCGTGTTGCGCTCTCGCCATCAACACCATCACCACTACCACCATCATCACCATCACCACCACCATCATCATCATCATCATCATCATCATCATCAATCTCCATCACAGCTAAAGCAGCCTTCCTCCTCGCCCTAACCCACACCCTCACCACAGCAGAATACACCCTCACCCTCCTCATCCACACAGCCGCCATCCTCATTGCCCTCTTCCGCCTCCTCAAAGGCCCGCCCAACTCTCATCAAGCCCTCTACCAACTCCTCACAGCCCACATCTACACACTCAAACTTCCATTCCTGGCTCTCCTTTTAGGTAGAAACGTCGTGCTAGGTATATACCCTCTTTTGAAAGATAGTTTACGGCGTGCCCTGCTGCAAAGACAATGGGGATTGCTTCTGTCTCTGGTGTCGACTGCAGGGTTTGTGGTTATGCTGCTGCGGTTTAGAAGCACATTCTTCATTGCGTTGCAGGTACATAGGATGTTTGTGGCGTTGGGGTACTTCATCTGGGCGGCGGTGCTGCTGGGGAGGGAGTCACTTCACGATTCGGTTGGGTTGCGGGCGAGCAGGACAAGTTTGAGGGATGGAGCTGAGCAGGTGAGCGAAGTGTTGTCGGAGGGGGCATTGGTTCAAGGCACGGCCAGAAGCATGAAGCAGGATTGAATTCCGAGGGTACATTAGCACATTAGAGCATGTTGATAGCTTACTTCAGAGAAAGCTACGATGGCATTACGCATATATGTCCGTCTCTAAGGCTCACAGCCCTCCAGTGGCTATCCCTCACGCGTACCCGTTCTTCGTGAGCCATGCCTTGAGGCCACCTGCATCCCTGGTCTTATATGCCGCTCTCGCGCGGATCTTGTCCTTGGCTGCTCCCAGCGTCCGGTCAAAGCCCTTGGTGCTCACACCAGAGAAGAACTTCTCAATCTCTTCCAGTGTCTCGAAATCCGAGAACCTGCCCAAGCTCAAGCCCACGAGACGATCAAGAATGATAGGATTGCCGCCCAACTTGGCATTCACATGGTCCCAGTTGTCTCGCAGGTAGTACCATAGGAGTGGGCGCGCTACCCTGTTTCCAGACATACCGCTGGCTAGGTAATGCATATCACCCGCTGGAACCGAATCACTGGCGGCGGCAGGTGGTGAGATGCTGAAGTTAAACGGCAGGAGAACGTCTTTGATGATTGAAGCATCGGTGACATGGGACAACACCTGGAGGCAGATCTCCTTGCCGTCGATAGCCGGCGTGGTAAACCACTCGTGCTTCAGGGCCTCGACTGTGCTAGCAGGCTCGGTACGAATGGCGGCACGGTAAACAGGAGAGCGAAGATCTGCGGGGAAAGAGTTCTTCTCCGGGTCAGCACGGAAGGCGGTCCAGCGGCTGAAGCCAGCGTCGATGGTCCTGCATACTGGTTAGCACAAGCTTCGATAAACCGATATGGCCTCTGGGTGGAACATACTCTTGATGGCCGTTTGCAATAGCGGTAACAAGGAGGCGCTTCCGCAACAAACCCGTGTTGAAGTCATCACCAGCCTTGGCGTCCCATCCCAGCTGCTTCAACGCCTTGTCGATCAGCTGGAGGGTGAACTTTTGCAAGCCGTTCTTGACCTCCTCATCGTCGCCAAAGATAGACTTCAGGACATTGACACCGTCGAGTGCCTGGCTAAGAACGCGATAGTGGGTCTCATTCTTCAGGCCCTCGGCAAATGATAGGAAAGCCGCGGTGGTGCTGTATCCCGCAAACGCAAGGTCGGCCGCAGTCGATGTGATGAAGATCTTGTCCTCGGTGCTGAGGCGATCGAGCTGCGTGCCAAGGGTCTTAAGCCGCGATTCGGGGTAGTTCACACGGTAGAAGCCAGTCGCATCCGCGTTGAGCAAGTAAAAGTCGTCGTTGATCTCACTGATGGTGGAATCCTTGGTGGTGAGAGCCAGGGACTCGACGCCCTGCGACCCAGTCTTGCCCTTAACAGCAAGAGGCACCCACCAAGTTGTCTCATCATCCTCGGCCTTGACGTCTCCGGTTCGGAGGAAGCGTGACTGCTTGATCGAGATTTCCTGCGGCTTTTCGTCGACGGTAATCACAGGGAAGCCAATCTTCTCAATCCAGGGTGTCATGATTGTGTTGACATCGATACCCGATGCCTCACTCAAGGCGTTCCATAGCGCCGAGGTCTTCGCGTTGCCATAGGAGTGCTTCTTTAGGTAAATGGCGATACCTTTGAGGAAAGTCTTGACACCAAGATTGGATGCCAGCATACGGATCATGGAGCAGCCCTTGAGGTAGCTGATCTTGTCAAAGATCTGGTTGACGTCCAGAGCGTCGCGAACGACGACCTGGATGGGGTGCGACGCGCGCATACCGTCAAGAGCAAAAGCATCCTCCAGGCCCTCGTGCACAAGTTGGGGCCACACCTCCCACTCAGGGTGGAGATGGTCCGTCGCGAGCCAGCCAGCCCATGTGGCAAAGCCCTCGTTCAGCCAGAGCTCATCCCACCAGTCCATCGTCACCAGGTTACCGAACCACTGATGAGCAAGCTCGTGAGCAACGACATAAGCGATCCGGTTCCTGAATCTGGAATCCGAGAGCTTCTCGTCGAAGAGGATGGCCGTCATGCGGTACGTGACCAAGCCCCAGTTCTCCATGGCACCGTGGGTGAACTCGTGGACGGCAAGGATGTCGCTCTTCGGCAGAGGGTAGTCGATCTCAAACTGCTCCGAGAAGTAGTCAATAATCTTTGGCGCATGCTCAAGCGCCCAGCGGCCTTGTTCTTTGAGCCCACGGGTCGTGTAGACGCGCACTGGGATCTTTTTGCCGCCGTAACTGCGATCTGTGAAGGCCTCAACATACTCGAAGTCGCCAACCGCCCAGGCAAGCAGGTAGGTGCTCATTATGGGGCTCGTCTCGAAGGAGACAAGGGTCTTGTGAGACTCAACTTGCTCGGTGTTCTTGACCGGCATGTTGGACAGCGCAACCTGGTCGGAGGGGATCTCGATGGTGAAGTCGAAGGTGGCCTTGAGGTTCGGCTCGTCAAAGCATGGGAAAGCGCGGCGAGCATCGCAAGCTTCGAACTGGGTGCTCAACATGTAGTGGAACTCGTCGTCGTGGGGGACACTCGCGGCGGGAGGAGCAGTTGGCTTGTACTGGCTGCGGTAGAAGCCCGCCATGTCGTGGTTGAGCTCTCCCGTGAACTCAATGGTAACAGAAGCCTTCGGGGAAACAGGCAGAGCGTCAGGGAACGCGATGGTGGCACGCTGCGCCTTCTTGTCCTCAGAAATGCCGGTCGACTCCCATGACTGGTCACTCTTGTTCTGGCTAACAAGGGCGGTGGCCTTGAGAAGCTTAAGCTCGAGCGTGTTGAGCACGATTTCGCTCGTCGGCTTGACCACCTCGCCGTCAATCCTGAAGACTCATTAGCGGCCCGTCATGGTGCTCTGAGATTCAAATACGCACCGGACAGTGCCAGTGTAGGACCAATTCTTGAAGTCCAGGTTCTTGATCACGAGATCATAGTGGACGGGCTTGAAGCTGTCCGGGAGGATGTCTCGGTCCGCCATGTTTGCGGTTGTTGATATTGATCTGGCCTGCAATGCCTCGTGGGAGCAGTGTCTCCGGAAGATCAGAGAAAAGGGTGTTGCCTGCTTGAGGATGGATGACCTTCGGCGCGAAGGCGGGGTTGAGGTGAGGGGCACCGCGGAACAAAACCTTGGTCGCAAAGTCGTTTGCAGCAGGAACGGCCTCGGGAGCGGTGGCTGATAGGCGCCGAGGGGTGGTGAACTAGCAAATACAGCTAGAAGAATTCTCGTCCGAGTGAAAGCAACGCCAGGTGATCTGAACACTGCGAGACTCATGAAGCGCGCGACGAGGGAGCTCAGGTTTTAAGATGCGGATCTGGGTTCGGGTCGCATCTGCCGCGACCCCGCCTGCAGCTGCTGTGGGATGCGTCGCCAATGACGACAAGGCCCAGCGCAACGGAAAGTAGCGGCCGGGCGGGCAATGGATGCGAGGACCTTCTGTTTGGAAGCAATGCCCGAGAGGAGGCCCGCCCGAACTACTTGGGATGACCAGAAGCAATATGAGTGTGATTCGCTTGCAGGGGATCAGATGGCAGGAGCTTCCAATTTGGGATACTGGTATTTGCCATCGAGGATAGCTCGAGAAGACAAGATGGAAGGCGGGAGAAAAGGTGGCACCAGGTTCCATCACCGTTTGAACTAGAGCCCAGCCCCACCATAGCTCCATATCGATAACATCCAGCTTGGGCAGCTGACTGAGGTCCACGGGCGTAGTGGGCACGCAGCACATCACCATGATGATGCGGGGTCGGGTCAGTAAAGAAACGCCATCCCCATGCGGCGGGCAATGCAGCTCGCCCGAATCGAAGAGTAGCGAATCATCAGCGCCGTCAACGTCCATATAAGCACGCAAGGCAGTTTGCCCGAATTGCGTGCATTGACAAGTTCGGGAACTTTGCCGTTACGGGGCAAGGCAGATTCCACGAGGTGAAGGAAAGAAAAGGAGCAAGAAATCCCATATGCCTCGATTCGCTCATACGATCATGATGTCGCAAAGGTACGTACGATACAATCCGCGTCCATTCAGACGTTCATGAAAGCAACTGTCCTGCGCTTATCCATGGCCAGAACATCACTCTCGCGCTCTGTGACAACCAAACAACCCATCCCAAACTCCGCCAAACGCCGTCCCAATCGATAGCTAGGTGATGCAAAATCTTGGGTGGCCGAGACGAGTGCCAAGTGAAGCAAGTGAGTCCCAAGTACCGGGGTAGTCTGTAAAGAAAACAAGGCGAAACCCCAAAAGTCGTGCGTATATAATGCCCGTCGCAATGCCTCCCAAATAAACCTGCCATTCTGTGTGTCGCCAAAGACAAATGATGCCATGCAAAGCCAAGGGGGAGGGGTAATAGAAGAAACCCGTCCCAGTCATAGTGTATCCCTTATCGTCCCAAACGCCCGTCGAAACCAACTCGCATACTCTCCCTCCTGAGAGATTCCTAGGCAGTGCTCGCAGAAGAACCGCTGCCCTCCTTCTCAACGTCCTCCGCCACCTTGTCCCACCAACCACTGTGTGCGTCCCGGTCAACACTCGACACCTTACTCATCATCTCCACCATGTCGCGGACCTTATCCACGCATTCAGCAAGCCCCAGGCTTGCAAGCTTCTCACCAGCTGTGCTCGTCGCCTTAGCCTTCTCGCTTGCGGAAGCGACAGCCAGGCGCGCCAGTACGTAGCTGCGAAGGCGGTTGAGCAGCAACCTGAGCACTGGCTCTCGAGGTTCGCTCTCGCGTCGCGTGGCGGACTCGACGCTCGCCCCGACAAACTTGCCAACCAACGCCCTCAGATGCACTTTGGTAGCGGCTGGCATCGAGCGGCCGGCCTCAAGAGCCGCCATGATACCGTCCACAGTGTTCTCGAGCGTCACGGCCTCCTGCGTCTCACTTTTCTCGAGAACCATCATGATGCGTTGCGCCTCGTTCTTCCAGGGGGCACGCACATCACGCTTCAGCAGGTTCTTGCACTGGAGAAGGACAGCGCCTGTCGTGATGATCCTTCGCGTCAGCAAGCCAGCACCGACAGCTCGCTTGTGGTCAAGGAGAAGCATCTCGGGCATCTCCTCTACCGGAATGGGCGACAGCTGCGTGAAGGTGTCGACCAGCATCTGATTATAGATGCGGTTTGCTGTTGGCCGCGAGGCTGGGTGGTGGATGCCCTCGGGATCCCGTCGTGCCACCTCCGCAAGGAGCTTCTGTCGCGCGGCGCCCCAGGCGGTTGTCGCGGCCGAGAGGGTGAGCCCACCAGATTGAATAGAGGCCTCGAAGACCTTTGCTTCATATTTCGGTGCTTCCTCAATCAACCGCGGCGCGGCGAGTTGCAGAAGGTAGTTCGCGTAGTCGCTGAGCATGACGTAAACAAAGTCGTTCAACGCCTCCAGTCGGTCCACATAGTTTCCTTGGCTCAGCTTTTCGTCAACAAGCTTCTTGACTTCGTCATCCCTGATAGGGGCGCAGAGCTTGGGGAGGAGGGACCCCATTGCCTGGAAGAACTTTTCGTAAGAAAAGCTGCCCATCGTGAACTGGCGCCTGGCGATCTCGGTGTCAAGGAGCTCGCCAATAAATGTGTGCATGGAGTTGCCCGTCTTTACCAGACGCTGAAGCTTGAATCGGATAGAATCCGCAACTCGAAGCAGCAAAAAGAAATGTGCCTCCTGCTGGTCGGCTTGCATCGTCGAGCGCATGTCCTGGAATATGGGACCCAGGATGTGTTCTTGCTGCTCATGGTAGAGAGAGGGCTCGATGCGGAACTCTTTGCTGATGGCAAGTTCATGCACAATGATCCTATTGTCGGGCAATAGGCTCTTGGTATTTGGCATGACGATGTTGACCCTGAAGGGCTCGCTTTTTTGCGGAGTAGCTGGAGGCGTCGGGGCTTGCGCGTGGGACGAATTCTCGTGGTCGTCGTCAGCGCTTAGCACTCCCATCGCTGTCTCCGTAGTCGAGTGCTCTGCAGTGCGTGGCTTCGTGTCGCCAACAGGCTTCTTTGCCTTCGCTTTGCGGGCAGCTCTGACTGCCTCTGTAACCATCTTCTTGCCCTTCTCCGCACCAGCCAACTTCTTGATCCTAACCAGCAAGAGCAACTGATTGTTGCGGATGCTCTCTTTGTAGACCTGGTCGACGGACCCGTCCGTACTGTCCTTGACGGATTCCCAGATCGCATCGAGCTCAACGAATTGCATCACCATGAGTTCGATCAGCGAGTTGGAGTCGCGGGCCTTCCATGCAATAAAAGCGTTGTAGAACGTTGCATAAACCTCGGGGAAGGATGCGAAGAGCACAGGGGGTGGGGTGTGGTTATTAGACGCCGTCAAACGCCCAAGGATGGTCTCGAAGGATATCAGGAGGTCTCTGGCCTTGCCTACTAGCTCTTGCGACTGCGGATTAGCCAGGTCGTCCCGAGGGATAGGCCTTGACAAGAGAACACCCATCTGTTCCTCTTCCGCCTTTCCCTCCTTGTTGCTGAGCACTTGTGATGGATGTCCGAGGATGAGGAACGCGCTGAGGAACGACCGCACCGCTGTCATCTCCTCAACAGACCCAGGATCGCCCTCATTTAGCCCGCACAAGCGCAGAACACGCGCAGTGATGACCAAAACCTTTTCTTGAGAGAGGAGGGATGTAACTTCCTCGAAAGAGGTTGCCCTGACGCAATCCATAGACAACCCAAGAGCGTGGAACTGGGCGACGGCCTGCCGCCGTTTGACAGACCTCCACCACCACTGAATCCTTGGGACGGCGGCATCCTCACGGATAGGGCTTGAGTCGCGTTCCTTCACCTCACTGACCCGGGGCATCACCTCAACCAGGGCAGGCTTCGGCGTCCCAAGGCTTTGGCCGCGCTCTCTCCCACGGCTCTTGGCAGTGTGTCGATTGCGCAGCTCTTCTCGCCTCCTTTCGGCCTCGGCAAGGCGCTCCTCCATCTGAAGTTTCATCTTTCGGATGTCTTGCTCGCGCTTCTCCTTCATATTTTCGGCGATGGTCTTCGCCCTTTTGACTTCCTCAGCGCAAGCAGCAGCGATCTCGGCCAGGTTACGCTCTCGAGCCTGGGCAGCGGCGAGCGCCCTCTCTTCGCTCACGCTTATATCTTTGGTGGCAGCTTTCGCAAGGGCCGCACGAAGGCGCACCTTTTCGGCATGGGCGGCGCGATCGGCAAGGCGGGCCTTTCGGTCTTCGAGGATCGACGCTCGACGGAGATGTTGGGCAATATACTTGCTCTGCGAGGTCACTTGAAGGACAGCGCCGGCGGAGGAGCGAGACTGTGCGGATGAGATGCTATTACGACGCGAAGAGGCAGCGCTGTCTTTGCGTCGAGTCTGGTTTGTCGGACGGCCAAAAAACAGCCGTGCCGCGATGTGTGGGGGCGGGGTGTAGATCTTGGCCCCCTCATCGCCATCGCCATCAATGAGCTCAACGTCCTCCTCAGGCGAGGATAGCGAGAGGTCCATATCCGGGTCGACCGTGCTTGAAGATGGGAGGCCGACGGATTCTTCGAGGTTCCGGGACGGTTCGGTCATGTCTAGTGATGCTCGCCGCATGACGATCGGTAGCGTTTGTTGTTGTCGATGTTCGAGAAAACGGGCGGTACGGATGTTGGCGCGTATAGAATCAAGCTTCTAGTTCGTAGTGAAATGCATGCGACAAGCGCGATCTGCTTCAACCTGTGGAAGGACCTCGAAGAGCGTGGCCGAGGGAGGGTCGAGCGTCGCGCTGGGATAAAGATTCGAGGGGGAGGCGAGCGGGTCGCGCGAGACGGCGCTGGGGCCTAAAAGTCGGGCCTGACAAAGAAACAAAGATGCACGCCGCGGCAGATACGTAGCCGACGGGTGAGAGAGAAATGAATGCGGCTCGCAGTGAGTGGTCGTAGAGAAGGGAAGGGAGGGAGAGGCCGAAGTAGAACCCGCCTGCAGCAGCCGTTCAATCGCACAGGCGTGCTGACACGAACACGCAGGATGATGCGATGGAAGGCTGGGGAACCTGGAATCCTGATGACGAAGAGCAGTTTCGCCAATGGCAGCCACCTGGACCGACTGTGCACCCCGCCTATCACTGAGCCCTAACACTTGCTGCGGGGTCGGCCCCCGCGCGCAGTTAGTGGCCTGGCGAGCGGGGCTTGTTTCAATTTCAAGCCCAAGCTTCAAGATCCACCCTGGCTCCTGCCACACAACATCGAAGCTTGTCCTTGACCTTCTAGCTTCATTCGACAGTTCGCATACTTTCCTGCGTGTCGCAGGCTCCTCGTCCATCTTGGAGCCGAGTTTATGAAAAGCCGCATGCCGGACCAATCTTGATTGGGAGCGGCCCGTGGAGATGCAGAAGCCAACCCGCTTGCATCAGTACGGAGCACGTCACTCCACCTTCATGGCTGCAAAGCGCAAACCTGGAATCCATGCGACTCGGGCAGCTTACCTAAGGCCCCTCAACACACATTGCCAGGCTGGATCGCGAATGCGAGGCCCACAGTTGAAAATTCGGTCACTTGACATCACAAACTAGAATTCCCAATGGCGTCCAACACTTCGCACAAGCTCTGGTTCCGCCGCGCCGGAGACGGGCCGGCCCCCGCGCAGGATGGCGCTCAATCCCCGATCCCTTTTCCCGCAACCGACGTGGGTTCCCGATCCGCCCCCCACCAGTGTGACCCCCTCCTTTCGCTGACGGGTTGGTCACGGTGTATGTAGCTCGAGGCGCTGAAGAAGGATGGTGATTCGTTCACTCTCAGCTCCTTCACTACCGACGACGCTTGGGACCTGGGCCACCTCCTCCATGCCCGCCTCGCCCCTTTTGCCGCCCGCGGGTAGTCGGCGCTGATCTCCATATCTCTGGCGAACAGCGCGCAAGTGGTGTTCCAGTGTGTCACAGGTCCGGGAATCACACCAGATCACGAGACCTGGGTGCAGAGAAAGCGAAACGCCGTCCTTCGCTGGACGCACAGCTCCTGGTACCTGGGTCTGCAGTTCAAGCACAGCGAACAGGACTTCAGACAAGTGTTCCAGCTCAGCGCCGAGCAAGCTAATCTCTATGCCATCCACGGTGGTGCTGTTCCGATTCGTGTCCACGGTGTCGAAGGCATCGTCGCAGTTGTCATCGTCTCGGGCTTAGAGCAGCACGAGGACCACGGCGTCATCGTTGATGTAATCAAACATTACTGGGAGGAACAGGATGTGTAACTACCTACCTAGACAAACAGGTTCCGCCATTCTTCGCTTTGCCTGCCTCTCGGTCAAAAGTACCGAGTGGGAAGTTTTCAGCTGGGTCTGAGTCTTCCAGCTCAACTTACGCCGCGACTCTGGCCTCTCAAGGAGGAGGATGGATGCTCTGGCCAGAACGCCGGCTCCCCAAGCTAGTGCGAAGATGCCTTTAGTATTGTCAAGCCAGGCCCCGGACTGTGATATACCGGGCGTTGAAAAACTCTCTGATGTTTTCAATGGCCTGGCAGCTCTAATGTATCGACTCTTTCCACGGTGCGAGAAGCTACCTGAAAGCTGGCTTTCTCCCTCCTTATGTACGGAGTACCGAGTCTTTTTTTTTTTTGTCTTTTTTTTTCCACCGGACTACGACTCGGAAGCAGACTAGAAGACGGAATATGAAGCGGACTCTTAGTTGCTTGAATATCAATGGTTTAAACCCCTCTCAGGGAATCCTTTACGTATCTTGTCACCGGTCATCGCAGACCCCGAATGGCCGTCTGCACCATTTTTTCCCGGGCTTGGTAGCGCCACAGTTTGGATAAATATGACCTTTGGCGTTGAGGATCGCTCGTTTAGCGTCTGCAACAAAACTCCATTGGTGCGGACCCGTCGTACGGATATTAATCTACCCCATATGTATTCACGTTGGCGGTTCTACAAGGGTGCCTCTGAGGCTACGTCCAAACAGGTACCGGGTGGGACGGGACAAAGGCGAAGCGGAGCTAAACTTATACCACGGCTTTGACAGCGATGCGACTTCTCATAGGCTAGAACTTTGAGGCTCACCTTCGAAGTAAAACACAGACGACGATGTGTGAAGCTATCTGGCGATGGCTGCATATTCGAACCTCACACATTCGCCAAGGGGTCGGTCATCCCGTCCTTGCGTCGCTGCAGATTTCCGAATATAGCGTTGGCGACGGCGACAGGATTGAGAGGTCCAAGTTGGTACGCACCCAACTCTCGGTACTTATGTGCCGGGATACTGTTTACCTCCAAACATTCAGGGGCAATTGCGCCGAATGTGTTATGTAATCGGCACATCGAGCCCGTTTGTCCTCGGTTTCGCCCAGCCTCGTCCAAGTGTTGGCAAAGGTAATAATGCGAGGGCGGAATGTTGTCTGCAGTGCCGTTATTCCCGCGCTCGACGTGGTACAGATCGACCAGCGCTGCTGGGCACCTTCCTGTTTGCTGTTCGCCCAGCAATTGGCATTCGCAATCCAGCCAGTGCGGGAAACGGACCAAAATGGCCCCACACGACAAGACCAACAGCCCTGAAACGAATGCGAACGGACAAAAAAAACCGCCCATCTAATGGCGAAGGGCCCCATGCCGAGCCCACCGGCCCTGGCTCAGCGCAAGGTCTCGGCCGTCTTGGACTCTTGGGTTCTCTTGGGGGTTGCGCGCGCCCAGGCTGGGCGCTGGCTCGCATGCCTCCCCCGCGCCGCCAGAAAAAAAAGATGGCGGTTTTGGTAGGTAGGCGCCCGTGTCGCTTTTCGTCCGTCAGCGCAAACAGCAGCAGCCAAGCCTGAACTCGTCACTGCCAAGGGAGGGCATCGAGGATGCTGCGACTGACAAGTCGTGATTTTGCTCAGCCAAGCCCGGTGCCAAGTCCTCCCAAGAGCCTTGGGATATGCCAACATTTGAGCCAAGGCTCGGCGCAGCGAACCGTGGCCAACGCCTGGAACATGAATGCGGATTTTAATAAAACGGGCTGCGACACCGCGCATTTTCCCTCAAAGTCTGATTCTCGTTCCATCTCCCCATTTCACCCATCCCCAAACTTTTGTGTTTACGTCAGCCACAGTTTTTGTCCACAACCCGCCAATCCGCAACCTGCGACGACACCCAGGTTGACGACAGGAAAGCGCAGCGCAAGCGCATTTTTCTGCAAATCTGTAAAAGCATCGCAGCAGAAAAAGACAAAAACGCAAAACACCAAGAAAGACAGGCCAAGAAACGCATTTTTTAAATCCAAATGGAAGGGATCGGCGGGACGTAGGCGGTAATCCGGGCAGGATTTAAATTGCCCTTGAAGACCGAAACTCGGGAGGGCGGCTCTAAAGAGAGGCGCTGAGACAGGGCCGACATGGTCTTGGACACGGGGGTTGAGATTCGCGACGAACACACCAAATCCTCCACACCCAAACCGGAGGCCGCATCGCTGTCATATGCACCGATGGAGCCGCAGGAACCAACGGACGACTCCACTGAGCAGCTCTACAACAACCACAACAACAACAACCGACAAACACAGCAGCGGCAAAAATGGAAAACGGCCCGCACGATAGTCGGGGCTTTCTCCCTTGTTCTCTCACTCGCCCTGCTCGGGCTGGGCGTCAAGATGTCGGTGGCCTACGATGAGGCACCGCTGATCCACGTCTCGGTCGCTTTTGTTGGATTCACCGTAAGTACCCCTGGGAAACGCACGTATGGTCCGTTCCATGCTGACCTCGCCGAAAAGTCTGCAACGTCCATCGCGTGGCAGTCGTTCGAGTTCATCGCCCGGTGCATGCGCCGGGATGGTCGCGGCATCTACCCCGGGGCGCACGTCGGCGTGCACATCTGCCTGTGTCTGGCCTGCGTTGCTACGACCGGGTATGTGTGCTTCTGGGTCTCGCAGGGGGACCGCTGGAAGTACGTGCAAGTGCATGGCGAACGGGAAGACTACTCCCCCCTCTACCACATCGGCGTTGTCGTTGTCATCATCACCGCGATGCTACTGTAAGTTGACCCCCTGAAACGTCTGTTTTCGAGGTGCTGACGAGACCGCAGGTTGGTGCACTTCATGCTCTCTATTCTTGCCTGCCAGGTGATTAGAAGAAGAGAGGACGACGGTTCGAGTGTGCCCGTCGTCAGAGTACGATATGATGGTGTTGGTCCGGACGGCACAGCCCGTCCGTTAAGCTACCGAGTGACGGAAGTTATCAGTCTCCCGCCGTACAACCACGGCAGGTCGGATTTTGACGAAGCTGCTCGTCGCATTTCAATGGCCAGGGGAGACTTGCGAGGTGCCGACGAAATCTCAAGCTCGACAACTGGGACAGGTTCACCAAGGACGCCGGAGAAGTCTGGGTAATTCGGCGCTTGAAGTTAGGCTGGTTGTTGGCAATCAAAGCCACTTTCAGAGGGGGGGTCATTTGCAAAGCGGCTATCAGAACGGATCTGGGTCAGCATGGAGTTGGAGGTCATGATATCAAAGCGCATTTTGATTTGGGTTAAAATCATACATTTGTTACACCAGTAAATGTAGCATATTATTTTTAAAGTTGATCGATATTGAAAGATTTCGAACTGTTCCTGAATCTGGCCTGAAAGCAGAAGTAGAGCCAAACCGAACATATGAAAGACTTGTCCCTTTCCGCAAATTCACGAAATTCAAGTTGCCCTCATTCCTTGGAATTACAACTATCAATTCGCCCTTCCCTTACTCAGCACCAAATCTACAATGGGCCTCTGTCTTAGTCGTTGAAAGAGCCTATGCTTGTGGGAAGGCCGCTTTCGATCTGCCTTTCGGTCTGACGACTCAGAGTCTTCCTTCGGAAGCGGCTCGACCAACACTGTCGGCCCGGGCGGCACAATGCAGGGTCCCTGGCCTCCAAGGAGTACCAAACGTCTTCCTCTGGTATACCCGATCGAGTAGTCGGTCACGTTAGGCCACGTGGTTTTATGGAACGCACCAAGTGTCTGGTCACTGTTCTTGTCCCAGTACAGTCGACGGAACCAGAGGTGGATGGCTGGGTAGTCGTTGCGGATCGACTTGAGGTTGCATTGAAAGATCGGAACGTAAACAGAATCGAACCTGATGATGGTCACGTAAAGACGTATGTCAGACTCAGTGAGGTTGTCGCCAAAGAGGTATTTCCGTCCGTCGGCAGCGAGCATTGCCTCCACCCGATCAAGCTCCCGGAACAGGGGGTACACGTTGGCATTGAAGGCATCCTGCGTACCCGCAAGGCCACACTTGTAAGCGCCTTCGTTGAGGATATCATGCATCGAATCATTCAGTTTGTCGATCTTCTGGCGAAGGGGCTCGGGATACAGCCCGCCACCAGGTCGGTTGACTTCGCGCAGGTGCTGGGGGATGAGGTCTTCGAAAGCGGTGGTGAACATACGCATGATGTCGGAGCTTTCATTGTTGACGATAGTTTGCGTCTTCTTGTCCCACAGGACCGGCACTGAGAAACGACCCGAATAGTTGGGGTCGACTTTCAGATAGAGCTCCGCGAGGGTCTTGAAGTGGTAGTCAGGGTCCTCTGAGAGAGATTTGCCCTCGCCACTGAAGGTCCACCCTTGCTCGGTCATGTGGTTGTGCATCTCGCGGATCTCTATGATATCCTCGAGACCCTTAATGATGCGGACGATCGTCGCTCTTTGTGCCTGTGTCCGTCACGTGTCAGTGGGATGGGGTTTGAGAGCTGGGGCTGGAGGAGAGGGCTCACCCAAGGACTGGTTTCCGAGACGTATAGCGCATAACGTCCTTTCTCCGCCGGAAACGGCGAGCTTGGGTCCGCAGAGATGGTGTTGCGAAACATGCTCGGCAGCCGGTGGAAGTAGCCGTTTACAACGTAGGGCGGCTGGGACTGGCTTTGGTGTCAGGTTTAAGCACATTCCCATGGTAAATCTGAAGCTTACCATCTTGGATACGTTATTGTCAGGGAGGTTTCTTGTCTTGTTTGTGTCTGTGTTGTTTGTGTCTGTGTTGTTTGTGTCAAGGAAAGAACCCGGGAATCTGGGAATGAGCGGCTTCTAGAAGACTCTCCATCTTATGTCCCTGGGGAACAAAGGAGCACCGAATCCGTGCTTTGAAAGACTCGGCCGCATTAGGTATCGATGACATCGCCAAACTTCTGCTGACCAATGGAAACGACTCGTCTACGCAAAAAGTTGCTTTGTGAATCCATTCTGACAATTCGCGATGGCAGAGAAGGATCACCTGGGCAGATCCGGTCCACCGAGGAATGGGCCAAACATGAGTGTACTTTTCGGCGAGAAAAGAAAATCCAGCTTTTGGTGGTAACAGCAGGGCCGTATGGACAGTGAGAAGGATTTGGAGATAGTAGGACCGGGCGCTCTATCCAGTTCATGACGAGTATCTTGGACGCGCAAAGGGGGAGTGTCCGTCGATGAGCTCGGCGATGGAGGTTGTTGGGGTCGACCGGACGCTTCTAATGTGCTCATTGGACCTCCCCACAGCAACTGGGCTGCATGGCTGTAGCCCCTAGTCAACCCCGCAGCGGCAGGGCACCCCGCATCCTCGCCTTGTCGCGTATTGAACGTTTGCAGGCCGAAATTTTTTCCTGGTCGCAACTCCAAACTGCCATCGTCACTACGGCCTCGCGATCGTGCGAAAATGTTGTCGGTGATTCGCCCCAACTCGTGGGTTGTAATAAAGCTCCCCACGGGCGTTACCAAAGTGCTCTCAATTGCACCAAACACGTAAGTTGGCTGTGACCTTCTCGCGATCGCGTTGTTGACGATCTACCGCTAGAACAATATCGCTGGGCAAATATGGCTCCTTTCCGGCCAACCTCATAATAGGGCGACCCTACCATGTAACGTACGAAATAGAAGACAAGCGACCGGATGAAGACTTTCACCGCTTACGAATCGTTCCCTCGTCCGAGCTTTACGAGGAAGTCTTCGCCGAGGAAGAGGCACCGACTTGCTCAACACCAGCAGCGGCTTCGACCGAGCCCGTTTCGTCTACGACCGACAGTGCCGAGATTACCCTGGTAGATGCCGAGGGCGGGGAAATTGTGACACGCTTGACCGAGGAGCTTATCGAGACCGCCCGTCAGACGCTCACGCAGGACGAAATCGAAGAGCTGAAGCGAGAGGGCAACAACGCAGGGAAAGATGTTATCGCCAAGCTTCTCTCTTCGCATACTGCACTGGACCAAAAAACCAGCTTCAGTCTGGCGAAGTACAAGCTTTCGAAGCAGAAGAAGTACATTCGGAGATTCCAGATCCTACCAATGGACGTGCCCACCCTGGCGCACTGGCAGCTGGAGGAAAGGGAGGCCAGCAAAATCATGGACATGCGGGCGGAGATGCTGGCCTTGGTGGGCTGCTGGGGAAACGTGCATTACGGAGGCGAGCCCGTCTTTCTTGAGGATCCGAAGGCATCCTGCGACCAGGGCTTAGAGGCGTGTGCTCCGATTCAGCCCGATCTCCTGAAAGGCAGATGGCTTATGGTGGACGACACGGGCGGAATTCTGGTCGCTGCCATGGCCGAGAGAATGGGCATTCTCAATTCTTCTGAAGAGGAGGAGGGTGTCGAGCTTGAGACTGCAGAGGCGTTGGAGGCTCACGACGCGGAGTCAGTGCTCATCAAGGAGGGGAAGCAAGATGCTGACACCGAGATGGCTGATGCTGCGGATCACTCTTCCACACTTGCCGAAAAGCCCAAGAACTTCAAGCCTCGCTCTTCTGACTTCGAGGTGCCTTTCTCCCAAACCAACACACTTACGGTCGTCCATGGAGCCAGCCAGCCGAGCTTGGCATTCCTCTCCTACTGGAACTTCGACGCCGTATCTCCAAACCACCCGTCGCATCCTCTTCTCAATCACCTCCTCACCCTCTCCTGGCTCCAGCTTCTGAAGCCGGAGCTGGATACAGCGTACTCGACCCCGCCGCTCACCGCAACCCCCGAGATGCTCAGTTCATGGAAACCAAGCAGGCGAGGCAACTTCCACCGCAAACGGAGGAGATTTGCTCGCACGAGGCACATCGTTGACGCGGCTCGCGCTGGTGGCTTCAACGGTCTCGTTTGCGCCAGCACCATGGACCCAATTAGCATTCTAAAACACACCCTCCCTTTGCTGTCCGGCGGCGCGCCGATCGCCATCTATTCGCCGACTATAGAGCCGCTAGCGGCGCTAGCGGACCTCTTTAGCGTAAGCCGGCGGACGGCGTGGTCGAGCGGTAGCGTTCCTGAACTCGCTAACAGATCGGCCGAGGAGCTCGAACACTGGGAGGGCAGCGAGAACTTCCCTTTGAATCCACTGCTGCTGTTGGGAACTTCGATCCAGACCAGCCGGGCTCGGCGCTGGCAAGTCTTGCCGGGAAGGACGCATCCTCTGATGACAGAACGCGGTGGGACCGACGGATATATTTTCACTGCGTGGAAGGCAAAGCCAGCAGAGGGCAAGGTCGCTGCGAGAGGAAGATTCAAGCGCAAGCCGGACGGCACAGCTGCGGAGGCCGGAACACCCGGAGCGCGTGAGTTAAAGCGCACAAGGGTCGAGGAGAGTCCTGTCGTGGAATCCGAGGCCACCGAAACTTCTGCCTGATGAGTACAAATTAACGATTATATCGTGGAACATCTGGATAAGGGTCATGATTGGGCGTATCAGCGTAGATAGGGAATAGCATCACTCCACAAGACTCCAAGATAGACATGAGCATAGATACCCACTGTACAAATAGACCATTGTCATTCTCCACACGTCACGCCGCTCGAATTCAACATGCGCCGTGCATGGCAACGCGCCTCGTCTAACTTTTGGCCAACCGGCTCCTCGATATCTTGTGCAATTGACGGGTCTTCATAGCCCCTTGCCCATAAACTTCCGCTTCGTAAAACTGAGCCACCACTTGCTCGGCTTGCCGTCGCCACCCTCCTCAAATACCCTTGCCAATAACCTTGTTGCCAACTCCTGGCGCACCTGTGACATGTACTGGCGTAGGATCTCACCGTCTTGTCTGTCGCGAGGGGGTTCGTACATCTAACCGCGGATAGCCGAGTTAGCATTGCCCTGACTCCTTGCCCAGCCCCACGGAGCTCTCGCATCTATCATTCGTACCTGATTCAGTGGCCATGCTGGGTCGCCGGGGATAGCAAAGTGCGTATCGAGCGCCAAGTTCGTGACATCTTTGGTAGCTTCGCGCACGCCAGCCGAGGGCTTGATCTTGGAGAGGCAGTCTGACACGAACCAGATGCCGTATACGAGGAGACGATCGGCGGGACCTTGGATCTCAAAGTTACGGAAGAACGTGTTGGCGCGGAAGAGCGCGAGCACCTCGTCGAGGATGTCGTACGACTCATCGTCGGGGTCGGGCGCTTCGCCGGCCGCCAGCGGCGGGTCCGGAAAGGGGAGGGGATAGACAGGCCCGCGAACTTTGGTGCGCAGCGGTAGCAGCGGGAAGTTGCCGACGAGGCGCGGCGGGTTGGGGCCCTCGTTGAACATGGAGTTGTAGGCCTACGATGAGGGGGTCGCAGGCAACGTCAGCGGGGAAATTGGCCTCAGCGGAGCTATCTGCTTCCCAAGACGGGAATTACTACATCGCGGGGTGCGTTGGCTTACCGGCATTGTGGACAGAGAAGCTCCTTTCGCAAGGGCAGATAGGCAGCTAGCTCGTGGTGATATCTCGAGGTGCCTGGGATGTGGTGTCGCTTGGTCCGCAGGAGCTCGGTGTCGCACCCTAGCCTGGCGGGGTCTTGCTTGCGCCCCTGACGTCGGAGTGTTCTGCGAGTGGGTATGGCTGACCTGGGGTTGCACAGCCTCACCGCCTAAAGTTTCTGCCTCAGGCAAACAACGAACAGTCATCGTAGGCAGCCACATCTGGACCTCTCTCTCTGATTGGCTCGGTTGATTTGGCCTGGTTCAATCAATCATGGATGACGCTACCCACGCTAGCACACAACGCATCGCCGCCGCACAAACAGTCTCATATTTTGTAAATCATGTTTGGGAAGCCTAGGGGACTTGGAGGAAGTTCAAGTCGACAGGCCATTTTCCGCATTGGAATATCTCGTATATACGTAAACAGAAGACTTCCAGGCTTCGGTGTTGAGGGCTGGGGCTGGGCCGACCGAAAGCGGCGCATTGAAAGTCTCCGGAAGCATTGTGTGGCTGGTTCCGGAGTTGGCCCGTGCTTACAGTCACGAGCTCTCGTGTGCTAGCGCGAAAATCCAGATTGGTGGCGGAACCATGGCACGCCCACAGAGAGGGGCTCCTTCCCCCGTCGCGTTTTAAACCCACCTTCCTGCCCAGCCCTCTTCCTCAATCCAGAAGCGCCCTTACCACCAACTCCGCCTTTTTGCGATCGCAATCGGATTCATCTGTCACAAACGAGTCTGTCACTCACCGCGCTGTCTTTCCTACAATCAATTCACTCGAGCGTTCCACGAGTTTTGGTAAATTCTAGCGCCTGTCACTGTCGCGTCCATTGTTTGTGGGGCGAACTCGCGACACCTGGCCCGTCCATGCTCATTGAGTAAGTCGCGTCCTCCGTCACCAGATCTACTGGCCAGAAACCTCCAACCTTTTCCGCGCCTTCCCTGCAATCGGCTCCTCCCGCTGACACGCCTGATCCAGATCTCTCGTCGGCAGCAGCTTCTTCAGTCAGCTGCGAACCATCATCCAGATGTCGGCATCACGCGACGAGTCCGGCCCGCCGGGCGCCGGGAAGTCTAACGAGAACGATCAGGGCAACGGCCCGAAGATCAAGGTTCAGCGCCGCCACACAAGGATTACTCGGCCCGAGGTTGGCTCTCTCTACGACATCATGCACGATAATTCAGGCATCTCGCTCTACGTGGTCCCGATTTGCTGGACCGATCTCCATTCCAAGCTGCTTGGCGCTCAATTCCAGGAGCTCCCAGCTGTCACCAAACCAGTTCCCGACTACGTCCCGGGAAGATGGCTCGAGCCGTCCAAGATGGCGCGCACCATCACCACCGAACTCCATGTTCTCTGCAAGCGCGATGTGCTGCCCGCGCGCTTCATTTGCAAGAACAAAGCGATCAAGCACATCATGTCGACGTTCTTCCCCAGCACCCTGTCGCATCCAAAGACGGGCGCCGACCTTGACATCTACTTTGGGTCGCGGCGCTTCAAGAAAGCAATTCGGGTCGCCGTTTTCTGGAAGACTCCAAATAATGTCGACACATCATTCGACTCGGCGCCTACCTTGCCTGCGACCTCGTTTGCCGAGCTGGCGGCAATCAATGGCGACGCACTGAACCCGCCGATGCTGGCGTACATCAATAGGACGCAGTTGGCCTTGATTCGCAGGAACCTTTTCCGCGTCGTCCCCGGACCTGACAACACTCCGAACGAGCCTGTCTCTCGACTGCAACGCCTCCGGTCGAAAATGCTCCATCCTGCCAATGTCGACCATGACCCGTACTTCGTCGGCGCCCTCATCGCCATGGCACAGTCTCACTTCTACGTCCAGACCAGCTCAAGGTCCTCATCGCAGTCATCGTCGGATTCGCGAAACGGCCGGAAGGTGCGCCGCATCGTCAGGCCAACCAAGTTTCACGATGTCAAGGTGCAAATCATCACACACGACGAAGGCAATGACGCCACTCCTAACTTCATCGTGTACACAGCCACCGTGTCGGCCTCATTCCTGGAACAATTTCTCCACCCTGACAAGGCCGCATCGCTGAAGGACGCGGCCGACGGACCCGGGCTCAATATTACGCAGACTCCCGTCCCATTCTGGCCTATCCTAGGCCTCAAAGAGCGACTCTCCAAGGCACTCGGGCGCGAGGTTGCCGGCGACCCATTGTTTGAGGACCCTGAGTACATTGGTCTATGGGATCCCTTGATTGAGCAGCCCAGAATCGCATACGCTCCGATCACCTTCAAGAGAAGACGCCCAGAGCGCGAACCGCTTTCGGTGGTGCACAACAGCAGCTTCGAGGAGGATGTTCCCAGCAGTGACGATGACCATCCTGTGCTCAGCCCGTCTGCTAAGAGGAGACGGACAACACAGACGACGACAAGCTCTTTGGAGGTTTGTTAGCAATGTCGTTCGCTCACGCCGAGTTTCGGGATTGCAGTTACGATGCGGCGGCTTTGGGAAAGCTATGCATCTGAGGAAACAAGGATGGCATGAAATACGAGGTGATGATTCATGGTACATATACCCGACATTTTGAGGTTGTACATTTTGCATGGCGTTTTGGGAGGCAAGGGAACGGAAGAAAACGATGCTCACGCATTCTATGAATGGGCTGGCTGATGCCACTGGTTCTGTCATGGTGCATGGATGGGAGCGACAGCTTGGGGTATCTGTCTTGCATGGTATGGACATGTCCCGAAGGGTGGATAGACGGTATCGGAGACGGCTGGGTTCTTTGTATTTGTTTCTTTTACTTTTTGCTTTCGGGACGACTGACCCCGAAAACGACTTTCCATGTTTCCGCGGTGTTGTCGACCGTCGGGAGAGTCAGCGGACCTGCCATCGCCATGATGCGCGATGTTATTGAACTTGCCTCACATCGGACACTGTTGTTACTAGCAGCACACACAGGGCCTATCTCTGTCCCTGCCAAGCAATATAAGGTCTCCATGAAATTGAGGCACTGAGTGTGTGATTGTTCCTGACGTGCCTGATTGTGCCTGGTTTGATAGATCCGACATCGTGTTCCTTGCCCCTGCCAAGCGTGCCTGCGTGATTCGCCACGATCGATGAGCATCCCACGCATCTGCCTGGTAACTCTCGATCGGACCTGCATGTTTGCATTCACGGGCATCAAACTCTGTGATTTGACAGGCTGGTTTGGGCTCCGCTCCAGTCCAGAGAATACGCAGCTTGAACTTGTGTCTCACGTCATTGCTGTCTGCGCATACAACTCATGGCTGTAGTTTGGGGTGCTTGTTTTACCAGGCTTTCAAACTTGTGAACTTCAAGGCTGGGTAGATGCTCGGGACCAAGATTGGGGTGATAATATTGAGTGGTGTGCGTTTTGGAGGGTTGGATAATAGTAGAAAGATAGTAAACTTTACCATCTCTAGGTAGCTCCCATCATATGGAGTAAGTAAAGCTATTGTCAGCTCAGAGCAGCAAATGGTAGCCTTTTGGCCCTATTTCTACAGTTCGGTTGGAAACCACTTGCATTGCTTGCCCAATCACAGAACTGTCGGTTCTGGGCGATTATCTACTGTTTCTTGGCGGGGGAAGCTCGGAATCCATGACGACCACATGAACTGGCGATGATTCACTGCTCTATAGTGGGCTTGCGCCCATAAGCGAATGCCGCCATTTGAGGCTGTAATTGGTGTCATCATTTTCCACAGCTATAGAGCTTGGCTAATGAGATTAAAAGGGAAATGTTGAATGTATACTGGGATGACATATATGCTCACACTCGAAGCAGGCACGGCAAATTTGTGTGCCGTGACGTATCTTTCTCGAAGTCCAAGTGAGTGAGGCGAGTATTGGGAGACATGGCTTCTATATCCTACAGTTAATCCCGAGTTTCCTCGATCTAAGGAACGAGAAATATCGTAGACCTGAGAGAGTATGAGACCGCTGGCTTGGATCGGGGAGTAATCCCATCGCTGATTCCATCCTCCCCGCCCACAGCCAGGAAAATCACCCCTAATTATTCTTCCCCTTAACACCAACCTCCGTTTATCCGGAGTTCCAGCAGCAGCAGTATTCGAGCCGGCGGCCAGACATGTGAAATCCCTCGTCCAATCATGACTACACGGTCTGGCCACTTTCGGTGTAGTGCACTGTGTCTGGCATATGTAGCCGCCCCTTAAGGACAAAGTCACAGCGCGGGGATACAACGCGGGGATGTGGGGTTGGTGTGGGAGGCGCCACTTGATTGATACTGCTCTTGCATTAGGTTGGTAGGCTGGAGGGCGTGTCTCGGGGTTCATTTTCTACGTGATTTCCGACTGGATCTCTGCGGCCTTCACATGATAGACTGAGATGTTCTCCATCACTCCATTGGAGCGCTCAAAATGGCGGAGAGCGCTATTCTAGGTCACTGATCAGGGAGCCCGAGTCAACGGGACGAGCAAGTATGGTGAACAGAAAGCTGTAGTTCTTGATTATGGCATTGAAAAACATGAACAAAAGAAACCATAGCAGTGTGATAGTATAGTGATAGCAACTTGGCCATCATCCCGTCACCTCTTGGATAGGAGCGCAGTGAGTGCACGGCACTTGCCGTCGGGCCTGGGTAGGTAGAGGAGACGCTGCTTGAACCTCACTTCCACGCCAGCTCAGCGTCCAGACCGACCCTCGGCATCTACATCAAGAAGAAAGCATATGATCCGAACAGACGCCGGTGAACTGCTTCTAGCCAAAGACCGCTAGGCGATAGGGGAGATCCCCGAGACCCTTGCGCCTCTCGCTCACGCGGTTGATGGATAGAATCAGGGGCTGGGGGATTTCGTGCTCGCGGCGGATATCAAAGAGGTCGATCCTTCTCCAACTGTCAACGGCCTGCACTCCACAGCGGATCTGCCTAGACTGAGCACAAATAGATACAGGGATGAATTCAAGCCGGACTAGAAGAAACAACCGTTAGCCCAAGCGTCCTAGTGGGTCGCGATACACGAGTATCACCAAAAGGAGTAGGGTAGCCCGCAGACGCAGAGGCTGGACGCAGACGCGCTCTTGGGCCGCTTGGACGTCTGCTCGTCAAAGCGGAGAGCTCAGACCCCAGAAAATTTAGTCATACTAGATCTGCCGTTATGGGTTTCTTCTTTTTTCTCGCCGTACAAGTGCCACCCAGATTTGTTGAGCAGCAGGGAGGTTAGGTGGTGTTGGTGCTTCCCAAGCAGAGACCCAAGAAAACTAGCGCCGGGAGATGACGAAAAAGGAAAGCGCACCGCGATGTCGCGCTTTCCCCACAGCTACAGCAGCAACCGAGATCCATTGACCCCATTCCCCGCATTTCCGGGCTCGTCTGCCGCTTGGTTCTTCGGTCCGGGGGCCTGGGCTGGATTCTCGACCTGGATTCTCGACACCCTGACACCCTGTCCACCCCAGGACCCAGGGGGTGGTTTGCCATGAATGAGTGTACCATCGCTGCGGTTCGCGAGGATGCTCCCTTGTTCTTATCATTGTTGCTCGCTCCGAGAATAGTGTTTCCTTCGACTTGGGACACCAGAAACTGTCTCGGATTGTTTGCGCCGCTCCCGTCTCCGGTGTTGCGCAACGGCCGCCATGTTGCCCGCCTGTTCTCACGCGACGGTCACGCTCTCGAGCAGCCGCCTCCTGTAGGGTCGCATCCGCCCTCTACTAGCACAAAAGCAACCCCAGTTCACCGCCCGTTGGCTCGTCCCTTATTGCTTACCCCTCACACAGACCAAACTGCGAAAGGAACAGCGACTGCCGTGACCAGGTTCTGCTGACCTCGTTGCGCCGCCTGCATGTCTGCCCTATCCTATCTGCCAATCGTGGACCGAGGCTTATATATCTAGCGCCAGGCACCAGATCGTCTCCCGCTGCTTTCACATGCATGTATGTCTTGCACCACACACACACACACATCTGACCTTGACTTGCGCTCTCTCGAGCGCCGGACCGTCTGGTGAACGATTTGCGGCGGATGGGATGTGTGCTACCCAAGTTGTCCCTGGCAACCATGTCCTTCCCCATGGGGAACGGGCATCGGCCTTGTGTGACAGATGTCACCCCGCGCGAGAGTGGCACCTGGAGCCATTGCCAGTGGCACCAAGAGGAGAAGGACTCGGGCCAGCGGGTGCAAACGAGCGTGTTACGGGGTCCCTTCGTCGGCGACTTGCCAGACACGACTACATCTCCGGCGTGCCAGGTGGTCAGGTGCTCACCGATGCACCGTTGTCCGGGGAAAGTTGCAAGGCCCTAGGACTACTTCTACAACCATGCCGGTAGTGGAGTGCTCCCCGGCCGATTATCCACTTCGTCAAGAATACGCCCGCCCAAAATTGCTTCCCTGCAACGGCATGGTAGGTATCCGCAAAGATCACCGCGTTGAGGATGCTACCTAGCCGCCGGCGTCCCTGGCAAACACGTTTCAATCCAGGAGTTGGATGGGATGGCGAATTGGTATAATAGTTTCGGTCTCGTCACCTCTACCTTTAGGAAATTAGGAGACAGACAGGATCAACTATCATTCTGACATCAACCCCGACGTCCTTGATCTCATTCGATCCGCATTTCACCGGACAGTCAACATGAAGGGAATCTCCACCATCCTGGTTGCGACTTCCTTGGCCCTCCTTGGCCGTGTCGCCGCCGCGCCGCCGCAGCCACCTGCTCCAGTTGTCGAGAAGCGTGCCGCGCCAACGGTGACCACCTCGTCCGGCAACATTGTGGGCGCTTCGCGGCTCACCACTGAGGCTTTCAATGGCATCCCTTTTGCTGTGCCTCCCACTGGTAGCAACCGTCTCAAGCCGCCGGTGAGGTTGACCTCCAACATCGGCACCTTCAACGCTGCTGGGATCCCAAATGCGTGCCCGCAATTCTTTGCGGATAACAGCTCCAATGACTTCCTCGCCAAGGTTCTGGGAACGGTCACGAATCTGCCCTTCTTCCAGTCCGTGCTGAAGGTCAGCGAGGATTGCTTGACTGTGAACGTCATCCGCCCAGCTGGCACAAAGGCTACTGACAAGCTTCCTGTCTTGTTCTGGATCTTTGGTGGTGGATTTGAGGCATGTTCTCGCAATCTTCCCTCGGTATTATCGGGCAAACACTTACGCATTATAGCTCGGATGGACATCCATGTACGAGGGCGGTCCCCTTGTCGCAGCTGCAGCGTCTATGGGCAAGCCGTACGTTTTTGTGGCTGTGAACTACCGTACTGGCGGCTTTGGCTTCCTGCCAGGCAAGGAGGTCCTCCAAGATGGCGCTTCAAACCTCGGGCTCCTCGACCAGCGCATGGGCCTCGAGTGGGTTTCGGACAACATTGCCGCCTTTGGTGGGGACCCGGACAAGGTCACTCTCTGGGGCGAATCTGCTGGCGCCATCTCTGTCTTCGACCAGATGGCTATGTACGATGGAAACAACGTGTATAACGGAAAGAAGCTCTTCCGCGGCGCCATCATGAACTCGGGCAGCATCGTTCCCGCCGACCCCGTCGATTGCCCCAAGGGACAGATCGTTTACGACACCGTCGTCCGCGCCGCTGGCTGCTCCTCCGCCGCCGACACCCTAACATGCCTGCGCGCTTTGCCTTACGAGAAGTACCTCAAGGCCGCGAATTCGGTTCCTGCTATTCTGTCGTACAACTCGGTGGCCCTGTCGTATCTACCTCGGCCCGATGGCAAGGTTCTCACCCAAAGCCCGGACCTCCTAGTCCTTCAGAACAAATATGTGGCAGTTCCCATGATCATTGGCGACCAGGAAGATGAGGGTACACTGTTCGCACTCTTCCAGTCCAATATCACCACAACACCGAAGCTCATCTCATACCTTTCAACTATCTTTTTCCATGGCGCAACCGCTGAGCAGATCACTACCCTGGTCAACACATACGACAACAACATGCTGGCCGGCTCCCCGTTCCGCACTGGCCTTTTCAACGAGATCTACCCTGGCTTCAAGCGCCTCGCGGCCATCCTGGGCGATCTTGTCTTCACCCTGTCGCGCCGCGTGTTTCTGGCCGACACCCTCAAGGCCAACCCTTCCGTCCCTTCGTGGTCGTACCTCTCGAGCTACGACTTCGGCACGCCCATCCTCGGAACCTTCCACGGTGGCGACATCCTGCAAGTGTTCTACGGCCTGCTGCCCAACTATGCCAGCAGGAGCATCCACTCGTTCTACGCCAACTTTGTCTACAACCTCGACCCTAACAATGCCTCGGGCGGCACCAATGCTGTTGGCACCAAGGTCAACATCAACTGGCCGCAGTGGTCGAAGGAGAATAACCTCATGAACTTCTTTGCCAACTCGGCGAGCCTGCTGAAGGATGACTTCCGCAGCGATTCGTACAACTGGATCCAGAAGAACATGAATGCTTGGCGTATCTAGGCGTCCGCTAGGCGCATGGAGGTCCAGGGGTAGCATTTTGGATGGAGTTTGCATATCTTTTGCAGTTGATGGTCGGTCGGCTATTGCATAGTTTGGTGAAAGGCGTTTGTTGGCTTGGGTTTTGGATTTTTGTTGGCATTTTGGCTGGTTTGATTGATCAGCATGCTTATCCTATGGGGCGAAGGGGTTTGTGGTTCAAAAAAAACTCATGATGACGATGCGCATGGGCGACGGGATATGCCCCGGGAAGGGGGGCCCACAGAAAGTTTGGGGTTAGTCCCTTGTTGGGAAAGCTGATGAGCATAGTGAGATGAAGTTCATGACACTCTTTTGATTCATTCTTTCCGAATCTGCTAAAGTTCCTCGTGCTCACTGCTGTATTGCCTCTGTAACGGCTGAACCTTGCCCTGGATGATATCGCTCAAGAACATCTCCATAACATGCGCACTCAGTCGCTGCTTTCCCGTGTAGGGATACACATCCCCGTTGCTCGGATTCTGCACTGACGGGCCTCTCAACCCGCGCCGCACACCCATCATCTCCATCGCGTCAGGATACTCGTTGATATCGGTTGTCGTAAACTGTAGGTATTCGCTGTATTTCTTCGCTAGCGGCAACATCTCCGACACATATGCCGTCCGCTCCTTGCCGTTCTGCACGAAGTAATGAACCAAACTCTTCCCTGACTAACCACCCCCAACCAAGTTAGCACCCTAAGCCCTCGCAACACAGCAACCAAGAGGACATACCTTGTAATACCCAACCTCATTCCGCCTCGTCAACTCCGGGATCAACGGCGTCGCACAAATCTTCACAAACTGCTCCATCGCCAACGGGTGATCCAACTCCTCCGTGATCGACCTCTGTAGCTCATCCGGCATATTATAGCAAGAAATCATCGCCTTGCCATCCTGTCCCGCCCCTTCACCCGCTAAAGCGAACGAGAACCGATCTCGGTATTTCTGCGCCAGCTTGGTGAAGCGTTCTCGTAGCGTGGTGTCTTCCTCCGAGGAGCCAAAGTGGCCGATGAAGAGGACGTCGTCGGTGGAAAGGAAGGCGGTGGTGTTTTGCGAGGTTACGGTTGAGAGGGGAGGGCGGAGCATGCGTCGGAGGAAGGAGAGGATGGAGGGGGCGCGGCGCGGGCCGCGGTAGCGGGAGAGATGGCCGGAGGGGTGGTAGAGGCGGATTGTCGGGAAGGAGGAGATGTCAAGAGAGGAGCAGAGGGTGATTGTTGAGGAGGAGGCGGAGCAGTCGATGCTGGTTATGTGGGTTGGGTCTTTGGACTGGAGGGAGACCCATTCTGGTTCAAGGAGTTGGCTTTGTTCGCTGGGAGGGATTGGTTAGGTTCTTGATCGCGGATTGGATTTTGGAGAGGGCGCATACTCGGTTGGCTGGAGGGAGGGAGGCTTGGGTTAGTATCCTTGATTCTTAATGGTGCGACGGGGGATACGTACGTGGATGACTTCAAAGGGATCGTTGTTAGCTGATGGGATTCCTTCATCAGATGCTCAAAGAAGACTTACAGGCAACGAGGGTGAAGTCGTTTGTCTCCAGAGTCTCCTTCAGGGACCCCACATCCGCAGCGTGGTCCCATGCAAGAGCGGAAGGCGCCGCCAACAATGACAACGCCAACAACAGTCCTTTATTCCACATTTTCGAGCTTTGGACATAGAAGCAAAAGAAACATAAAGAAGAAGAAGAAGACCGTGGAATTCGCATCTCAAGATGGCCCAACTGTCCGCAAATCTCCCCTTCGCAGAGGATGACGCAGGACGGGATGTCCATTTGAGCGCTTCCAAAAGTGACAGGGGGAGCTCCTGCAGAAAAGCTTGTGTTACAGGGGGGCTGATCACCCCTCTGCGACAACGACTTCCCCAACTTTTGGCCCCTGAGACGACCCCAAACCTAAAAACCAGCCGATAAACCACGCTCGAGCGCAACGGCTCCTGTTTCATGATCACCAGAGGCAACTGTGCCGCCGTCCGATGTGCCGGCCCGGATCACCACGAACGGCAAGGGTGGGGGCGAGGGGACCGGGCGACGAGAATGATCCCAAATCTTTTCCATCCTGATGTTCTGCGTCCTTGACGGTCTTGCTCTTGTCGTGAAGAAACGCAAACAACACATCCACAATGGCCTCATTAGGTCGATATTCAC
>Ga0247770_1000511_pt1 | contig 37430 bp, 44 predicted proteins | sample UWRJL136409B6_FD_179943 | JGI IMG/M metagenome (GOLD analysis project Ga0247770, IMG submission 179943) | Plant litter microbial communities from Arlington Agricultural Research Station in Wisconsin, United States - UWRJ-L136-409B-6 | ecosystem: Environmental > Terrestrial > Plant litter >... | reverse complement strand
CAGTCAGCGTCATTTCTCGCCTTTCTTCTCGCCCATTCCTTGTTTGTCTTGAACTAGCGTTGCACGTTTAAGACCAGACAGGCACTAGGAACGAACTTGAAAACAGACATACTTTACTACCGATGTGAGAAGGAGGTGTAGAATTCCATTTTGGTATGCTAGCTGTGTGACAATCAGCGCAGGATTAAGGGATTCCTAACATAAAGGTGTCGTACCCTGTTCTGGATCTCGTTAAGCTCTGGTGCTTCGAACGAGTACCCCGCAAAACACCGCTTCGTCCGACGCTTGTCCTACCGCCGCCTTGTCACGACTTTGTCTTCGCCCATGGCACTCCGAGACTGTCCATACTGCGCAGGCCGCCTTGATATCGCGACATGGTGCAAAGGTAGCTCCTCTGGTGGCATGTCCCAGCGATCGATAGCATATTCCACTGGCAGACGGCGATAGCATCACCGAGGAGCCACTGGCCGACCCCCACCACCTCCCGTCCCGGACGTACGATGTAGCTATCCTGTCAGTACTGACTTCGGTAACAGGCCCCCCCGAAGACTCACCTTCCGCATAGCTCCCGCGCGCCGACCACATTCGTCAGTGCCAGACGTGCCGAGCTAGCTTCACGCAGGTGTTCGCCATGCCTCGTCTCTGGTGGGCCGGCTACTGCCGGGACGCGAACGGATATTTCGGCTGCGAAGATGCACAGACAAATGAAACAAAAGTCCCTGCCACACCGGAAGTCAACCTCACCACACCACCGCAGAGTCCGGAGGACCAGGAGGACCAGGAGGATCAGAAGACAGAGAAGGAGACAGAAAGAGAAGGGTGGGAATGATCACGCACATTACTAGCCGTAGGCCGGTTCGCTGCCGCTCGGCGTTGCAAGCCCTAGGTCAAGACAGAGCATTGGCCAGCACCACCTTCATATGATGCTGTAATAGTTCTATATAGTCAAGGGGTACGCAAACAAAGCAATTGCTAGGTGGAAGCTGTGAGGTTCTTCGCCGGCGGAGGATCATAGGGACCACTCTGACGCTTCGTCTCGGCCTCTAGACACTCCACCTCCTTCGCCAATCCGGCGATCCTGCCTTTGTCATTGTCCGAGATGGCTTACAGCTCCCCAAGTTCTTTCAGCCTGTTGTACCCTACCGTGTGTTATGAAGCAGTGTGTTGGGTATGAACTTGGAGCGCCTCGGGCAGGCGGCTTGCCAGAGCTGGACTTTGTCGCCTGTCTCTGGTGACGGCGGCATTTCTGACGCCGATGTAGACTCAACATCGCTAGTATATGTATATGCTTCGTGGAAGGGTGCTTTTTCGAGGGGAGCTTCGTCCGGGGGACCCTTGTTCTTGGGAGCAGTCTTGGTGGTCTTGATGGCCTCGGTGGCATGGATGGACGGTCGTCGCTGGCGCTTGGCGGGTTCCTGATTGCTGAGGGTTGGATTCCTCAGCGCCGGCGCGCGCAATGGAGAGGGTGTCTTACGTGATTTGTTGACGCAATAGCAGAGACTGACTCCGGAGTCCGAGAGTATGCGGAGTCGTTTGCCGTTACCAATCCTCTTTATTACCCTGGGTAGACTAACGACTGCAACCTCGGCCTACCTAGCGGCATCCACAGCCATCGCGGCTTGGCTGTGACCCGTTTGCTTGCTACCCTCATCAATAGCATCGTCTTTACGGTTGTTGGTGGGTGGTACGCTGTGTTTGGTGGATTTTTCGTGGCATCTTGTGGCGGACTCGTCGGGTATTGTTTGTTGAACGTGCGCAGGGGTTTCGAGGATCGCGGGCTTAAATTAACCATCAACTTCACCAAATCTTAGTGTGTTACGTAATCCATATGTTACCTAATTAGGACTAGCGAAAGTGGACCGTGCGCTCTCAGAATTATCTTGAGCGCGGTCGCGGCTCCTTGCAGAATCGAACCTATCGCTCTTATCAATTACCGCCCTGCGACCGCCAGTTGTTTCCAGGGGGCCACTGAATCTTTGCTCCCTTTCACCATGCTCGGTCAGAATGGACGAAATAATCAGCAAGACTAGCCCATCGCAATCTGAGCCCCTAGACCGCCACCGATCATCGCTGGAGGGGATCATTGACTTCGTCAAAACACGGCTAGAAGACCGCCGGCGTGCACAGGCAAAGCGGCAATTCTACCAGATTGTGGATTATTTCCACAACTTAGAGCCAGCAGAGCCCAAGAAGCAGCGGGGCACCACCTACAGCCGCCCTCTCCTTATCCGTTATACTTACAAGTACGCACGCTATGTGTTCTTCCAATCCTTTTTCCATTCCATGGGGCTCCCCCTAGACGACAGCTCCCAGGAAGACAACCGACTCGATTTGGACAGTGGCCAGCTAGAAGGTCTCAGTTCCGTGTTCTTCGGCTTCGCCGACTATCTGGTAGATGATTTCTTCCTGCCCTGTAAGCGCATTCTATTTTTCACCTCCATCCTCGGAATCTCGAATTCCGAATTGCTAACTGACGAGGATTATGTCACCTACGTGTAGTGAAGGCCTCAACCAAAAAGACCCCACAACCCTCGCCCGCATATCACTCCACTATTCTTAAAGCGCAAGGGCCCGGGCTACCCCAGGGCCATGTGGGCACGCTAGAACGTATTTCTGCTCTGCGCGGTGCGTGCCTCGTCAGACCGCCACCGCTGTGTGGTCTCGCGGGGATTTGACATCGCCGAGTCGGTGAAACGGTTCGAGCGCGACGGCGACGACGCCCGGGACGACGACGGACAGCTCCTGATCGAAGAGGAGACCGATTTTCAGACGCTGACGGCCACTATCCATCAGCAATTCGGTAATTTTCAGACTACTCGCAGTCCACTGCGCCATCGCGCACATCCTTCATCTCTCGGCAGCGGGGCCGTATATCGATCGAATACTCCAGGATGCCGAGGAGCACTGCATAAGGGCTGATGGCTCGACTGAGCTTGGCCGTCTCGTGATCCTTGGGTTGAATCAATGGGTTACAAGTACTGGTCCTTAGCGGGGTGGTCTAGCGCCGAGAACGCGGCCCTGCAGATTCTCCAAGTGTAAGCTAGCTACAGGGAGGCGGAAGACGAAGGTAAAGTCTGAGGTTCGCGACGCGCGAGTGACTGTCCAGCATGGGGCCGCTGGAGAGAGTTCCGCGCATGGCAGCTGCGGTGCAGGCACCTGAGTCCCGGGTTCGACGCTCACAGGCGGGACGTTATACGGCGCGGAGGAGCGCTGGGGATGCGGCAGCGCGAGTATGACTCCGGCGAGGGCGACCATGAGGTCGTCGGAGAGGCGGTCCAAGAGACGCCTGCTGAGAACGTCGGGAAGCTTCTTGCGGCCCGCGGGTTCGTCCCGCCCTTCCGGCTGCTGGCGTAGCCAAAGCAGCAGGATCGGTGGACTACGTATGTGGAATACCTCGCTTCCGAATCCATCGTCCTGGCCCAGTTGGCAGCGAACGTCTGACTGGAGGAAAAAATCGACTGCCACCGGGACCAGGTCCGGTACGGAGGTCGACACTGTCATCGAGCATCCCAAGGGCAAGATTGAAACAACGCCTTGAACTATAGCACGGCTTCTTTCCCGCTCTTCTGGTGTTCGTTGCACCCTGGGGCTTTGCCACCTCTGCTGACGCGGGCTCGTCGGGCTGAGAGGCTCGTTGCCGGGGGCGGCGGCGTGGGAGAGTATTTTTCCGTGGCGTGTAGAAACTTGTCACCGCGCTCGTTTCCGCGTGAGGGCTCCTCGCCACACTCGTTATAGGAGATGGTCGCCGGGGGGGCGTGATCCTTGCAACTGAAAGTGAACTTTGTTGTGGACGAGGAGCGCGGCGAGGACCCGGCGGTTATACGGCCCTTGTCGACGTCTGGTCACACAGTCGGACGGCAAAGACTCGCGGGGGATTAATGGGGCGGTTACTGTCGTCTGCGTTTTGGAACGGGAACGGTGACAAAAACCGGAATTCGGTTTGTTGAAAAGAAAACGGTGCCAAGAGCTGGCCTCGGCGTTGGGCCGGAGAGGAAAAATGGACTCCGTTTCTGAACCCCAAAACATCCAGTATCGGAACCTCTTTTTCTCATAGAGAGTCTTAGTGAGGGCCAGACTAGTAGTTGGGCCGGTGACGACTAGCGAATCCCTGGTGTTGTATGTTTTTGCTCCTTTTTGACTTGTTTCTTTTTGTCAGGCCCCCTCGCATCACGAACCAGAGCGGAACATCAACTGATCTAGAGTGATTTCCCTAATGAGTGGTGAGAGTCTGACTACTTGAGATTTGTGCTGCCATCATAAGAGACGCTGTTATGTGTTGAGTGTGCCCCTCTGTGACTTGGACGACGTGTTATCGAGGGCGTCGTCTACCTATGCGATGTTATTTGCCCCTACTCGGCCCCCCTCAATGATGCCTTTCGATAGGTAATATAAGAGGGAGAGCGAGCGATTTCCTTGGGTTAGCGTAAGTCCGACCGAAGCGATAGCCCTGAGTTACTGAGACTCCATGTATCATCAAGTGATGTGTATGCCAAATTCCCGGAACTAACATATGAGGGAAAGAACAAAACGTCTGGTTACGAAAGTCATTCATTGCTTTTCAAGTACTCTGTAATAAACATTGCGTTTGCAGCTCTGTTGGTTATGTTTTCGCGTCGCCCATAAAGCTGACCCATGACATTGGAGGCGGACCATAAATCTTGCTACCGTTTTGTTCCTTCCTTTCACCGCTGCCCAGGTGTGTAAAACATAGAACATATCGATCCCAACTACCCTGGACACTCGCCCGGTGCGGTGGATCTATCGGACGCTTTTGTATATTAATTGACCCTTCTGTCTCGCGTCGCTGAACCGGCAAAATGAGCCACCATATACACATCCCCATAAAACGCAAACATAAGGCAGAAGATCAAATTCTCACAAATCCAGGTGATGTATCGCGGGACCGTTTAGACTGGTTTGCAATAGTTGGCTGGAAAATTGCCCTTTGCTCCGTTCAGCTCACCAACCCACCAGTCTTGATCGGTGCCCGTCTTTTTTACGATCTTGATCCGATCGCCTTCACGGAACGAAAGATCCCCTTGCCCCTGACCGTTGAAGGTGAACTGTGCAACTACGAACTCATCCGGCGCAGTGCTTGCAAAGCGCTTCGGCGGTGGTGGCGGCGGTGCCTTCTTTTTCACAAAACCGTTCCCGGTGGGCGTGTACCCTCCAAGTGACCCGGCAGAGGCGTTGATAGAGGCGGCAGATGGGCGGTCGCGGTTACTGAAGTAGTCCCGCGCTTGCATGGTGCCGGGAGACGGACCTGGAGTTACACGGTCTACGGCAGCGCCACCTAAGATCGTGGCCGTTGTAAAATCGGTGGGTGCAAGGTAGTCGGGCCTCTTTGATACAGGACTGGGTGACGGGTCTGCTGGAGTGGCTGGCTGCCTCAACGATGTCATGGAAGGCATCCGCAGAGCTCGTGGTTGCGGGCCATTGTTTGTACTGGAGATGAGGCCCGAAGAGGTGCGTCGAGGCTCTGAGGGTAGTGACGGCTTTCGAGTTTGGGTGTCAAGATTCAGGGGCTCACGAAGACCCTTGCCCCGTGCAATCATGTTGATGGATTCAACCTGACTACGAACGGGCCCATACGCTGCGTTCCATGTTGCAACAACCTCATCCATCGGTGGCGGGGGTGATGGAAAGCCGAAGTCCTCGCAGTAGCCGTTCAAGGTCGTGTAGTAGAGCCCCAAGAGCCGGTTCTGTATGAGGACGATGTTTGCGATTAGCGGCGGTATGAGACTGAAAGCTGCGGCGATGATTGGCGGCAGCGTTTCTCGCAGATGCTCGTCCGCGATTGCAAACTCCTAGTTCTAGAGTTAGCCCTTGTCCTTGGTAACTGGCCTGAAGCATGTGCCTGGCGATATAATCCTTACATCTGCTGCGCGGGACATCTCGTCTTCCAGTTTTGCCAGCGCGGCATCTTCCTTTGGTGTCCGGCCCGGCTTCCTTTGGAGCTTGGTGGACTTGTCCTGTATCTTCTCGTAGTCGACCCTCTTGTTCTCCCTCTTCTTGATTGTTTTGCGCACTGGAGCGATGGCATCCCGTGCGTCGGTCGCGGGCTTGAGGACCCGCTCCTCGATGATGCCAATCTCTTCGAGTAACTCCGTCTTGAGATCGACGTATGCCTCTTTCAACTTGAATGTGCGCTCCAGCAAGAGTTGAGGAGTCGGCGCGGAATCACGGCCGATGCCATCAGTGGCACCGACGATGGGATCGTATAGGCTTTCGTATTCCGTAACAATTTGGAATTGGCTGTGCACGAGGGCCACCCAGGAGTCCCGCCATAGCCTCGAGTTGTCGATGATCTGGAGAGGGGGTTGTCAGCAACGGTGTCGGGCACCAGGGGCGGGGAGGGGGGGATTGTGACGTACCTGTGCAAGCACCTTGTCGGCATCTTCGTAGTCACTCAATAGCACTGAAACTTTGGCATTATCCCCAGGGCCTTTCCGCATCAGCTTGCCGAACTGTCTTGAAACCGACTGCATTCTGGCGCACGGGTGGGACGTTCGTCGAACGTTGTCTGGGTTGCGAAATGTGTTTGCGGCGTAGAGGCTACCTTGAGATTGCGGCCAATGGAGGTGCCAGTCTTCAGGAGTATTGCGGGAAAAGGTATGGGTAGGGTTGTCGGTTCTCACAAGGATCCTTCTGACCTAGCAATGGAACTTGTACCCTGGGGAAACAAGGCTAGATACCTTGGGGGATATCCACATTAGATGGTCGGAAACTGAGGAGCAACAGAAAGAAGGAAATGGCGGGCTGTCGGGTGTCACAAGCAGCGAATTCCAGGTTGCGATGAGGCGTGGACCCATTTACTCATCTCGACATCATGGATGATTGATGAACTTCGCGGCGCAGCAACACAATCCACACAATGAGGAAACGAATAGCAATGAGATGCAAAACCACAGGCCGACAGGCCTTGTTGCTGGCGATGAGGGGCACAGCAATCCCTGTCGACAACACCCAACAACGTCCTTGGCGGGCTGAACGGTAACAGGACAGCAGGCAACGTCACTGCCTCTCAAGCCGAGCCAATACCCGTCGGTGGGGCCGTTCGGGGCGTGGAGCAACGAGGGGCAGCGGAGGTGGGGCACTACTGTCAGCTGACGGCGCGTTGGTGAAAACGCGCCTTCTGAATTGAAGTCGCGTCACGCAACCAGTCACGGCCAGTCAACACAGAGTTGACAACGGCATTTTGCTCTCTTCCGAGGCCGTCACCACACACAACGAACCGAGAACGAGCCGGAAACGAACACAAGACGGGATGCTCCGCAATTCGCCCCCCTCGACATGCCGTCCTTCACATCCTTGGGATCCGCTGCGGCGCACGACTCCAGCGGCGGCAGCACCGCGGTTGTCCTAGAGTTCGTGTGTCTGTTCACACATGATCTAAAGAGGAAGCAGAAAAGATGGCAGGATGGTCGACTCAAATACCACACATTCAACAAACGGGTCATGGTTTACGACGAACGCGGGAATTTCGTGGGAGACATGCACTGGCAACATGACTGGGATTTTGATGAGGGCGAGGAAGTCGAGTTGGAGAGAGGCAGTGTGATCGTCCAAGTTGCCGAGTGTGTCTCCAGTCGGAACCAGGATCTCTCTGAGCTACTGGATAAGCGGGCAAAGGAGAAAGAAGTGCGCCAAGTAAAAGCAGCAGCGCGACCATCGTTACTCAGGCCGCCTATCCACAGCACCCCCCTGCACAAGGTTGTGGCCCCCCAAGACGCTCGACATAGGCCGCTTCATCAAGTTATCGGCACGCCTACAGGTCACCATGGCCGCGCCGTGGTCCCTGCCGAGTCGCCGTTCGAGCAGAGGCAAAAGGCGGCTGATACACCCGATTCGAGACCTTCCAAGAGGCGGAAATACGATATCACCCCCCCGAGTAAGCTGGGATATGCCCAGAGCTTGTTCGGTGCGTCCTTGAATCTATCGGGAGTCCCTATGAGCTCAGCTCCGCGGCGCCCACCGGCGCCCCAAAGACAACCGAGACCCGAGATGTTTTCGTCACCACAAGAAGAACATGATGGATTGGCTGCTGGCGGTTCCTTTGAGGATATACCCGATGCATCGGTACCTCGATTGGGGTCATATGGCGGTGGTAACGCCCCTTCATGTGTGCCACGTTCACCGATTGGCCTTGATCGAAGCCGTTCCAACCATAGAGCTGGCGTCTCCTATGATGCAGGTCTAAACAATCCAGTATCCAGGGACCAGGACAGAAGCATCAAAACGGGACCTGGTTATGGATCTTCCCGCCATTTTACAGGCCCTTCAACAGCTAGGGATGATATCCGGACTAGCCTACTCCCTGACAACGGGCCTGACGGCTCCACGATAACGGACACCCGGGAAGCTACAAGAGAGCCGGGAGACCGGAGGTCCAAAGCGGCAAACTCGGGGAATCTAGCCGTAATTGTCCTCGATGATGACGCAAATAGCATGCCAATGACTACGAGTCGAGTCTCCAAAGTGCGAGACGTGGTCAATGAAGTTGCTCCTTCTAAGCTACCCCCGCCACTTCCTACCAAAAAGAAAAAGACAACGAAGCGCAAGAAGACACCTCCGCCAAAATCTCCACCGCCGTTAGCGGAATCGGCGGTCAATGTGGTCCCCCGTTCAGTCATGGGCGGAGAGGTAGGGGCAGATGGGGAGCCGAAAGAGAAAGAGAGGCGAACAGAGCTACGGCTCAAATCTCGACAGAAACGTGGTTTGCTTGTGGCATCTGAGTTGCCAAAACGGGCCAAGCGCCCCAAACTCCAGAAAGACCTGAGCGATTGCTCTGCCGGGCGACCGTCTGATAGATTGGCCGAACCAGCACAAGTCAACAAAGGCTCCGCCTCAGCATTGGCTACATTGAGGAAGGAAGCTCCTCCAAGCCCCGATGATGAGGACCCATTCGCATCATCACCAGCAGCACCAGCGAGAACCACGGGAAGGGACCACACTCTACGATCAGCGTCGCCGCGCCACGAACCAGAGACAGGCAGACACTACCCCGTTAGTTCGGTTACTTCGAAGGAAAAAGGCCCTGCGCCTCCTGAAGATGAGGATCTGTTCGCATCCTCGCCTGCAGCACCGGCAAAGGCCATGCGAACTGAACGTCATTTGCGGCCACCCTCACCGCACCAAAAGCAAAGCACTGGAGCAGTGGGTGGCCTACTCGTCAACCTAAGCCCACGCCGTATTCTAGGAGGCCCTTCTGCCGAACACCAGTCAAAGGCAGGTGATGAGCGGCATTCGGTGAAGGCTGTACACATCGTTGCAGACGATACCGATGACGAGTATTTCGGCATTCTTCCTACCCCATTACCACCCCCGAACCGGACAGTGAGGGACGCCACGGCTCAAGAGACAGGACTAGCGCAACTGCCGACTGAGAAGCCGTACAGTGTTGGAAACCGGACTCGTATCCGAAATCGCTCTCGAGATACGCACAGCACTTCTGCCGAACTCCCCCCTCACGTGGCCGAGGCGAGATCTAACGGGCACACGCGTGGCGCCAGGGGTTCGGACAGGCAGACAGAATCGTCTGAAGAAGACTTGCCAAGAAGGCGCCGTGCGGCACGGCGGGTGAGCACCGATGAGGAACTACCCCAAGTGCCCATTGGTCCTCGCTTAGCTAGACTCGGTAGGAACGTGAAGAGCAAGGAGGTCATTGGGTACATCCCATTCAGCTCGCCGGTCGAGGACGAGCCGAGTCCACCAAGCCCAGTGCCTAATAGTTGGGGGCCAGAATCGGCTGCAGCAGCCTTCTCCCCGGCCCCGAGAGATTTTCCACCTCAGGTCTCTGCAACGGACAGCACATCTATTGTTGCAAGAGCAAGCCCTCCTGATGCTACGGCCAAGCCCCCTGAACCGTTGGAACTTAAAGTACTGGCCGCAGTTGTGCCGGGCTCTTTGGCAGCAGGCTCAGCAGGTTTGGGGTCTGCAAGTTCGCGGCGGCGGCAGAACTCCTTTCCCGACACCACGCGCCCAGGAAAGCTCAAGGAACAGGGCTCGGGCGGAGATAAACATGCACCCAGTGCTGCGAATTGCCAGGCCAGTCGAGCCAAACTGGCGCAACATCGGTCCGACGGCGCTAACCCGGGCGACGATGCGGCCGATGGCAGCCTGGCTCCGACGGCACTTGCGGACAAACCCCTTCATCTCACCGCCCGTGACGGAGTCGACCTTCCTGTTGCAGGCCCGCCCTCTGCCAACGAGGTAGGTATGGATGTGCACGGGAAGAATGACGTGCAGCCATCGGCCCACCAAAATGATGACATTCTAGCCTCCCGGCCGAACCCCGCGAATGCCACGTGTGGCGCCAACAACACAATCTGCAGCTCGGATGGTGTGGCGGGCGGAGCGCCTTCAGATGAACTCCCTGTGACCGTCGTGGGCAATCCTCCGCCCAGGATAGTGAACCCAGCTACCCGTGGGCGCAAGGCGGCACTCAAGTCGCACGCCGCTGGCCAAGTCCCCCAATCTATTCTGCCCCCCGCGGAACCCGTTCCGGCGCGGTTGGTGGCACGGTCAGTTCCCGAGACACGGCAGGACCCATCTGGAAATGAGAGGCCGAAGAGGAAGATGACGTTTCCTGGCTTTGTGACGATAAAAGGTGGGGGTCCTTGGAGTCGAGAAGCGCACGACTTACTGGAGAGAGGCCGCCCTCCATTGTGAATATCGAGTCTTAGGGCTGAAGGTGAGATGAGTTGGGGGCGGAGGATTCTGCCGTGGCCTTTCAGCCCAGGCGGTCGGACGGTCAACGTTGAACCTCTCATGAAGCTGATGGCAGGGATTTCTTGCTGTGGGGTATCATTTGGCCATGAATGCTGATACATCGAGTCTAGCTTCATATCTAGGGGTTTCATCTGGTGCTGCTGCAGCGGGAAGACATTAGAAGGATGGCGCCCCTTGGGGGAGGAGCTGAATGGTGTTGTTACATTGCATCAGAAGAGTCGTCACGGGTGTGGAATTAATAAATATGCAATTGTTCCCGATAATTGGAGAGACCGAGCTGAGCGTATGGGGCATCGCGTCTCGCTCTTGACAGGAAGCAAATGTGGTGGTTCTAGAAGCTTGACCCTGTCTGTTCTAACAGGTAGTGAAGGCTGTCAGTAGAGCTGGGACCCAATCGGATTGCCCAGAAGGCCATCGGTCCCAGGATGTAACCTTTCCGTCCACTAGTCGATGTGGCTGATGAAGCCTCTCTGGTTGTAGAACCGGGGCCTGTTAAAATTCCGGTCCGGGGCGTTGCCTCAGCCTCAGTCGTCTGGGTCCCATTCTCCCCCGCAGCTACACACGCCCGAACGCACCCGGAGGTGCGCGAACCACCACACATTTCCCTCTCAACACACACACTTGCTTTCACCGCAACCCGAGAACGCAACACCGCTCTTTCGTCGCCGCGTCCGCATCTGCACTTTTGGTTGGCGTTGCGTCTCACACTGCTCGGTCCTTTTGCAATCGCTCGCTCGGCAATGACACGCAATGCTGGCATCTAACAGGGTCCTTTTTGGTTCCTAGGTGGCATCACACTTGTGCGACGACGAGGGAGCGGGGGAGGGGAGTAGATGGAGGGGTAACTATAGGTCCTCGCGGCGCCCTGTCCTGGTCCTCAGTGGCTTGGAGGGCACTCTTTGTTGGCGTGGTTGGCCTCCCTTCAGCTGCTCTTGGCTGGCAGGGTATTGCGCTCCCCTTCCCCAGCACCCTTTTTGGGTCCTTCCACTGCGCTGTGTCCCGTCCCCCATGGTGACAAATTACGGCAGCCTTGCCGCGCGCCGGCAGGTAGGTGCAGGAGGTGGGAGCAAGCGGTATATTGTCAGTCGACGCGACTCTCGATTATTTTCTCTTTTCGACAAGACAGAGGAAAAAGGGCACGCCCCTTTTTCATGATTCCTTCGCCCACTTCGTTGGCAAGCCGAGATCGGGCAGCGCCGGTGACGATTCTGCGCCAGTGACCCGGGCGGTCGTCGTAGCGGCCAGGGAGGCTGTGTGCCTAGTCTTGTCTTTCTGCCTTATTAGTTTTAGTCCCCAGTACGGATGCGTATGACGAGCCGGAGCTGCCTCCAAGCTCCCCCCTTCGCAACCCACAACCAGGCCTTCCTTGGCTTTAAGAACCTCCTGCTCCGTTTTACTCTCCGGGCCTGCATCTCGTTTCTTTTCATTCGTCTTGTTTTGTTCTTTCCCTAGCTCGTATACTGCTGCGTCGGCTTCTTGTTACTTCTCTATCGACTGGCGCAACTTTCCACACCTTGGCCCCGCAGCCTCGCGCACCACCCTCTGTCAACACGACCAGCGGCGAGGCTGGGCAGCATCCAAACCCGACAATGCCCTCCAGACCGAAGCGCAAGTTCGAGTCCGACGAGGGCCCGGCGGGTCACGCGGGATCGCGCCCTGCTCGCCGAGGAGACGAGGGATCCCGGTCCGTCCCCACGCCCGAGACACAGGATCTGTACGACAGTATCCGAAGAATAGAAGAGGGACTGCCTCTGGCCACGCGCCTACAGCTTCAGGACGGTCCTGTAGTTAATGACGAACATGCTGCGTACCTTCAGCCTCCGCCGCATTCCCAAGCACCGACTAGTCCCAGATCTCCCTCCTGTGCAAGCACGACGCACTCGCTCACGCGCGCTTTCGACGATGTGGCTATCGAGGACGAGGAGCACCAAAACAAGAAACGCAGGGCAATGCGGCATGGCCCACTAGACGGGCTGAAAAGGGCGAGAGCTGCGCTGATGCGCAAGCTGGGTGCTTGTCCTGACTGCAAGGCTCGCAGAGTAGGGGTACGTCTCCGGAGGCTGTGAGAAATGCTGAGCGAGGTTGAGCTGGTTGCTAACTATCTCCAGTGCAATCACTTTGACAATACGCTCTTCGAGCAAGAGTACAGGCGGCGAAGGCAAAACAACCTGCCAACACCCGTTAGCCCTCAACCCCAAGAAGCTCCACCGCCAACATCTCAGCCAAGCTTCAACAACCCAGCGGTAGATCTTGTTGGCAGTTGGCAACCCCAGAGCCTTCCACCGCGACATCCTTCCGGTAACCAACGCGACGCGGCCCAAGTAGAGATCGATGACCTCCTTAGGGAGACTCCCTCGGGCCCAACCGGGCCTGCAGCGCCGTATTATTTCGCCGAAGACCACCGGCTTCGCCTTATCACGAACTCCTTCGCGCCGACGGACTTTTTCCCTCAGCCGACATCCAATACTGACGTATTCCCCATGCCGCCAGCCCGACCGGCAGGTCATCGTGTGCCTATCGGGAGGGCAATAGCCCTTGACGTGTTTGAATGCAAACATGGCGACGACGGTAGTTCCAACCCTTCTGGAGTTTGCGACCAGCTGTTCCTCTCGTTAAGCAATCTCCTCCAGCACTTCGAGCTGATGCATGCTCCCTACTGGGAGGAGTACAGCATGTGGAAGTGTACTGTACTTCGCTACGGAGACGACGGTATCGGACGTGTTTGCGGCATGTTGTGTGAGGACGATTTTCCATCGTGCTTCGAGTGTGGGGGAAATCGGTGGGAGCAATGGTGGTACGCTTCGATTAGTAAGACGCCAAGCTTGACTTCAGGGCCGTCGGTTCGCGTTGGTAGCCAGGACGGGTCGAGTGGGTGGCTGCCACCGAGCCAACTCCAGTACTATGGCCAAGGACAAGGACAAGGCCAAGCCAGTAACCACCAGATGCTCTGGCCTGGACGGTATTTGGGCGGCAACCAGAGCGGGAGCTACTACTCGTGTAACGAAAGCCCGGCTAAGGCAAGGTCCAGCGACCAGTGTTTTCGTCCGGTACATATTTATCCCCAAGGTTGCCCGTTAGGAACAAAGTGTCGCAGCCTGCAACTGCAATCGCAATATACCGTCAAGGGACCGTTTCTTCTCATCTTATCTGCGCTGTCACTCATCTTGATGGAGAACTGGTTCATGGCTGGCCTCTTCGGAAACATAGAGATCGTCTCCGCTGTCCTGGATACCGTGCGGAACCACGTCTTCTGGATTTCGCTCCTTTGCGTTTTCGTCGGTCTGGCTGGGGTGTGGCTTTTCAAGCACGTAATATTTCGACTCGGTCAGGGCTTTCAAGCACCGGTACGTTCTTGCATCTCATCTGTGTGTCCTGCTCCTGATTAGCAGAGTATCAAATCAGCATGGACTGACCGTCATCCAGTGCGATCAACGATGTCTCGCCCGGAAACTCTTCGGTGATCCGCGACGAAGGGATGTCGAGGATGTCGTATCTATTTGGGATGAGGATGAAGTAATGCGCGTGCTGGATGATGTTGGGAAGTCAACTACTCTTATGGTAAGGTAGCTGTTATGATAAATGTCCGGGGTTTCGGTGTTTCGCTCGTCGTGGCATCCCTTCATTGTTTTTTGGTGGGATTAGGGAAGAGGATACTGGCGCTCTTTGGATCTCAACCAGGCGGCTTCTTGTGATTTATCATGTACAAGTATATGATACTTGGTGTAAGAGCGGGGCGTTTTTGGTTACCGATGTTGGTAATGAGCCGGAAGCTAGGAGTTTATGACTTTGGCCTCAGATGCGCTGTCGTCGGGGTCCGGGCGGATGATCTTTAGCTTTTCTAGACCGAGAACAGCGAGCGAACCTCCCTTTGAAGCATTGGCCTCTGTAGGCCTCCGTGAGCTCGTCCCTTTCTTCTGTTGTTGCGACTCACCTCGGTTCCCCCTGAGCTCAAAGATGCGGGGGGGTGAGGTACGGGAGATGCCGTCTCAACTCAGGAGTGCAGCGCGCTATCCGGCACCGCCACAACGCGTCCATTGGCGGAGGGAATCGCTTCTGATCGTCGCGAGATTTCGATGTGACTGGCGCATGTGCGAGCCACACTGCCTGCAGCTACGGTGCCTCTAGCTTTTCCATTGTGAGTGGTGTGTCGCATGCCAGACATACTTCGTCTGAAGAGTGACTCCTGAAGCTACCTGCAGCATTTGCCGTCTGTCGAGGTAGTTGTGTGAGGCGGGACAGCAGAGGTGACTCAATTCAACACGAGCCCATCAATTGAAAATTAGATTGGTCAACGAGGATGTGTGGAGGGTCTGTCCCCCGGATACTGTCCTTAAAGATCGTTTGGTTTCCCCGACAAAGTTACAAAATTGATGATGACACCGCCAGCTCTGTTTGCTTGGTGACTCTTGTCGTCCTGGTTGGAGTTCAGTTGAACTCCACCCCCATGGCGGACCGAGGCCTCTGACGTCGGGGGCCAGCCCTGACGCTACTCCCCGCCACAGCGTTCAACCTTGCAAACACTGAGCGAGCGCCCTGTGGGACCCAAACGAGATGAGATGGAGGCAGCCGATGCCAGTGTCGACTTCACCTTGATGTCTTGAAATGGGAACGACTGTAGGCTTGAGTGGTTGCGAACGGGTTCGACTGAAGGCAAGGCTGCGAATAACCGTACCTGGTTATCAATGGGCGCACTGCGTCAGTACATGAATGTGTGAGAACGGAGGCGCATCCCATTTTGAATTGACTCAATGGCATCCGGAGCTTGATGCAACGTGAGATCCCAATGCCGTCGCTGGCAACCAAAGCAGCACGTCTTTGACTCATCCTCAGGATGCGAGTGAGCGGCTCCACAGGACGGAACACAATCCCAGCCAATAATGATGGGATTGATACGCTGCTTCTTGGGTTGGTTCTGGGGGGCATTCTTGATTGATGCAGGGTTGTGGAGGGGAGAGCACTCGCCGGTGTTCTGCGCCTGCAGGTGGGTCTGTTTAACGTACTGAGTACGGGCTCGGGAGATTATTCTGTGTGGCTGGCTCTCTGAGGCGCGACTGTTGTCGATTCCAGACAGAAATAACTTGAGAGCCATGTCGCTGTCCTCCCGTCCCGCCGTTCCACGCTAATCCTAATTCGGCTCGCCGAAATAGTGGAGGGCATCAACCTTTCGGCTGCGCCATGTTGGCCTGCCCTTTCCGTTCGGTTTTCTGCATCACTCGAGTTGGATCGCAAGTGAAATATCGGCCATGACTCCTTCGGACTCTTGCGAACTCGTTTCCTCTCCTTTTCCCCTTCATCCAGATCGCGAAATCTCAGACTCATTGTCCGAAACACCCAGCCTGCCACCAGTATTTTTCGGTGAAGACAGGCAGACGCCGCAGCAGATATCCATCCTCCCGACGGAGAACCCGCTGCCCCTGCCCCGGTGCTCACCCCCACCACGCAGTCAAATCCTCCCGTGTCTTCCGACCGTCCCGCCGTTAAGCGGGCTGTGAAGCACACACAGTGCACTTGCATCAGCGTCATTCTGACGGCTCTCCCCAGTGGTAACTCCAGCGCTGGCCGCCCAAAACGCAACGCCCACAAGCCAGCCAGTTTCGAGCCGCAGTTCTCGAGAGCTAGGTTTGGCGCAGTCTTGTGACCTCCTTGCTGCCCCTCCAATCCAGACACGTTGTCTTTTGTTTGCCACCAACAAACCCGCTCAAACGGCAACCATGTCCGGTTTCTCCGTTTTCCAGCCGACTCTCGGGGCCGCCCTGCAGTGGCTCCCCGCCCTTGGCACCGCCGAGCTCGATGAGATGATCCACGCGACCATCCCGGGCATGTCCTCGATCCAGGACAAGCGCGCTCATATCGCCATGGACTTCTTCGAATTCTCTCAGCAGACCGGCAAGAACTTCAAGTTCTATCCGGCCCCTGCATCCTTCGCCTCGACCACCGCCGCCTCTCCTGCCAACTCCGTAGCCCTCTATGACTCGGGTTATGGCTCCAGCTTCAACGCCTCTCCTATCGTCTCGGACATGAGCCCGTGGACCCCATCCTCTAACGCATACACGCCATCCGTCTCTGCAGATGAGACCAAGGCCAAGTCTCAGTCCGGCACGTCCAGGAAGTCCACCTCCTCCAGCTCTAAGCAGACCGACTTTTCGAGCCACCCTGGCATGCGCATCATGACCAAGGACGGCCGGGACGTCACCAACTCTGCCTCTCGCGGATGCAAGTCCAAGGAGCAGCGAGATCACGCCCACCTCATGCGCATCATCAAGGCCTGCGATGCCTGCAAGCGGAAGAAGATCCGCTGCGATCCCAGCCACAAGAAGCGGACTGCTTCCCAGGCCTCGGCTTCTTCCCAGCAAGAGGCCAAGCCCGCCAAGAAGGCAAAGAAATCTTCCCCAACCCTTACTCCTGCCTGGGATATTCCCTCCTTCCTTGTCGCCAATGCCTTCGACACTCCCGAGGGGGCATCCTCCTCTCCGTTCGAATATTCTCCTGAAGAGGAACTCTGGAGCCAGTTTGTACTATTCGACCAGGAGCAGACCACGCTTGCGTCGAACTTCAACCCCGACGACTACGACTTCTCCGACACCTTCGACTTCGGTGTGCAGGACCTCCTCACCCCGAGCTCCAGCGCCTCGTCGATTTCCCCGTCACGGTGGTTCACGCCGCTCACGCCCGCACCTCCTGTGCCCTCACCGCCGGTAATTGTCTCTGAGACGCTTGCGGACACATCACCTCAAAATCTCACTGTTCCCTACCTCAACTCGGGCTCGCACGACTCCAACTATGTCGACTTCAACCTCTACTCGCCACCTACGGACTTCTTCCTAGATGAAGAGCCTCTTCCCGCGAGAAAGGCCCCAGCATCCAACACATACCGACTACAATCTCCCCAACCCAGTGGCGTTGACAGCCAGGAGATTATCCGCCAATCTTCTGCCGCTGATGGCACCGTAGCGACATCCACGGGCGAGTATTATTCCAGTCCGTCGTCGTTCCACAGCGACACCTTCCACAGCGACAGCCACCAGTCGAGCGTTAGGCGACTAGATGAGTACCGATACGCTACCACGTTGACGATGCCATCTCCCTCCGATGGGCTTCACGTCTTCAGCCAAGCCCAAGATAACCATGTTACCCAAGGACCAGATGCTCGCGGCGTCGTTCAGTCCAGGTCTCAAACCATTGAGCTTGCGAGCCCGAGCTTGAGTGCGTCACAACAACGAAGCGTCAACTCTGATAGCCATGGCGGATCTCAACTACTAGATCACGCTGTTGCTTCACACTTCTCGCAGCCGTCTCATCAGTCCGAGGTTGCCGCTTCGGTATCCCAACGCGTGCCGCAGAGCTCCTCTGGCATCGGGCGACCGAGCGATCATTATGATCCTGGAACCCTAGCACCATCGCTAGCCAGCTGGTCACAGGCAAACACGCAGACCACCGTCAGTCGCGGCTCCGCTGCTCATGGCAGACCACTCTCGACTGGCCAACAACAGCAGACGCTATCGACTCATGCTGCAGCGACACCTCAACAGTCGGCCAGTCGACCGCATGAGTCCGTTGTCCTAGGCCTCGCTGAGCGTTGCCGTGCGAGCGTCTCGTCGACTGCGTTGTCGCCTGGAGATTATTGCCGTGCCACTTCGGCATCACCGCTCCTTGTATCGTCCTCTCTGGAATTTTCTTCTCCGGATGGACATACTGGAGTTGGTGCGCGCTCCGGTGACATCAGCAATCACGCACTCACAGCAGTCCTGGCGGCTGTACTAATCTCAACCTCGTCGATGCGGCGCCTTGTTGGCGGAGAACCTGCGAAGAACGAGCAAACGATGTCTCTCTCGTCGTCGTCCTTCGCACTCTCCCAACTTGCCGTTTTCGGTCTTGTCTCGTCTCTGCTGGCCGTTGCTTTGCAGAACAACCTCCTGGGCACCGAGGCTGACCTTTGGGTCTTCCTCAACGTCCTAATCATCACAAGCATATCCTTTGCCTCGATGCATCAACGGTGCACGAGGTCTTCGGTAACGGTGTCGTCGCCCCAAGGCACAACACCACTGCCGGTACCATCGCTGACCAGCACCATCGACAACGTCAAGTCCAAGATTCAGGCCATGGGCCAGAAGGTTGACGGCCTTCGATGTGCTGTGTCGCACCGACTGCGGGCGTTACTTCCTCGCCCACGTTCCTTGAACTCTATTAGGTTCTAGGAATGTCTGCACGGATGGTCGGCAACGACCTCTAAGCACGCAGTTGATGCGCATCTCGGTTTGGTTTCGGGTTTGGGCATGCTTGTTTTGGTTATGATACCCCAGGTTTTTAGTGACGAGATATGTGGTTGTCCTCTTCCTTTTGTTCTACTATATTCAAGACATCTTCTCTGCTGCCTTCGGCAGTCAAGGGTTTGTTGTTGGTGGTGCTGTGGGTGGGGGAGGACAACCTGCTCGACGGCTGGAAGGAACTGGCCCCTTTTGGCGGCACCGCTTGTGGATCTAGATAGCAGTGCTGGCTCATGGGGCTCTTGACAATGAATAGGTCCTTTCAGACCGCCGTAATTTTAATTTGGCTCCTCGGTGATGTCTCGATGGTGGTTGACCCTGTTGCGGCTTATGCGATAAACCCGTCTTCTCCAAATGCCCCCTGCGGGACAGTGCGGAGAAAAGTGGGCATTTATGACTCAATCGGGGCAAACTGCTTTTATTCTGTTTTTTTTTTCTCTTTGCTGGTGGCCCAATGCATCGTTAAACGTTGTGCAGGTGCGACAATAGACTCAACCTTTTGTCCGTTCAAAGTCCACTGGCGTTTTGCCTCAGCTGATATGCCTTCTCTCCTTTAATGAGGCCCCAAGGCTCCACGATTTCAGACGCAACTGGTCATCCCATCTTTTTGAAACAAACAAAGAGCTTGATACTACATCGTACTTGCAGCGTGAAACAGGCAAGTGCGTCTCAGTAGGTCAGTACATCGGCTTGGTTGGGTTCAAAACGCAGTCGCCTCGACTCAGAGACTGAACTCGGGTTGCTCCTTCCGTCAAAGCCCTTTGCAGGGCTGACGCTGCCTTAGTTGGGTGTTATTTCCCGCCATCGCTTGCCTCTTCGTCGTTATTTACGTCGTTCGGAGCGGCCTGGATTGGCCTCAGTTGTGACTGCAGTGTGGTCGGGGCGTGGGAGGAGAGACGAGGGTGTTGGCAGAATAGGTGGTGGTCCGTTTCTCCGCGAAAAAAACATGGCAGTCACTCTTTCGACACCCATCTCGGCCGCCGGCCGTCGCGTCCTAGCCTTCTTCAAATCTGTCTTCGTCCTGGTTGCGGATGCCATCCGGCGCGTTTTCCACAGCATGCTGCACCTCTTTCCTTCCTTTACCCTCAACTCCTCTTCACCAACCAACGGACAACGTAAACAAACGGATCATCTTTGCTCTGCCACCAACTCTTCTGCTCCCCAGAAACCAGGTGCCAATTTCGAAGACCTTGTCGACGCTACTGTCAGTCCCGTCGACAACCCCGCCGACTGCGAAGGAAACAGCTTCGCCATGCCCGTTGCTCTATCTTCGTCTGCTGCGCAACCGGCGCCGGCAGCGAGGTCGCTGCCCAAGAAAGTTCCGGTTCCGAATATTGTTCCCGCCTTACCTCGCCTCCCGTTACCGCCCATGAGGGAGAATGTGGTCCCGAAGCCCGCGGCTGCCACGCCTCCTGTTGCTACGACACCCACTCCTGCGCCAGCTTCCGATGCCGATCCGACCATTTCTCACATCACCAGCCGGCTCAGCCGCTTGCGCATGGATGGCGGGGTGGACACCGAGGCCCCATCACCGTCGCTACAGCCTCAACGCGCTGGCGAAGATGCCAGTGCGAAAGAGAGCATCGCCGGGACTTCCATTCCGCCCGCCGTCGCGACGTTCGACCCTCTCGTAACTAATCTGCTATCGGATATTTCGAACAGTACCCCAAGGGAGGTTGTTCGCGCGCCAGCGGTACCGCTGCATCACGGTATCTCTCAGACTAGTAAGCTGAAGGACACGACGACGATCACAGTTGGCAAGGACAATGTCCAGATTCAAGCCCAGGTCGAGACGCCCGAACAGGCCGCGGAGAGGGCTATGCACAGTGCGTTTATGCGAGAGGCTCTAGATATGGTAAGTTCTAAATCTTGCTTGACCTCTCTTTTCCTTTCGTCAATACCAGCACCGCGGGCACCGCGTGGGCCAGCCTGGAGTAGCCGGGTCTTCCGTCCCGCCTTAGCTCTGCGACCCATGTTCAACACTTAATACAACGCACGGGATGGCCATATGCTCTCATCTTCACAAGGCCCCTCACCAGGGACCTGTTCCACAGACGATGCTGTGCTACCGATACGTCACCCAGTGGCCCGCAGCTTCGCATGTTTCATGCCTGGCTGCCTGTCAGCGAGCTCGGCCATTTTATCTATCGCCCATCATTAATGCTTGCTGTTCGACCGGACTAACAGTTCCGACTAGGCTAGACTGGCTCTCAAGACAAACGAGACACCCGTTGGGTGCGTGCTTGTGTATAAAAATCGGATCATCGCCAAGGGAATGAATGCGACGAATGTCAGCAGAAACGGCACGCGACACGCCGAACTCATGGCTATCTCGGCCCTGCTGTCCTATTCTCCGGCCTCCGATCTTGAGCCATCCAAGGCCAATTCCCCCGTCAAGCCAACGGCTGCCAAAATGCCGCTGGGCATCAAGACCAACCAAGCACAACTCCCTCACGTAGAAACCAGCGCATGGGGTGACGTTGATCCTCGGGATGGCCACCTTTTCCCCTACGGGCAGAAGCTCCATCCCGCGCCGCGGGTGAACCGATCTATCATCAATGAGTCCACGCTCTACGTCACGGTTGAGCCGTGTGTCATGTGCGCCTCTTTGCTCCGACAACTTGGGATCAAGAAAGTCTACTTCGGCGCCGTGAATGACAAGTTCGGTGGGACGGGAGGCGTATTCCGTATCCATATAAACTCGCCATACTGCGCCCCCGCAGCCTCTACGTTGCCCTCGTCGCAGGATGGCAAGAGCACCGTGAGACTAGTTGTACAGCAACGTTCTGTCTCACCCAATGCTCCTGCTACGAATGGCCAGGTGCGGCCCAGCGAGGGCAGTTCGGGTCCCTCGGTCGATGCCCCGCCTCCCGGAGACGGCGGTAACGTAGAGCGCGGTTACGAGGCCGAAGGCGGCTGGGGTCGAGATGAAGCCGTGACTCTGCTGCGGCAGTTTTACGTCCAGGAGAACGGAAGGGGTGAGTGCTTCCTTGTACAATCAATACAGACTTTTAACTGACGTGTCATTCAGCACCCGTTCCGAGGAAGAAGGAAGGTCGCGCCGCCCGGTTGGCGATGATGATGCAGCGAGACGGACATGCTGGCGGCCCCATGATCGATCCCACAAACGAGAATGCCCAGGAGGGCAGTGGGACGGATACACCCACCGAGAACAGCCCTCCTGTGGAGACAGCTGACATTGAGGCGGCTGAAACAGAGGCAGCACTGAACTCTGAACCATTGTCTATTGCATAATGGAAGAGACTGCAATTCCATGTTGCCAGTGTGGGAAACGCCTTCCGCTGGCGATGTTGTTGCTCACCTACACCTCTACTATGGCACCGATGCCGCAGCTTCGATGCGTGCACACAGAACTAGCTGCCTTGTATCCGGCCGCACCCGGTCTCAGCTATCGACTAGAGCTTCTCGCTATTAGCCACCTGCATGCGATTAGCTGTGCCTAGCAACAAGTATGTCTTTCAATGTTACAACAAGCCAAACGCCGTTACGCTGACCACCGTCCAGTTGGCATATGAGACTATGCAGCTCACCGTTTGTGGGTTGCGAACCTGGAAACAAACAACCGCATTGGATGGAGTTGGGCGTATGACCTAACCCTGGTTGGGGTTTTGGGCCGTGAAAAGTGATCGCTTTTCCGTGGTGTTCAGGTCGTCCACATTGCGTTTCTGTCTACGCCAGCGTGGATCATCGCACGCGAATCACCCCCTGTATGATACAGCGTACTACTCTTATGAAGAGACCTGCCTCACGGCTCATTACTAGCTAGTTGCTATTCTAGCTTCGGAATAGAGGAGTTCTTTAGCCTTCCACATTATGCATGCTGCTTTCCAGGTCGGTGATGAGGCGCTCAGACCAGTCAGCTATGCCGCCAGTGCGACCAGTTCTAGTTTCCTCTGAAAAACTGGTGCGCTCTGTCCACCATTTCAGGAACGGTTCTGCGCGGGCCCCCGATGAGCAACGCAGCAGTCCGACGCTCACGTCAATGAGGTCGGGCCGCTCGTAGTCATGCCAGAACACCGTGGCGCCGCAAGTCGGGCAGAACTCCCGCACCGCGGCCTCGGAGGAGTGGTATGTTGTTAGCAGAGTGTGAGGAATAGCGGAGAAGTCGAGGGGCGCACCCTTCACCTCTGCCAACCCCGTCCCTCCCGATACTGATCCCCTACCTACCCCGTCCAACCCCAACTCCACACTTTCCTCCCCCGCCAGTGACGGGATATCCATCAGTATATTCGCCCTCGGCACGAACGCCCAAGTCTGAACCTCAAACCCCGACGCCAGCCGGCACGACTGGCACCCACACGTTCCCGCTAGGTACTTGTACCGAGCCAGATCGCTATCTGCCTCCGTCGCCAACACAGCGGTCGATGGGTGATGAAGCGCGTCTGTGCTTGGTGGTGAAGCTGTTGGTGAAGGGTCGCGGAGCCACCATTTTATGGAGTGGGGGTTGGATGTCACTGAGGAGGGGGTGCTGTGGAAGGGGACGAGGAGGTCGGCGTAGCCTGAGTGGGGGAGGGTGCTTGCTTTGGAGGGACGGGTGATGGTGAAGGAGATTCGCCCGCAGCGGCACGAGGCCGGGAGAGTGGTGTTGGTGTCGAAGTTTGGGGTGGGTTCAGAAAGAGGAGGGCTGCCAGGAAGCCAGATAGACAGGCCGCCGTCAACGGTGGAGGAGGTGTGGTTGTGGATGTGGATTGGGGGAGGGGGGGTGCTGAGAGGGGGAGAGGAGGTGATTGTGCCTGTTGCGACCTCCCATTGCTGGGTGTCGTTGCTGTGTCGGAAGATGTGGCATCCGCATGTTGCGCAGAAGTATCTTGTTGAGGACGAGGGTGTGGAATACGGGGGATACTTCGTCAGGCCGGCGAGGGATGGCGTGGAGGCGATGGGCGTGTAAGAGACGGAAAGCAGGCCCGTTAGGTGGCGACAGCTGTCGCAGTGGCAGAAGGTGATGCTTGGCCAAGAGTTGGAGTCGGCCTGCGGGGGCGGGGAGAGCGTTTGTCGGGCGGCCCCGCATAGGCAGGAGATGGTGATCATGTTGGGGACAGAGTTTGGCTAGACAGGGAATGGGTCAGATCAAACGGCGAACGGGCTGTTCCAAGAGCGGTCGTCTGAACGGGCTTTTATACTTTGTGATCGACAATTGGTGGAAAGGCGGATCGTGAGCCGGTACGCTGGTCATGAAGGACCCTGAAGAAGGCCGAACTTTTGCCGGCGGCTGCATGTCTTGGATTGGCGAACGGAAGAGGCATGGGAGGCTCGGACTTTCGGGTTGCACCATTGATCACGAATATGACTGACAGATGCTCAGCGATGAAAAAACTCTGGTATCGTATTTGAAGTGCACCTATAAACAGTTCCCAAGGCAAGACAAAATCTCCAAATCTTCGCAGCCACCAAGTCATCGTATATAGTCAACTGCTGTTGCATTGAAACGTCTTTCATCACCCATCTTTTTCTCCCTCCAGCGCAACCGCTCACGCCTACTTCTCGGGCGTACCCTCGAACGGCGATCCCGATCCCTTGGTGGGCTGGTCAACTACGACCTTCTCAGCGCCGCCATTGACCGAGCCCTGTTCGTCGGCCGAGATGTAGGGGGTATCGTCCTTCCAGAAGTCCTTCTTGCCCCTGCGAAGGCGCGTCAGCCAAGGAGGGAGGACGCCGCCCTTGATCTTCCACGTCCACGGATCCTTCTCGTGCTTATTGGGGGGCACAATGCGGCCGCCTGACGCCTTCTCGACAACCCACACAAGCGTGTTGATGATGATGTACAAGCAGATGCCCGCAATAAGGCCGTCGGCAATCGAGTAGGTGAAGGGCATCAGCGCGATGGTCACGAAGGCCGGGATCGAGTCGCCCATGTACTTCCAGTTGATCTCGGTAACGGCCGACACCATCATGGATCCAACCAGGATCAGCACGCAGCCAGTGGCCCACGGCGGGATCGAAGCGAAGATGGGAGCAAAGAAGATGGAGATGAAGAAGCAGATTCCGGAAGCCATGGCGGTGAGACCCGTCTTGCCGCCTTCTCCGATACCCGCACCAGATTCGACGAAAGCGGTGACCGGAGGCGAGCCGAAAAGGGCGCCGATCGAAATGCTGATGGAGTCGACCATGTAGCTGTGGTACAATCAGTTTGTGGGCTTCTTAACACGGTCAGCGGAAGAGACTTACGCGACGCTGGAGCCCTCGAAGTCCTGGGTCTCCTCGTCAATGAGCGAAGCATAGCGCGCCATCGAGTAGAGGGTACCCGTGCAGTCCAGAATATCGACATAGAGGAAGGTGATGAGGGCCAGGCCGAACTGTCCGCCGTACTCGCCGATGCTCCACTCCTGCACGGCGAGGACCTTCTCGATCCTGTGGAAACTAACCACATTCTTGAAGAAGTTGAAGTTGTCATCGCCAACGGGAGTGTACGGGAAGTAGGTGACGGGGGTGCCACGAGGCCACGAGATGATGGAAACCAGAAGGATACCAAAGATAATGGCACCCTTGACACGGTACATCATCAAGAGTGTCGTCATGACGCCGCCGCAGAAAATGCCAATCCACATGACGGGGTTGCGCATCTTGTACTGATCCTCACAGACACCGGCTTCATTCCTGTCCTCAGGCTTGCAGCCTGCGAGTGTGACTGGGGTAGCCACGTTGCCGGTGATGAGACCGATACCCTCGGCGTACGTCAAGCCGATAATGGTCAAGAAAAGACCGATACCAACACTAGTGGCGAGCTTGATGGAGCGCGGGATGGCACGAGCAAGCCACTGACGCATTCCGAAGAGGGCGAGCGCGAAGAAGATCCAGCCTTCGACGAAGATAGCAGTGACGGCAACCTCGTACGGGACTGAGCCGGAGCCGTGGAACCCAACGACGGTGTAAGCGAAGTAGGCGTTCAAGCCCATACCCGGGGCGAGCGCAACAGGCCTGCGGTAAGTCAGTGGCGGGTTCCCCTAATTACATATGCTTCAAAAGAGGATACTCACATATTAGCGAGGAGACCCATGAAGAAGCTTGAGAACGCAGCGATGGCAGCGGTGGCGGTAATAAGGTCACGTTTGACGACGCCCTGGCAGAGCAGGTATTCCTCGTCCGCTAAACAAATAGGATCGTCTGCGTTGTTGCACACGCAAGTGCCACCGCTATCGGCGACGATGCTGGCGTTCACCGAGATGATGTACCTATCATGCGCGTCAGAGCGAACTCGAGGTGCGAGGAAAGGGGGGATGCGACCTACGCCATGGCGAAGAAAGTGGCCAAGCCGGCACGCATCTCAGTGAAGAAGTACGATCCCTTGCGTTCTTTCGGCTGCGGGCGACCGTTTAGCATCAATACGCAGTCGTCCGGGAGGACTCCTCATCAGAGTTGCTCACATGTCCGCTTCCCTCGAGCCGAAACCACCGCCCCACGGCGCTGTCGGCGATCTTGACATTGGTGTTGTGTATCCAACCCATGCTGGCGGTTTTTCACGGCGCCTGGGTGTTCGAACCGGTAATGGTGAAAGTTGCCGAGCGGCCAATTACGACTCGGAGCTCGCACGACGATTGCGCGGGTGTCTAAGACGACTGGCGCAAGATTTGGTGGTTGATCGGGAAAGGGATCCACCAGGAAACTCGGGGGAATCGAGGCGAGGGAAGGAGCAACCGTCGCGCAAGGGGCGAGGAAAAAATTAGGGCTTCCGCCGAAGCTTTTGGACGAACCCCGGAGCCGGTGGAGGTGGGCAACACAGGTTCGGTACGAGGAGCTAAGAGATCCGGACGACTGATGCTGGAGGAGGACCCCAACCTTTATGAAAGACTAACTCGGGGAGCCACTCGACAGCCCAAGCGGGAGGACCCTAGATGCAGGGCCGCAAACTGGTAAAAATCGCAGCGAAATGTCCTTATCTCTGGGCAATGGAGAGCGCCGTCCGGGAGTCCATTACCCAAAGCGCACTCGCCCTGAGCAGCATCCCACGAGCCCGCCGCTGACCCGGGTTGGTCGAGGCAGGCAGTGGCCAGTTCCGTGAGGGTTAGGATGGACTAGGCCGGGCCTAGCGAGTATGGAGCATGGCGTCCTGCGGCTTGGCGCGAGTGGGCAGCTCCAGCGGGGTCCTCATTGGCCGTGCGATTGGAGCTTTTGGGAAGAGATATTGGAGATGAGTTCGAGTTGGTAGCTGGGGAACGCAGGTTGAGGTGTGATTGTCCCGCCCCCTCGGCCCCTCCTCGCCGTCACCTGCGTCCGCCGGGGCAGCTCAGGCGCGTCTGGATCTACACATCACCAGCAATCCTGGCCTCCGATGCCACACTTTGCGCCCCGTCGCAGCCCACCAGTGCTAGCCCTCGCCACCCCAGCTCGCAGTTCCCTCGCAGCATGGAAGCAGCGTCCAGATTTCGAGAAGACTGCGCCGGGCGGGCTCCATTGGTGGGGGAGAGCCCCAGTGGGCCCCCCAACGCAGTGCGCAGTGAGGGGCGCGCGATATCAAAGACAGCCGGGCACTCCCGGCATAGCGTTGTCGCGCGACAGCACGGGGCGGCGGGATATTTGTCGCACAGGACACAGGCCTCAGGCCGAGACGGGCAGCACTAAGACAGGGACGCTCGGATTCTCCGACTTCAGCTCACACTATTAGCGATAGATACGCAACAATAATAATCGACGACTGTCAGGATTAGGTGCGATTGGAGCTTGAGCACTGAGCGCAGGAGCAAGAAGCTCCCAAAACATCCAAGATGGAGGGGCAGGTGCATGACGGGGCGGGGCCGCCTATCTCGCCAAGACACTAGTCCGAAGCTGCACGCTGGGGGCTGGTCGATTATTTGCAGATGCCACAAGCTTCGTCTGCCGAGGCTCCCACGTCAACCAACGGCGTGCAGACCACATTGGTCTTGATAAGGATGAGGTATGCCCCGGAGCTGAGAGGCGTTTCCCCCAGGTGCACTGGCCACGCGACACGCTGGCGAAGGCGGTTAGTTCGTGGGGGTTGTCACGACCCTTGTTGGCGGGCGAGACCGCTTCGACGGGGGTGAGAGCGCTGACAGGCGAGCGCCGATTCATTCAAATCTCAGCGCAGCCCTCGTTCTCCCGCTCAGCGTGTCGTGCGGCAAGACGAGTCCCGAACGGGCGGCGGCCCTCTCCGATGGTGGTCTTGACACCACAGCGCGGCCCCCAAAGTCCCAATCGAGAGATTTGGGCTTTTGCCTCGTGTCTGCGCTGCTGTGCCAGTGTCTGAATTAACGATTCCCACGCCGACGATGCTCTTCGTTTCGCAATTAGATAAGCGGACTAAAGATATCCCCACAAACTCGATCCACAGCATTTCAGGACGCTCTTTTATTATTCTCCCAACCGGAGGTGGGTTCGTCTGGTGGAGGATCGCGAAAGTCACGCGACTCCGCCAATGTAGGGCATAGCGGACGACGACTCGCGGCGACGGCCTTGGCCCTGGGGTGTCCCAGGTCGGACACCTTAGGCGAACGATGCCGGCTTGGCTGTGCGAAACGGCTGTACCCACCAGAATCCGCTCGCCGCCAGCCTAAGCACCATCGACGATTATTCGAAACGGCGGCCGGTCCCTTCTTGAAGCAGGCTGTCTTTGAAGATCGGGCGCACCGTTGTCGTTGCAGGCGATGCAATGCAATCCGAGCAAATCTTGCAGACGAAACCCACCACAGACCAAGCTGTTTGGAGTCTCTAGCACCGCAGCCAGCCACTGCCCAATCGCGTCCACAGCAGGCCACCATTCGGCAACCCAAGGTGAGACCCGGCGCCAGAAGCCGGACCGAGCAGCAGGGAAGTTCCCGGCCAGCTCACCGCCCTAACACATGGCATCCCGCCGCTGCACAGGAAATCTCGGATCTTTCGGCGTTCAGAAAAATTCGCAGCTCTTGTTTCATACTGACTTGGTTAAAGATGCTGTGCTTCCCACCCGCCGTTGTGTCTAAAGACGTAGGATTTGAAGTTTTTTTTTGTTGCAGGTTTTTCCCTCAGGATGGCCCAGCCTCCCCCTTTTGGGCCAGCGGATGGGGTGGTGTCGTTGCTCGATCCATAGCGCTGCAATCCACTGTCACCCTGGGATTTCAGTACAGTCACCGCGGTTATTATCAAGAAAACTCTTTTTTTCGCTGCAACGAAAGCCGGGGGGTGGCCCGATGACACATGCGACGCGTGTGCGAAGTGGATATCTTGATGTTGGGCTTGGGAGGTGCATCAGCGATCTACAGGCGGTGGTTATGACGACAGGCGGATCGATCTGTGAGTTTTGATGCGTCATCTGAGCGATACAGGCCAAGTCAAAAGTATTGAACAAGGTTAGTAAAGGCGTTGAGAGAGGTAGGTACCAGAACGGCGATCGACACAGTGGAGTTAGTCTGATAGAACTAAGAGACAATGACGTACCGAGCGGTGTTGCCCTCAATCTATGATCTCTTATGAACCGAAGTAACTCAATGGCTATGTGTTAGTCCTGCTCAGTCTACGCTGAGTCCGTGTTCCATGACGACAACGGTGCGAAGCGACAACTGAGTCCCGAGCCACAGCTGTCCGTCATTTGCAGGATTGTAGCAGCTATACATATGGCTACCGAGTTTGTTGAGTAAACGGATCGCTGAATTGGTACCAATCCTCATCCCGTCTTCGGTTGGGAAGACTACATAGGCTATTGTTGCTCGCTCATCTCTTCGTCCAGTATCTAAGCAACACCTCCGTTCACTCTAGATTCATATCAACAAAATAACTTTCTAGTTTAGAGAAAATGTGTTTTAATTCATGTTACACAAAGCCATACCAAATAGACACTCAAACCATCGCGCAAGGAGACTCAGTCTACCACTCACTCAATCACTCACTCAGAAGATGAAGAAGAAGAAAACACTCAGATCCGGACACCCCCAACCAAGAGCCATCCTACCAAGAACCCACAGCCATTCGGCTTCCCAAGTCAATCGTCGCCGACCCCCAGTTGTAATTCAACAGCGCATCTCTCACCCCCAAGTTCGGATACTCGCGATAGCTAATCAGCGCCCCAGCAAAACCGCCTCCCATAGTGATTCTCAATCTTGTCGTCTCCCGAGTTTTGCAAAGCGGAACGCATGCGTGCCGCCGCCGCTGTTATCGAGGTGATGCACAATCTTGGGGTGGTTTCCCTCCCAGCGCACGCTGGAGTCGCCTGCGGCTTTGGTGTTTGTACTTCCCGTGGGCCGAGGCAGAGACGTACTCGGCGCGGTCATTGCGCGTCCATACGACGATGTGCTCCCAGTCGTGGCGGTGACCGATGGCGCACAGGCCGTCGCGCCAGTCCTTTTCGAAGTAGTAGCCGTACATGTGGGGCGCACCAGCCGTTGTTGCAGCGGGTGCGCGAGTAGACTTGGTTGTTGTCGAGATCTACGCGGTCGCGACATCCGCCGTGGGGGGAAGAGTCGGCGGAGCAGCCCATGCCGGGGTTGAGGAAGCGGTTGGAGTCGATGGCGGGGACGTTGTAGCAGCCGTCGGTGTCGAAGTCGAGGACGGGCTCCTCCCATCGTTTGGGCTTGTCGCCAGATTGTCATAGGCAACCGATTGAAATGTACCCTTTGAGTTAACATAAGTCACTCAAGGACCTCGAGCAACTTGCGAGAAATCACTCTTTGGCGAAGAATGTGGAGGTGAGATATCTGGACGTAATTACACACAGATGCCAACATCCTCCTCGGTTTGTATTGAGTTCATAGAGCACAGGCGGACCAGGGCCTTTACTCAGGTTCCGTCAAGGGTGATCATACCCCCCCAAGACGGAAGCTCACGGCAGCGAACTCACCCGAGCGGGAATATCTAGGCGTTTATTTGAATCTCGCACCATGCGTCTCCCCGGGCCGGTGGAGTGTTTTTACTCGGTATCTGGCACTGTCAAGTATGCAACAGCTGCTCACCGAGAGATCTCGTGTCGGCTGCCATGGCCAGCCAGTCGATATCATTCAGCCTATTTGCAGCCAACCACCGGTCGTTGTGAGAGCCCCAGAAGAAGATGGCGCCACACAAGCGCATCCTGCACGGCTGGGCGGAGGTAGGTGGCAGTGCTGCTTGGTACGGTAGGTAGGTAGGTAGGTAGGATTACTAGTTTCAGGTGCCACGGTTTGGTGAGGCTTTCAATTGGATGTGGAGTTCATCAGCGACCATTGGTAGGGGTGTTAAAATGATCGCCCGCTTCTGCACCCCCAACCAACTCCTCTTTTCGCGCAACCCCTAGTAAGCACCAGGACGACGATATTGAGGTTCCCAATGGCATCATCTTCGAACGGAAAAGAGCCCGAATGGTTGCGTCCCCCCGCCGATGTTGATGTAGGCCCCTCATCAACCCTCAATGAGGGGGCCAGCATCGCTAGTCGAGCGAGCGACGATAGCGCTTCTTCGAAGCCGCGCAAATGGGATGATCCGCCGGAGAAAGAACCCGACTTCCCCCCAGCCCACGTCACGACCATGATTTTGGTGAAGAAGAACAAGTTCGCCACGCAGCCGAACTTCGAGGTTGAGCAGGTCGGCTTCACCACCTCTGACGCCCACATCGTCTGCAGGATACCGACTCTTGCGAACAATTCAACCCGCAGCAGCGGTGACCTCACTTCGAATATCATCATGTATGATGTCAATACTGTAAGACGAAAGATCGTTCGGCCGGTACCATCCAAGGGGGTCCGTACGCAGGGGGACTTCGCGCTGAGCCCCGGGCCCGGGCTGGCGCTGATGGCCACAGCATTCCGCCGGACCGAGCACGCTATAGCCGACGACCAAACAGGCGACGGCGGAGTACGCGGTGTCCCTCGTGTTGAAGTATTCGATCTCTTCACAGACAAGCGCCGCCTCAAAGCCGATTTTTCAGTGCAGGCTCCTTTGGCTTACACTCCGGACGGAAGCTATTTGGCATCCGTCTCGATCCGCAACAGCACCAGGATTGTCATCCTCGACCTTCGCAACGTCTTAAAGCCGGCCATGGCACGCACAATTGCCGTGCACTCCAGCCCGCTAACGCACATGGCTGTGACGCCAGACGGGACGGCGCTCATCAGCGCTTCGACCGATGGGAGCATTCGCATGACGAGCCTGCAATCAGGACGGACGCTGCGCAAGGCCGAGGTTGAATCGAGGGGGCCGGCGAACATGATGCAGCTCTCGATGAACGGTGACCTCGTAGTATCGGTTTGGGGAAGACAGGTCTGTTTATGGAGGCTAAAACCCGACACGATGAGCGTCTACAATCTGGACACGGTACGGCAGACCGAAGGGTGGCCGCTTGCCATCTCACCTGACTGCCAACACTTAGCGTGCAGGACCGAGGATAGCGTCGATGTCATCGACGTCGAAACCGGTCTCTTCCGCGCCGACTACCCGCTGGATCCAGGCCACGAGCTGATCACATCAGCCGCCTTCAGCCACAACAACCGATGGCTGGCGCTCGGGGATTACGACGGTCGCGTCACGGTACTCGAGGTTATCACGGCGAGCATTGATGGTTCGTGCTAGTGGATAGCTTTGCAACATGCTTGCGGGCTGGACGGGGGTGTTTGATTTTAGAGGCGCCGAGGTTGCCGGTTGAGTTGCAGAAGTCAAAAGATAGTTTGCAACTTTGAAATTTGTACCTCGCTCCCTCCTCTTGTATCGCCCATTGCTCCGCATCGTTCAAGATAACCATGCTCGTTTGACACCCGTTGAGCTTTGGCGACATCGCAAACACAGCGCACGCACGCCCTTTTCCTTTCGACCGCTACCTAGAAGCTATCTAACCATGATGGCCCCCGTCCCCCAAAACCAGGCCCACAAATCCAGAATCCAACAACCCCTCGTTAGAAATAACCGTCGAAAACGCGAGCATCGGAGCGGGACGGCGGTGGCAAAGGCACCACGGCTAGGGTCAGGAGAGACGCTTCGATATCCACCTCGGACAGTGACTAAATCCGTGAGACCAGGACGAAACAATGACCGCGACAGCACGGAAGCCCTGCTCCCAGTATGTGATCGACTGGGTCGAGGAAATGAGAGCGCACCAGCGACAGCTCAAACACCTACATGAATCCCTGGCGGCACAGGAGATGGAGGCCCTGTTGTTTCCGGCGCACAGGGAGAGGAGAAGAACCCGGAAGAGATTAGACGGCGCACAGTGACGATATGGGCTACGGCCAGCGCATGCCTTTGCATGGCTGACGTGATCGAGGAAAGACGACTAGCGGAACAAATCTACTATATTCTATTTCCCCGACCTGCTTGCGCGTGCCTCTTGGGGGTTATCTATAGAAGATCTAGTAACCTCGGGGTTCTGGTGTAATCTTCCCAGAACCATAGTGCATAATCCCATCATTGATCGTAATATGAAAACAGAGCTGAAACGGGCAAAAGTCTACGAACAAAAAATCACACAGCCGCATCGTTGCGCTTAGCGGGGGTTCTCACTGATGCCGCCCGGCACCGGGACGGCATCATCATCGGCCGGCACAATTGTGCCAGCGGGACTGGCAGGCGGCGTCGGAGGCTGGGGGCGTTGGAGAGTCGCCATGCCTGCCTTTGACAGACTGGTGTTAGCTTCGTCGATATGGTCGACGAGATGGCTCCGGAACGAATCCCACACGCCAGTTCGCTCAGCTGATATCGTCAGTACGCGCACAGGCCACAGTCGATTTTTTGGATGAAAAGGGAATATGGGACAATGGGTAGAGGGGGAATGTGATGTGTATCCACGAAAAAAAGAAGGCAAAAAGAAGGCAAAATAGAAAGAGGGAAAACAAACCTCGAATATTAGGATGCTTCTCCCTCGCCCACCCCGTCAACCCCACATTCGCTGAGACATGGAACATAAATCCCAGAAAGTCCTTCATGACCTTCACCGGTTCCCTTTCGCCCTCCGAGTCGCGAACGTAGGTCTCATAGCTCTCGCCATGTGGCATGTATGCCTGCTCAAAGCTCAACCCACCGGCCTCCAGCGCGCGCACCGTCCCCTTGTAGTCCCCCTTTATAATCCCAACGAGCTCTGTGGCCATCGTACGGTGGTAATAGGGGATGCGCAGGGTATCCCTTGCGACGGACCACTTCTCGCTGAATATGCAGAAGTCAACTTGGCTGACGCCGGGCCATTTGCTCGGGGCTGTGAGGACACAAAAGGCCGTGGGGTCCAGCTGGTCAGTGTTTGCGACGATGTGATGGAAGCGAGACAGGTCATAGCGGAAGGGCGCGTGCTTTCCATGCCAAGCGACGACATCGAAGGGGGTATGGGGTTGCGTGTAAGAGAAGAGGCGGCCGGAGAGCTTGAGGGTGATTTCCCAGGGGGGGAGGTGGGTGTTGTCGCCTGGATATTCAAGATCGAACGCCGCGACCGGGTACTCGAAGTCGCGGATATGGGCGAGGCCGTTGGCGCCGAGCACGCCGAGCTCGGGGAGGACGAAGCGCGTACCGAAGACCTCAAGGGCGTAGCCGGCAGCGGTGATGGGCGTCAGTGAAGCGGGCTCGTCAGGAACAATTCCGATGGAGTAGCGAATTCCAGCGGGAAGCACGGTGACCATGCCCGGACGGACACGCAAGTTGCCCAGCTCCGTCTTGATGTCCAGGATCCCGTGTTGCGGCACGAGGAGCATGTCGCCATCGTGGTTGACAAAAGCCTGCCGGTGCATGTCGGCATTGAAGGCGTACTGGTGCACGGCGACACCCTCTCTGAGCGTGGCGTCGCCATTCCCGCCTATGGTTTTCAAACCCTGCACGAAGGTGGTGGTGGTGTTGAGGGGAGGTTTGAGGGGCCCCCAAGTGTGGGTGGCAGGGATAAAGCCAATGTTAGGGTTTGTAGGAAGAAAAGATGCCTCGATCTGATCGTGCGTGATGCAGGAACCGCCCACAGATTAGCACAGGCAGTGTATGGCGGGCGTGGCCGTGTCAACCCACCTCATGCGGCCCCTCGGCTGGCCTTGGAGAGCTGTGTGGGGCCCCTGGCCGCTCTCTGTATAACCACCTGCGCCAACATCTTGTTATGGAGATGCCCCTGATGCCGCTAAGCGCGGATGGGGGTCACTTACACGTTTGACACGCTTTCTCTGGACGAGATGAACGATGTGCCGTTGAGGTGCTCTGCGTAGAGGCCGTATCTGCCCTTCTGCGGCAGGTTGGTGCCGTTGAGCGGGAGGGCGCCTGGGATGGCCTCGGTGACGTGATGATTGCCAAAGCCGAACTGGTATCTGTAAGGGTCGTCCGCCGTAGGGTTCCTGAGAAGCCCTGCCACGGCCGCGCCGCCTATGTACTGCTCCTTGCCGAGCATGTCGAGGAAGTGTGGCGTCGGTTTGGCTTTGGGGGAACCGGGGGACCAGGACGTCTTGCTGAAGGAAGGCTTCAACGGATCAACAGCAGCTGGGAGCGTAGCTGGGACTTTGGGCAGGGAGTGTGACTTATACTCAAGGATGTCCACCGAGGAGGACCAGGAGGTCCAAGAGCGGCGGCACAAGCGCGGCATCCCTGATGTTTGTCATCTGCCGGCGGCGGAGACGAGTCGCGGGGGGAGGGCTTGAGAGGCCATGCTTTTCATTCGAATGTCAATCCGAGCTCGCAGGCTTCTTGCCCTCTTCAGACGCAGTTGCCGAAGGCAGAGCTGAGGGCTGCAGCGGCGGCAAGCTGACTCGAACAGACGAGGGAAGCATGACATGAAAGAGCGCCCCTTCTGTGATCCCGTTGAAGCGACAGAACGCGTATCTACGCTAGCCATCCATCGCCGAACCCGACGAACCCGCCGAGACTAGCCCCGCCGATTTGGTGCCTCGGGCATAGCGACACCAAAATTCGATAAAGACGGTGTGGCGGATTCCTTGGCTGAGACGACGGTCAGCACTATGCTGCGGCTGGCGGCTCGAGACCGCCTCGCCGCCGGTTAGCTTCCTGTGAGGTTGCGTGCTGACGTCTGCATATGAGCCGCCAGCACCGATCGGCTGCATCACCTTTGACACCCGACCTTACCTAGGTAGGTGAATTATGCCACTTGAGGCGTCTTGGCGCCCCGCGTGTGCATCCACTGATCTCCAGGGACCACGGAAGAGAGGAAAAGGAGCCGGAGTCCCCGGCAACTCCACGACGTGGGGCCTCGATCTGGCCGTTGGTTTCCGCGTCAATGAATTCCGGTGCCGCCCCTCCCACAAGGGAGTGCAAAAGGTGTAAGCAGGCAGCTGGGCGCCATTGCTGGCCAATCTTTGGCTTGGAACGCGAAGGGACGACGGAAGGAGTTAGGAAAGCCGCAGGCGCCCGATGCTATCACATCATCACATCACAGGACTCTTCCCTTCCCGAGACGGTTGAGCAAGCAGCAGCGCGGACCGCAAAGCTGCTGTTCCAGAGCACCGGGTCCGTAATTAACCCTGACGTCCTGCCCCTTACTCCCAGCCTCCTGCGCCGAGTGCTTTGCTCCAGACGCCGCCGCGGTCATGGGGCCTGGAGACCCTTGCGTAACTCTCGGGGCCAACAGCGGGGTTGGGCCACGCCGGCGCTCCTTCCGGTGCCGGTCTGATAGGATTTGTGCTGCATAATTTTGTCTTTCATTTTGTCATTTCTCGACTTGCCGCCGGCGCTGGCCGGGGAGCTTGCCGGCGACGACCCGGCAGGCATCTCCGGTTTCAAGGGGGATAAAAAGAAAAGCACTAGAAAACCGGTGCCTAGACCGCACATTGAGGCTCAACTTCTCATTGGAGAAAGTGCTCTCCCGTTTCGAAGCTATCAAAACGCATGCAAAGCCCCGCATGTTGTGCCATGCAGCATGCAGCCGGGCGGCGCGCGCGCGGCTCGCGGCTAGCTGTCCGTGGTAGGTAAGGCGAGCAAACAGCACCCAGGGTGCTAAGGCAAACCAGTGGAAAAAGGAAAACCAGAAAAGAAGAAAACCTTTCCCCGTCACACAGATCGGGGGCGTCTTGCGGGTGATACGCGTCTTGGCCGCTTGTCGCCGGAACTGATGAGACACACTCCAGGTCCCTGCAGGCTGTGCATCGTGGACTGGGATATCTCAGGTGGTCAAGGTTGGCTGTGCCAGCGTAGGTGCTGCCGGAAGCCAGCTACCGGCTCCCCGCTATCGTCGATCCTTCTGTCTATCTCGCTCCCGCTGTCGACAGGAGAAAAGTTGGGCCTGGTGGGAGCGAAGCACACGACTCGCCTAGGGTGCAGACGCTCTAGAATACCTGGGTGTGGTCGAGGAAAGCTGGTTGTGCGTAGTACTGCTGGCTTGGTCCACGGCAGGCAGATACGGGAAACGGGTGGTTAGGCTCGGATGGGAATGCTGTGCCCCCTAGGCTCGTGGAGGACAAGTGCCGGTGGCTGAAGTTGTTGGTTGACTGGGGCGCTACGCTTGGGTGCCACGCAGAGGAAGGCTGAAGTTAAGAGAGTGGGCTGACCATGATCGTGTTTCCCCCACACCGCAAGACGCGGGGGTGTGTGGCGGATGGGGCCGCTTTGTCGCGAGCGTGTGTA
>Ga0247770_1000510_pt1 | contig 37458 bp, 32 predicted proteins | sample UWRJL136409B6_FD_179943 | JGI IMG/M metagenome (GOLD analysis project Ga0247770, IMG submission 179943) | Plant litter microbial communities from Arlington Agricultural Research Station in Wisconsin, United States - UWRJ-L136-409B-6 | ecosystem: Environmental > Terrestrial > Plant litter >... | reverse complement strand
CGGCGGTGTTTGGGACGAAGGGGGGGTTGACGGGGGTCGTTGCTGAACGGCTAGAGTGGAAGTGTGTTGGGGATGCGTTGAGGGCGAGGAGGACGTTTGCGACGACGGGGGAGAGGCTGGTTGGGTTGGTTAGTGCGAGGGGGGGAGAGGTGCTGCAGGGGGACGATCTTGTGGCGAAGGTTGGGGAGGATATTGTGTTTGAGTATCGGTTCTATGGCACGGCTGGGTTTGAGACCGTTGAGGGTTGGGATGCCAGTGGGGTTATCTTCAAACGAGATTTGCAGCGCGAGGCGGAGGCGGATACGGAGTTGGCCGGGGCAGCACGGCGGAAGCTCCGTGTTAAGTGGGGAGGTGCCCGTCTCTATGATCGGTACCGCGAGGCCGTCTGGCAGGGGTCTATCCTGGTGAGCGGCGGTGCCGTCATCAAGAGCATCCAGCCGTTTGGCGGCGTGGTTGATAACCCGGAAGATGTTGTACGGTTGGCGTCTGAGACGCAGGTGGTCTTTGACACACGAACAAGCGGCGACTTTGACGGTGTCGACATAACCTTCGCCGATGGCTCGGAGCTTCCAGAGTCTGTTGGTATCACGGGGCACTTGGGAGGCTACGTCAAGATCGGGAATGCCCTCGATGGGAACCCGCACAAAGCACAGCCCCAGTTTGGGCTGGTTGCAACGAAGGCTGAGCTTGCGGAGATTGGGGGAAGGCGAATCAATCTTGCTGGAGGGGCGGAACTGTTCGTTTCCGCTGAGACGCTGCTAGATGTGCCGCTTCCAACCAAGGTGGAAGGTCGTTTCGAGATCAAGGGAGGCTCGAGTGTCGCTAAGGACAACAGGGCTGTTTATTTCGTTGGGAGAGAGCACAGCGGCGGCAAGGTCATCGTGAGTCCTATCTTTGTCGAGTACGAGTCTTGATTGCTCAGCTACTATTCTACTTAGTTCAGCTCCATTCTGCGCTTACCTTCTGTCTTCCATAATTGGATACACCTTCAGCTACAACAGCAAAGCCTGAATTATGACATGACGGGCCTGCCGCAACTGCCAGGCGGGAATGCGCTTCAATATTAAGGGTACGGTGCACATGACCGATCTTCATGCTAATAGCGAACACGATTTGCTTCAAAGCATGGGGCGCTCCATTGAAAAAGAGAGGAGCTGTAAGGTTGATATCCATAAAATTCCCTAGGTCCCTCTAATCAGACTTTCCGAAACTCGGTTTTCGTACACCTGCCACTGGAAACTTGGGAATATTTCTGGATGCTCCCCACTGGCGATCACATATGCGCGGGCAGTCTGCAGTATGTAAGACGGAAAACACTATAAGAAGAATTCCGGAGTATTAATGATCACATTGAAAAAATTACCCCGTTTTTAAGAACCGAAACCCCGTAGTATGCAGCGCATGTGGTGGGCAACAACCCTTTGTCCCCTACTACAAGATCGAGAGGGAAAACCCCGCGGTGAAGAGGTTCACCCGCTTTTAGACATCATTGTCTTAAGGGAAGTAGATGAGAAAAAGGCTGCATCACAGGTAGGCCTTCACCCTCAATACTGGCCCGAAACCAAGCAAGCGTGATTGAGAATGCAGGGCTAGAATAACAACTTTCTTTGACAGTTGCTAAGAGATAAGGTTTGAGATCTTCTCGAGCTGGAGCGGAAATTGTTCTTGCGTATCGCCATGTTGTTGTTGACCTAGACAGTCAGCTGTCATGAGGGAGAAGCTCTAGCAACCTAAACCACTGAATTCACAGAGTCAAAAATAGGCGGCTGGTCTAATAATACTTGGGGTCGTTCTCTGAACTATGGAAGTGAAATACCCGCGACAATGATAAACCTCAAACACTCTCCTACTGATTGTTACCCCCAAGGACGTCGCCATTTCCATGCTCGGAATCGGGGCACAGAGGGCTGACTACCTATGTAGCTCCGAAGGCATGATTGACGGATGTCACTACCCCAACAGAGAATCAAGGTAGGTAAACGAAGCTCTCCAACTGACCGGGTAACCGATGGCGCCTGTCTAACATGAAGCACCACGACACTATGTATGTAGCGAGAACCCGACCTAGACGATGGACCCTCTCTGGTGGTCACTGTTAGGCGATATTGCGGGCAAGGGAATCTCACAGAGCCTACACCGCATACATCGATCTGCTCCCTCAACGCTACGAGAAATTGGTATATCTCGACCCACAGAGCCTATCCTAGGGAGAGAGGAGCTCACTCGAAGCTAAGCCCGCCAAGCTCATCTATCTCTGCTTAATCACCTGTTCAGGAATCCTTGGCAACTGGAGGGAGGTCATGGAGGGGCCGATGTCACTCCCCGCAACAAGCGATGATGGCAATGCGGAGTGACAAGGTGGCAGCGTGCTTCTCCAGGCTCTCGGCATGGCTCAGGCCCCCGTGCAGCCCCCGGCGTGGGTTTCCGTCATCTCTGACAAACCTGAGGCTGGGAATCTAGCCAACGCCGGAGTAGATTGCCCCGCTCGCTTCTCGGTTGCCGGCATAGGAGGGGCGATGGACTCCCCATGGATTTGCGCTCTAACCCTCATCACACGTGGCGACGAGGTCTGCTTGGCGGGTAGAAAGACGAGGTCTGTGTGGTGGGCGGTGCCTTTTATCTTGAAGGGGGGGGCGGGGCATGGGGAAACTACCAATGCGATTGGCCCTTTTAGGAGGAGAGACCGCTTCCTGAAACGGCGTCGATTGACGCTGAAAGCTACCTAGGCTCGCAAGGTTAGTGGCCATCTCAAGTTCACGGAACGCCTCGGCGTTTGTTTGGAGTTGTTCGCGAAGCCGGTCCCAGCAAAGCTCAAGTCGGGCCGAGAATGGCATCGAGCTCCGCCAGGGAGACTGTGTGCAAGCAGACGTCTCCCGAAGGTAGTTTTGGCCGGTTACCGCACGACCGGTATGAGTGCAGTTGCAAATTGCAATCTGGGACTTGCTCCTCTCTATCCCGCCCTCACTGATATGGGGAACTGCCATCGAGGGGTTTTGCATTATGTCGGCTCGCTTATCGCATGGCGTTAGAGGGTGCAAAGCGGGCGGCATACACTACATACAGCGTGCGGAGGGTGTAGTTATGTCGTCGGGCACTTGGTGTGACCGGGATGCAGGCACGGGACGTACACGGATCGGCGACGCTCAGCTGGTAATAGCTCTCCTAGGACTGGCAGCGCCAGCAAAACTCGGCGGTTGAGCATAGTTCAGCGGTACAACAACATGCAGCAGCGGGTTGACTTGCCCAATTCAGGTGGATAGCCGTGTGGGCTCCCCTGGAACACTCGGTCCTCGACCGTCCAGTGGGCAAAAATTGGGAGGTCCGGATTGGGAAATGAGAGGGACCGTTGGGGAGGCATTGGTGATTCCGCCTCTGGCCTGCAGCGGGTCTCTGCAGCTTCGCGGGCCGAGCGCAGACACTTGCTAGGCGGTGTTCACCCTCTTCAAGTGCTGCTCGCACGGGCCATTGGGGTCATCCTCGACAGCTCGCCCCGTCGCCAGGGGCCGCCCAACTCGCCCAGTGCTCGGTGATAAAGACACGCAACGCCCAAGAGAACTATCTGCGAACAGGCCACGTGCAGGAAGAGCGTTAGCTACCATGTCAACTTGGCAGCCGTGAGTGCGAAGGCGGGGGACAAGATGCTCCGGAGCGGGAAGCGGGGAGCGGGGAGCGGGGGCGAGGCCAGTGAACACCTGCCGACCCGAGTTGGGAGTTGGGAGCTGGGAGTCGGGGTGGGTGGCTGGCGCAACTCCTGCTCTCGGCGAGCTGCACCGGTCTGTGCCAAGCCATAGCAATTCAATGCCGAGCCGATTAGCTGGACCGCACGGTGAGGAAAATTGTTGAGTCTAGACCGCGTTTGCAAGACTGCGAGGCCAAGGTCAACGATTGCGGGGTCGCTGAGTGCACCTACTTGGGGCCTCGAGGATTGTCGAGATGAAATGTGGAGACGCAATTATCATCCACCATCGTCCAAAACGAACGGATCGCAACCTAGTTTGCTATTCCGGTTCATTGAGGGCAACTTTGGTCGGCGGGTTCTTGATGGCGACGCAACGTCCCGTCTATGTCGCTATTTCTGCACCGGCGTATTCGTGTCGCGTTCCAGGACCTCTGAGAGTCAGCACATCGCGCGTTGGTGCCAACGGTTGCGGGCCCGATGAATATGTTTCTGATGACGCGCCGGGTGAGTGGTTAGTGTCTCAGACGGAATTCGGAACGCCGGCAGCATGACACTGGCCCATTTGTTAGACTATAGATGCGGCATCTACGCCGAGAAGAACCAGCAGCAATTGCCCAGTCTCCCAGTGCCGCACTGACACTGTCTGAGGACCAGTGATGGCGGTGAGAACTCAAATTGATACTTCTCCTTGCACAGAGACATGGGTCACCACATGGCAGGCAGGCACCCACCCTGGTTGGCAGTGTCGTCCATATCTGTTCAATTGGAATCCTCATCGTTCCTTGCGCAAGAAACCCCCCCCTCCAATTGGCGGTTCAATGGGCAAAGGCGGAAGACTTGTGGTAACTATTGGTCCGTGCATCTATGCCTGCAGCATAAGTATGTCGAGTTTGCGAAGTGCATTCCGGGTTTGTGGGGGGAGGGCGGCTGAGGGTACGTTCCGCTTCGGGAGCCTCTTGAGTGCCTACGGATCAGGCCGGCTCGCCGCGGACAGGAGAGGAGCTTCGCAGGACGCTGCCGACAGAGCGCGGCGTTGGGATGCACGCTTATGGTTCGCACGTCAGAGGGTTCCGAGTCTACGAGATCATTATGGGCGAGGGAAAAGAAAACACACTCAATCACGCAGGCGTTTAGTAAGATCCGCCATCGAGGAGAAAAAACCCGCAATGTGGCGCTCAGTGAGGTAGTCGAATTGGAGCAAGTCCTTTTGTCCCATGTCGGGATCGAGGGAAAAAACGTGGGAATGCGAGACCGGGACCCTTTTGGCAACAACGCCCCACCCCCGCGGCTGCCATCCATTCACTCACCATTGACCCACCACCTGACAGACTCTGGGAAGGACGGATCGTCATCTGAAGGATCCTTGGCATAACAGAGGGCACAATTATTTGCAGGGCCGCGATTTCACTGCGCCGGGGATTTGCATTGGCGTTGTGTTTCGACGGATTCTTGCCACCTCCTCGTGGTACCCCCCCTTCGCCGGCCCCATGGCATCGCAGTCAGTCAGTTGTAGCTTCGGAATCGAATGACCTGCCTGGAGCTGAGGAGCGAAGGTGTGAGCCCCCAAGTCGGGACCTCCGAGCAGCGCTCGAGACGCCCGCCTCCGACGAGAAAATGCACCGCGAGGCGTCGACTGCGAAACGATACCTAGCGTATCTGCCATGTACCGCATGCTTGTGCGCGGAGCAACGGGTCTCGACGCTAGGCGGTCTGCAGAATGTGCTGCAGAAAAGGCGCCCTTGTGTGGTGATTTTCCCCTCACCCCCAGCGCACCAAGCTTGATACGGCTCGGACTCCCAGCCCCGCGCGACAAACAGGATGCGTGGGTGAGGGTTGGAGAGACGCAGAGGGGATGTCGACTGACGAAGCGCATCATCGCATCATTCGATCAGCAACAAGCATGGAGTTCGCATCCGCCCTCTCAGGACGAGGCGTGGCGTCCGCGCCGAGAAACATGGCGCCGGGCTGGGGTGGCACGTCCGCACTTGGTCGATGATTTGTACTTCGTACCCCGAGTCATGGGCTGCCGGCTGTCCGCCATCCCAGGTGTGGTGCTTTGACACTTTGGCATTCTCCCACTTGGCGTCTGGATGAGCGCGAGGAATAGCGCGGCTCCAACGTGCGTACAAGGGACCCTGAGAATTCCCAGATTGACCGAACCAGCAATGGCCAATCGAAGGGGCCGCCCAAGCTCTGGCACGGGAATGCTGGTTCCTGGTTCCTGGTTTCCCCATCCTGGCTCTCTACCGAACCGAGCCGCTTCGTCGCCGCAGCCCACCATCCGCCGCCGTATGATGATAAGCGTGCAGCCTGGGGGTTGTAAAAGGAGCTTCGCTGCAGCCCCAGGCTGTCGTCCACTTCCCATCTTGCAACCTATTTCTAGCCCCAGCCTGCCCCGAACTCCACTGGCTGGCCCCCCCGAAGGCGCACTGCCGGGCCCTTACTAATATTAAACTGCCGATTCCGTGGACCGCCATACCTACATATGCAGGTCCTTCCCCTCCGCCTTGATCGACCGCCCGTCGGTGTCGTTGCTCAGTCTCGCCCACGTTACCGCCGGTCCGGAAACGAGCAGCCATGAGTGCCTTCACGGAACGAGATTTGGACGCCATCGTCTCCATCGAGCGGGCGTGCTCGGTGCTTTCGTTGCTAGGATGTGTGTTTGTTCTCGTGACATTCTCCTGCTCGGCGGCTTTCCGATTACGAGCAATCAACCGCATGGTCTTCTTCGCAACCTTCGGCAACATGCTCACCAACGTCGCCACTCTGATGACAAGGAGCTACACCCCTTTTGTCGACTCATTCGGCTGCCAGCTCCAGGGTTTCCTCATCCAAGTGTAAGCCCGCCTCGACCTCTCTGCACACACACCGCGCGCACAGGGCCAGTGTTAATATGTTGGACAGCTTCATGCAAGGTGATGCGTACTGGGCCCTGGCGATGGCCATCAACGTCTATTTGACGTTCTACCACAAGTTTGATGCGAGGGCGCTCAGAAGAATGGAGATACCCTACTTCCTCTGTTGCTATGGCATCCCTTTCATCCCTGGTTTCACATTCCTCTTTGTGTCGAACGACGCTGGGAGGCCGTACGGAAACGCCGTGCTATGGTGTTGGCTCAGGCCGGAGTGGGGGGTGTACCGCATTGCCACTTTCTACGGCCCCGTCTGGTACGAAAACGCATTTCCCCCCATCTTGATTCCGAGGGCCCAAACTGATTATGACCCGCAGGGTTGCCATCTTCATCGCCATGGCTATCTACATCCGTGCAGGGCGGGAAATCTACAAAAAGAGAAGAAAGATGCTCAACTTTAGTAATTCCGGCACTGGCAACGGCACCACCCCCGGGCAAGAGCCTTTCTCTCCCGCCGCAGACGTGTTCGCACCAGGCTTCAAAACTACCGAGGTCATCCAGACAACCGAGATCGTTCTAAAAACCACGCCCTCCACGTCTGGTCTCCGAAGCGAATCCGGCCCCAACGACGGCGGCGGCGGCTCCAACGGCGGCCCCAACGTTTCGTACTCGGTGACGATATCGGCTGAAGCGCCACCCAACGACAACGACTCCGTCGACGGCCTGGATCTCGAGACGGACACCACAGCCGGTTCCGATAAGGGCGCCGACTTCCAAGCGACCCCAACCGTGCAAATCCCCCCGAACCCCGCAGCGAACTTCCAGGCGCGACGGCGCTTCCAACGCAACATGGAGACCCACAGGGCGACATGGTCGTACACCAAGTGCGCCATCCTTTTCTTTGCCGCACTGCTCATTACCTGGATCCCGTCCTCGGGCAACCGTGTCTACAGTATGATCCATAACGACGCTGTGTCCAAGCCGCTCTTCTACGCAAGCGCCTTCGTGCTCCCACTGCAGGGATTTTGGAACGCCATCATCTACGCTGTCACCTCGTGGGCCGCCTGCAAGACCTTTTGGGCCAACATCGTGTCGGCGGTATGGACTCGGACACGGAGCCCCATCGTCGAGATCACCAACGTGCGCAACCACCACCGCGACTCGAGGGCGACGTGGAGAAAGGCCGAGGAGACGACGAGCATGGAGGACCTCACCGGGAGCAGCAGGACACTGCGTCCCGATCGCGTCTCACCGGTGTAGTCACCCTCAATCATATGTGTTTCTTCTTTCCTTTACGTACCTACCCTTGCACTCAAAGATTATGTGGCAAGTGGACGACCCACGTTACTTGGCATTGGCCAGGTTGCAATACGATGACCGAAGCATTTTGGCGGAATGGGTGCGGAATACATTGGATACCCCTGTGCGGATTAGCTGTAGCAGTTACAGCATGTACAATGGCGACGAGTCCCTTCATAGCATATCTACGGATGGTTGGTGGTGGCGATAGGGTTGGCTATTGGCTCGGGTGGCTTACTTGGCTTACTACGCGGGTCTTCTCTCGGTACATGGCGCTCGACGTCAGCATACAGTACACATGCGACGTTAACTAGACAGGAAATTCATGTACATTACGTAGCATACACACTGCGGCTTTACAAAGTCGGTAGGAATATGAGACCTTCGTGCGAGCGAGCACTCATCGCCGTGAGAAGGTCGATGTCACTCCAAAGTGTGTCTGTAAACGTGTTCTACCAGGCATCTCCCTTCATACGGGTTGTCTGCAGCTCATGGACCCCACAGGGATTACACCCGCAGCGAAGCCTTTCGTGCTCCGCCGCCATCCTGGGCATTAATGCGTCTTAGTCGACTCGCTCTAGCATCAATCAGCCTTGGGGGCTATCTGCAACAAGATTACCAACCTTTCATTGCTAATGGAATATGCGTCCTGTTCTTCATTCAGCTGACCGAGGAGGCTAACATGTCAGCAGAGGGGGGGTCAGCTGAAACGCGCTTGTTCCCACCGACTTGGAGAGCCCTTGGGGTCTGGGCGCGCCAAAGGTCCCAAGTTCTCACTGCAGCCTAAGGTGGACAGTGAGGAAGTTGACGACGGTATCGCTGCAGATGACAAGCAGACGGCATATGCGGCGCGGCAGGAGAATAATGGGGTGCTGGAAAAAGAAAGCCTAGTGTCGCGAGATGATCCCGCTTTGGAGAACTGCACCAGGCTGCATGAAGGCAAAGGAATAGCGCTCTTTTGTGAGAGTTGTGCAGTTTGGATGTAGCCAGCGTGCGGAGCTGTTCACTGCCTCGATTTCTGGTGAGATCAAGCCCCGGACCCTTTAGACATGAACATCTCTGCCCAACTGAGGATTTTAGAGATCACCCTGCAATTCGCTAGGCATTACGTGATGCGAGCGAGGCATCTCATGATGCAAGCTGTGCCACATTGCAACAGCCTAGGGAGACAGCTTTCAAAAAAGAAAAGAAAAGAAAAAAGGGGTCTCTCCTCTCCATGTGAGAAGATGTTCTAGGAAACTCCACACAGTTTTGTTCAGGAGCATCAAGGCCTGCCTTTTTACGTTTCAGGCTGAGCTTAACCTAATCGCCAAAGAGCCTGATTGCATAAAAACGGGCCGTGAGTACAAGAAGGAGTTTTCAGAGCAGGAGATGACCTATAGCGGAGACCATGAGTTGCTTGACAGAAAAAAGGCATCTTTCACGCTGGCTAAGGGATCCTTTCTTTTTGTGTCGGAGCCTTCGTAACTTTTCCATTCCTTTCTTTGGAGCAATTTTTCATGTAGAAAAATTTGCTGGTCTCTCGCACACCAGTGTCTTGCAGTGGTAACTTAGGCCGCCCTGGCGGCCAGAAAGGGAAGAATCACCTGCCATCCTTCCACAAATCAGAATATTGGGTGGTCCGTCTTCCCACAATTCCAAACGCCTTCTTTCCATCCAAAGCTCATTTTCTTCCCCAACATCTTCATCTGTCAACTGCCAGTGTTACGAATCAGAGCGAATATTTCGCCCAAACCTACCTTCCTCCAATCTCTGTACCCAACCGCTCTCTGAGCGCACATTGATAACCCAACACAGTACCAACCGAGTCAAGGTAACCACCCGGGCCTCCGAGTTTCGCCGTCTCATTTTGCAAAATCTGATTCTTCAATCCAAACTCTTGGCTGACTTCTCTCCTGCTCAGGAGCCATACCACACCTCCCAGCATTCTTAATCCCTCCGTCCGGCAAGCCCCATAGGGGTCTGGCAGTAGACTGCCGGCGCGCTGGAAATGACAGCGAACGTTTCGGGTACGGACGCAACCGAGTTTTTGAAATTCAACATCAACCACGTCTTCCTTCCGCCAAAGTTGCTTCTCGTCAACAAACCCGGCCCTCGTCATGAATTTGAGCTGGCTCGATCTGTGAGGGAGTCAATGTCGTGTTTCGTGGCTCTGGAACCGGAGTCAGCAGGAGCCATGGGGCCGGCAATGAGCATGCTTGAGTCTGACTCAAGCACGATAGCCGATCTTGACGGGCTTAAGAAGGATTTATTTGTGCGCATAAGTGGGCATCCCCAACCTGGAGGTATACGTTGAGCTCTCTTCTGGGCGGGCATTTCCCCCCTGTTCACCCTTCCATGTAACTATTGATGTCTGGCTGCATGACGCTAACATCAAGTCCGCAGACTACGCACCACCATGTACGGGCTCAGAACGCCGGCCTCCTCATGACATCTCGGCAAGATGACATTGTCTTTGAGATATTTGAAGTCTCCGCACCCGCCTTCAAGGTCACAGCATGCCAGGGAGCCTCGCTACGAGAATTTCCCGATCGAGCCGCCACGCTGCAGCGCTGCGTCATCACCGAGGCATTCGCCGCCCGTCAACCCCCTAGACCACTCTCTCCACGGCGACGTTTCTATCCGAACCGTAAAGCTCAACTCATCAAGCGCTGCGTTCATGCAGGCGTTTCAAACAATGGCAAGAAGTAGCGCGGCCGCCTTTTGTCACGACAGACTTCGCCAGAACGGTTGAGGTTGGTGGCAGAGATTTCCGTTCCGATGCGTACCAACGCCCAGTCCAATGGGTCCTCATCAGCAAGGTCGATACATCTGCCCGGGACGGACAACGCATGGTAGTGATTAGCCAATGGGAGGCGAACAAGCTGAAGAGCCTCATTGCCTCCACCCAGTCAGTCATCACGCTGCTCGCGTATTTGCCTCGAACGTCATTGTCCACGCGTTCGCTAGAGGACCTGAAGGTATACACAGTTTCGCCTCGATCGATAATTGAGATGGATCGGTGGGTAGCGCCGCGCTCCTTGGTCATGCAGTTGAACCTCTTCCCAGGTCAGCTCTACCTACAAGACTACGACGAATACATCCGGTTGTGCCGATACTTGGGGTTATTGTTCACCGAGAAGAGCAGTGGGGATGTTACGAAGAGCGGATTCGTTGGGAAGCGGCTAGGGTTTGTGGAGTGTGAGTTCGAAACGAGCCCAATCACGTTTTTGAGTGTGGTGTTGAAGGGGATTCGTCGTGATGGGGCGAGGATCGAGAGGACACCCATGGGTCGGATCTTGGCAGGTGAAGTTTTGACACACAGGGATTTCCCAGATGAGGAAGGCGAGATGATCTCGGAGGAGGATCTCATGTCTGATGATGATGCCATGGACATCTGAGTTTTGGCGTCACAAAAGCAGTCAACATATGGATCAGCCACCCTGTATCTATTCAGATCTTTCAGAATCGTCTTTTACTGTAGATTATACGCACAAGTCGAGCCAAATCGCATCTTGTCGGTCAAATATCTTTCAGAAACAACAATCTCTGGGAGAGTAGTGCAAACCATGCAAAGTACAATATCACTGTTTTGTAACGCAGCAACAAAGTATTTCCCAACGTTCAGCCCACTATCAAAGCAGGTACCATTTAATCACAGTTCCGGGTCGCATCGCATACCGTCCCAAGTTGGAGGGGTAATAGGAGTCGACACAACTCCGTCTCTAGGCTCGGACAGGATAAATACCCACTGCTAACTCGCCTCGCCATTCTCCTCGGTCTCCCGACGTAAGCACAGCTTACCAGCTGGTTGTCCGGTTTTCCCGGCATCTTTATCCACGCGTGACGTCCCGTGGTAGGTATTCGACCTGGCAACGGCGCGCGGCCAGACCACCAAAGATCTCGATGCGACGGCGCGATCACGAAGAGAGGCGGGTTGGGACCCAAGCGAGATGCCATTCTTACAGATTGTCGTCCAGATCCGGTGATGGACTCGGTTGGAAACATTGGGATCTTGGGGGCGGAGGGCGCTCTAGTGCACGGATTGGCCAATGGGCGGCTGTGTTTCGCGATGCAGGCTGCGGTCGAACCGTCCCGGCGTATCCCAAAGACGCGGACACGGTTGAGAGAGGGGGTCGCGAGCCCCAGGATGGAGCCGTGTATTTGCCAGCACACGTTATCCGTCGAGGTCGTGATTGGCCGGCGCAACGAATAAGCATCCTTCTGGGGCCCAAGGGTTCCTGCATGAAACGGCGGAGATGGGGGGGAGAGCCTGTGGGCTTGGCCGGTTCCTACGGCACTCAGGCTGATATGCCGCAATCAAGACACTGTCCAGAGCTGTGGGCCTGCCCCTCACCGGGCGCCAGGGGCCGCCCCTGCCATTGGTGTTTAATTCGGACGGAGCACCGACGTCCATATTTCCATGCCTCGCAATATGGGGTCAATCCGGGGTCTCGGGGGTAGAGCGCTTCTTCCCTGTCGGCTCAAAGCACACCCACAGAACAACCTAGCGCCAGTAAGGTCCCCGGCAGCACTGCCAACGCGTGCGTGCGGAGAAGAAGCGAAGAGTGCGATCCACCATGGACTGTCGAATATATAAACAGGGCTGGCAGACCGGGCCGGTGGGAACCGCGTCTGGCGTCTTCCCTGGTTGTCTCCGTCCATCTCGAAAAGACAAGGAATCCTAGTGCTTGTCAACAAGGCAGGAAGCGAAAATGCGGTCCACAGCTTTCTTCATTGCTGCGCTGGCAGAGTTCGCCTCTGTCCTCGCAGCGCCCGCGCCAGGTGCCGACGGCCGGTACACCATCTCTGCCCCGGGAATCAAGGCCTCGGTATGTTTGCCAAGCGGTCTTTTTTGAGATGCTTTTGAACGGAAGCGGAAACTAACGCAGCCTGCAGTTCATCCCGTACGGCGCGACCCTTACGAACTTGTGGGTCAAGGACAAGAATGGCAAGGATATCGATGTCGTTCTCGGATACGACGACCTTGGCTACTACCGTTAGTTCTGCCCCTGCCCCATTACAGCGCCCAGACTCTGTTTTGGCAAGACGAGAATGTTCTGACAAGTTTTCCACTCACAGCCAAGGACCCCGGTCACCCTGTGTACAATGCGATCCCCGGACGCTACGCCAACCGTATCGGCAAGGCCACTTACACGATCGATGGCGTCGTGTACAAGACGCAGGACAACGACGGAGGCAACACGCTCCACAGCGGCACCAACAACTGGTCGTTCCGCTTCTGGGACGTCACGGACGTCACGGCTGACTCCATCACCTTCTCCATCAAGGATGCGTCCAACTCGTCGCTCGGCATGCTCGGCCTTGTCGAGTCGAGCGTCACATACAGCGTGACCGCCAACAAGTGGAACATCAAGATCACGGCCAACTCGCCCGAGGCCAAGACCCGTAAGCGCCCCTAGACCCCAAGCCCTAACGAGATATTCACCGTGCTGATTGATCCTGCCTCTCTCCAGCCGTACTCCTGACGCAGCACACGTACTTCAACCTGGACGCATACAAGAACCCGGCCACGGACTTGGTTTGGGACCACAACCTGTATCTCCCGTACTCGAAGCGCTACCTCGAGGCGGACCAGGGTGCTCTGCCGACCGGTAAGATCCTCACCGCGGCGCCGGGCAGCATCAACGACTTCGCGAGCAAGCCCGACCTGCTCTTCGGCCACTCCCGGAACGTGACCGGCTTCAAGGGCAACTGCGGCGCCGACGGCGTGTGCGAGGGCTACAACGGCTACTGGCTCATTGAGGGCGCACCCAAGGACGCCTCGGTGCTGACCATCTCCAGCGCCTTCTCGGGCGTCAAGGCCGACCTGCGCACCGACCAGCCCGGTGTCGTGCTCTACTCGTGCTCGTGGATGGACGGCAGCGCGATTCTCAAGAGCACCCAGGGCATCAGCCCCGCCCAGCGCGTCGTCAAGAGCTCGTGCGTCGCCATCGAGGCCCAGGACTACCCTGATGGCATCAACCAGTACGTGAACACATACTCCCCTCTCTGCGCGTGCCAAGCTGACATGATTGAACAGCCCCGAGTGGGGCCGCGACCAGATCCTTGGACCCGGCGAGAAGTACAGCTGGGAGAGCTCCTGGACCTTCGGCCTTGTTTAAGGCTGTTAGGTATGAAAAAGTTCGAGGGAAGATTCGGGAGGGCCTTGCCCGCCCAAAGTGCCGTACTCTGCAAAAAGCCATCTAATATGTACCTAGCTATCGCGTAATCGGCCTCGAAAGAGACCTTGTTTGAGATTTGCGTCCCATGTGCGTCTTTGTGAAGAACACTGTGTTGATGATGAGCGCGATCTCGCTGTAAATGGGATTGATTATGATGCGATTTCGCGCCGGATTTGTGACACATAGGGGAAAGACGTGAGCTCCTAATTTCATCCTGATGCATGGAGTAACCAGCTGCGCCCCTGTCAACAGCGCACAAATGGATACTCTCGTTGGTGAACGCGGGCAGATGTTTGAGATGGAAGGCACGAGTTTGGTTCCAGAAACTAGGTCTGCAGCTGACACCATGTCATGTCTTAAACAGAGGTTCCTAATAAGCTTTCAGATGTTTGCTAAACCTTTTATGGGCGTAACCATTCACCACATTGAGGTAGTAGAACGCCAATGCCTCTACTCGTCTGACAAAACGAGGTTGTTGTGGGTGGTACTGGTCTCAAGACCATCCCCTCCCCGTTCTGGGCCATGCCCCCGTTGTGCTGGTCAATGATACCTCTTTCCATCTGGAGCTCAATCAAAACTGCTAAGTGTCACGGCGCTGCACAACCCCGCCTGAGGACTCGAAATCATCAGAGTATTCCATCACATTTCGTCATCTTGGTCACGCACAGGGCCTCGGGGAATGGGGCCGTGCAATATCAACTGTGCTCCTGCGCCGCAGATGTCACTACCAATGCAGGCACTCGTGAATTGCCTCTGCTAGTCTCCGCCTTCCACGGCCTCACCTCACCTATTTTGTGTGGGGAACGGCTGCCATCTCATCTGATGTCATCTTCTCCCCGAGATCTTGCTGCGATAAGCTGCTCGCGCCTTCTTCCATTCACTCCCCACCAATCGACCCAGGGTCTTGGTTATTTGTCGCCTGTTCTCCCCCGCCAGATATTCTTCGCTGCTGCTCTTCAAACCGAACCGGATCACTGCACTCTCGGCCCTCGATCTATCTCCTCAGCTGCCTTTTTGATTTGAGAGTCAACAAAACTCCCACAGCGCTCCGACTCGATTCTCGAGGTAATGACGGCCGACGCAGGAACGGAGGAGGAGATCCCTCCTCCGCGCCCTTCACCTCCGCCCTCCGGGATGGACGGAGTGGCAGAAAAGGAATCCTTCCAGCGCACCGAGAAAGTCGACGACCATGATGCTCCGCTGGACCGAGCCGTGGAAGCGTGAGTTGGACACCGAACTGGAGATTCGCAATAGTGCTAATTGGTATTTATAGCGAGCTGAATGTGACGGAGACCGATCTTCAAGATGCCAAGGTTCTCGCCGACCAGATGAGCCTTATGGAGGTCAAACGGGTCAGTCGCTCCATCTCCGCAAGAAAAAAGTGACCAGGGGTCCCATGGACGCGTCGCTGACAGTTGAGAAGCTTATGGAAAACGTCCTAAAGCTCCACGCGAGAGACCCGAACTTTCCTCAGACCGTACTCGACAGAATCACAGAATTTCTCGGTCAGTCGGCGCGATGGGCGGCGTAGCGGCTGGGGTTGGCTAATAAGCAGCAGGAAACCAAGATGTCTTCGACAATCCCGACGATCACAGACACCTGATATACGAGATGAAGCTTGAGGCTGCGTTGATCACCAATAACAGCCCGTACTCAGAAGTTCGATCCGTCGTCGACAATCATGACGACCCAACGATGTCGAGCTCTACGATTCGCGTCTGGGTCATTGGCATGTTCTTTTCCTGCGTCCTAGCATTCATCAACCAGCTGTTCTCTATTCGCATGCCCAGCATCTTCGTGGCGTCGAACGTGGCTCAGTTGCTTGCCTATCCATTGGGAAGGCTTTGCAGTCGCGTGCTTCCAGACCGGGGCTTCACTCTCTGGGGCATTCGCCACAGCCTGAATCCTGGCCCGTTCACCAAAAAGGAGCACATGTTGGTCACGATTATGGCAACAGTTGCTTCTTCCCAGCCATACACCAACAACATCGTCTGGAGCCAATATCTGAAGCAGTACTTCAACCAACCCTACGCTGGCGAATTCTCCTACCAGATCCTCATTGCGCTATCTACAAATCTGATTGGGTACGGCATGGCTGGCATCACGAGACGCTTTCTTGTGTACCCAACATACTGCGTTTGGCCCGCTTCGCTGTCTACGATCGCACTGAACTCGGCATTCCACGTCAGAGAAAACCCGCCAGTTCAGGGCCCCTTCGGAAAGACCTACCACATTTCGCGGTACAAGTTCTTTATGTTGGCCTTTGCAGCCATGTTCGTATACTTCTGGTTCCCCGATAACCTCTTCGGGGCTCTCAGTAGATTCAGCTGGATTACATGGATCGCGCCGACGAGTGTGATGCTCACTGCCGTGGCTGGATTCAACAACGGCCTTGGCTTTAATCCCTGGTCAACTTTCGATTGGAACGTCCTCTCTAGCGCAGGTCCCGACCCGCTCATAGTTCCCTTCTTCAGCACTTTCAACCGAATACTGGGACAAATCGTCTCTGGGTTTGTGATTCTCGGCTTGTGGTGCTCAAACGCATGGGGTACAGCTCATCTCCCTATCAATTCGAACTACGTCTATGACAACACGGCACATCCCTACAACGTCACCCGTGCCATCAACGAAAAGGGCCTCTTCGATGCGGAAAAATACGAAGCCTACTCGCCGGCTTACCTCGCCGCAGGGAACCTCACAATATATATGTTCTTCTTTGCTGTTTACCCGGCAACCCTCACAGTATGTTAATTCCGTGGTTGAGGCTTTTACGGTATCGCTGACAGTCGTTGGATAGTACATTCTCCTCAACCATCGATACGAAATTGCGACAGGATTCAAGACCCTGATCTGGAGCTTTTGGAAGAGTAAGAATCCCGAGGCCGAAGAGTACAAGGATGTTCATAATCGACTTATGGCCACCTATCGTGAAGGTGAGAAACCCGCCCGCCCATATGTGTCGTCATGATGGAAAAGCTGATATTCACTCACAAACTCAAAGCCCCAGATTGGTGGTACTTGGTGCTGCTGGTATTTGCCATCGGGTGCGGCATAGGCGGCATCGCCGGCTGGGAGACGTACACGACACCTGCCGTCGTTTTCTACGGCCTCATCCTCTGCCTCGTCTTTGTCGTTCCAATCGGTATCGTCCAGGCCATTACTGGAATAGAGGTGACTCTCAACGTCTTGGCAGAGTTCATCGGCGGGTCTTGGGTCGAAGGGAATGCTTTAGCCATGAACTTCTTCAAGACCTATGGGTAGGAACAGAATCCCCCAACGCTGGCCAGGACCACATATACTAACACGGGATAGGTATGTGACTTGTGCGCACACCCTCTCATTCGCGAATGACCTCAAGCTGGCGCACTACGTCAAGATCCCCCCGCGCCAAACCTTCATGGCCCAAGTAGTAGCCACGATTGTCTCGACCTTCATCTGCACGGCTGTCCTAAACTTCCAAATGAACAGCATTCCCAACGTTTGTACGCCTGAAGCCCCGAACGGCATGGTCTGCCCAGGAATCAACACCTTCTTCACAGCGTCGGTACTTTGGGGGACCATCGGCCCCACGAAGATCTTTGGGGTTAATGGGCAATACACTGCGTTGATGGTGGGCTGGCCGCTGGGCGTGGCCATACCTCTCATCATCTGGGCAATCCAGAGACAGTTTCCGAAACAAAAGTGGACACGGCAAATTCACCCGGTCCTCTTGATCTCCGGTGCTTTGTCCTGGGCGCCTTATAACTTATCATGGACGCTTCCTTCAGTCTGGATCGGATGGTTGTCTTGGATGTGGTGCAAGAACCGATTCGTGGGTTTCTGGTCCAAGTATAACTTCGTACTTTCCGCCGCCTTTTCAACCGGCATCTCCATCTCCGCGACAATCATCTTTTTTGCTCTTGAGTGGAGTGGGATTGAACCGGACTGGTGGGGCAACAACGTGGTTTATCAAGGATGCGAAGCTAAAGCCTGCCCATTGAAAAAATTGGGCTCGGGCGAACATTTCTGAAGTTTTGCGGCCGTCGGAGGGGAAAGATATCCCTGATGACTATTAGGAGGAGCAGGGCATCATCGGGGAATGGGCGGGATTATCTTTTAGTGACGGATCCAGTTCATCCCAGATATTTGTTGTTCTTTTTCTTTCACGGACACAGTCATTTCTTTATGTTCTTCTTGCGTTGCCATCCTCATATGGAGTTAAACTTTGGGCTGGGGAAAGTGTATTATTGGCGCGGCTACCTTTTGGTAATCATGGTATTTGTTCGGGAGAGTATCTAATCGCAATGAGAAAAAGACGTGTTCTGCGCGGTATCATTTGTATTAATCACAAAAGCTTGATTGGTACAGTGGACATTGGGTATCGATTTATGCTGGCTGACTGGGGAGAGGGGGACCCAGGGTCGTTTGGCCTTGTCCCGCTCATTTTCCTTCCGGGGGTGTGACATAAAATACATGATTATTGTACAAGAGCTGGAAGAAAATGGGAAAACACACATGCGACGCCCGAATAGGAAGCCCAAAACCGGCTGATGCTTCAAAATCAATGATGATTGCCTCCCTCTTTTAAAAACTCCTGGCACTGGCACTCTGCCATGCATGCAATGACGACGTAAGACTTCGTACCAAAAAGAGAGATGCGGGGCTCTCTCTTGCTAGCTTTCGTTATTGTTGGTCTTGAGATTGCTCAACGATGCTTCATTGGGTGCACCATCATGTTGGGCATGTAGACCTTGTCGTTCTGCTTGGTCAGGACCCAGGGGAAAGGGACGCCCTCCTCAAGCGGGATACCTTGCCAGGCATCGTACAGCTGGCGCGGCCATTCTGACTCCCACCAGAAGGTGAGTCCGAGGCCGCGTGGATGGTTAAGTGTGTCCGAACCCACGCCGGTGGAGCTGTTAGCTGGCCCGCCTTTCCACCACAGCTCCTGTGTGGCGAAGTCATCGCGAACCTTCCAGAAGACGGGGTGCTGCGGGAAGCTGATCTTGAGGCCATGCCAGAGGGCGAAGCTAGGAGGGGTAGCCTCGCTGGGGATGTACATATTGCGGTCGATCTGCGCCTCGTGGGTGACAAGGAGGAGAGAGCGGCTGGTGCGCATCATGGCGGGCGGGCAGAAAAACATGGGGGTTTTGGTGCCATTCCCAAAGCCGTGGATCCAGGTGCGGAAGACCCATGCATCGGCAATCGACGCATTATTGCAGTATGATGTCACAATGAGGTCGGCTTCCTCGCCAACGCCCCATTCGAAGTTGTCTTCTGTAGCAGAGCGCACCGGAGGCTCCGGTCCGATGGGTTGGATCTCAGGAACGTAGAGGGGGCCCCACACGGCGGCGTCGCCATTGTTGGCGCGGTCGACAGCGTGGGAGAACTGCTTGTAGTCGCCGATTTGCTGCTGCATGTGCATGAATGTTGAGCGCTCAAGGGCTTGTTTGCGCGGCTCCCGGCGTGCGAAGTCGGCCAGACGGTCGAGGAACTTCCCTGCGTGGCCGGTGAGGCGCATGTCCAGCTCGAGCTGCCAGAAGTGGTCGAATTCTGGGTAGTGCAGCGCTAGGAGCTGCATGGGCTGGTAGACTTGCCACATGGTCCTAAACCAGAAAAAGCAAATTAGCATTCCATGGCGGGACAATGACGTCTGCTGTGCGGCAGCTAGGAGACTTGAGACTGTAGGTGTCTTGTTTCGTCTCGACGTACCTGTGCTCGGGCACGCCCGGATACCACGACTTAAGAAGGTGCTCGTCCCACAGAACCGCAATGGAGCGAAGCTCAGGCGGGATACCAGCGTGCTCCAACCCCAGCTGATACGCTTCTGGCGACGCGAAGATGTTCTCCTCCGACTCCCGCATATCCACCAGTAAGATGACCTGGTATTCCCCGCCGGATCGCAGAGACGATTCGGTGATCAGCGACCGAAGGTGGTACATGTCCTCCGGGGTGTAGTTGTACCCCCTCCAGGCGCGTATGACGAGCGCGGTGCGCTGGGTCTGGTTGAACTCGTGCCACTGCCTGACCTCGGGAATGTGCGAGTCGTTTCGGAAGCCGAACCGGATTCGCTCGGCCGGGTTGTCAAACTTCGTCGAGGCGGGCGGGAAGCGCAGCTTGTTCCTGGCGAAGCAGTCGTCCTGCAGCTTGCCCCAGTCCACCTTATCCCAATCCACCTTCGACCGCTTGTACGACTCCTTGTCCTCTCCGAGCCCGTAGGCGCCATACCGGCCCTCGGCCGTCATCCACGTTACATCGAGACCCAGCGTCTCGTGCGAGCCAGTGAAGGGCATAGGGTATGCTGCGGGGGAGAGCTGATGTTAGCGCCTTGAGCTATCCGCAAGAGAAGGAGGGGCGAGTCTCCCACGTACGGATGCTAAACTCTTCTTCCAGGATGTCGTCGTCGGGGCTCTCCGAGAGTAGGCGGCCTCGCGGCCCAAAGCAGGCAACGGGGGCCGCCAGCGGCGGTACAATGTTGTAGGCCGGGGTCATGCGCTTGGGTCCGTTTCGCAGTTCGGGAATGCTGATGAATCCCAGCGGGGCGCCCCATGATGAGAACAGGCTCAGCTGCAGGCAAAGGAGCCAAAGAGCGGCGAGGGTAATAGCGAAGACGAGGGCCTGGCGGCTCAGAAGGGAGCGTCGCAACCTGGGCCAGGCCGGAGTGATGCGATGTGTGGCGCCAGTCCCAAGGGTGTCGAGCCCAATGGCGTCGATGCTGGCCCGCGAGAAGCCTTTCCAACCCATCCTCAGGTTCCAGTCTCAACACGCGGGGTTATTGCGACGGGGCTGCATGCGAGGCGAAAGGAAAGTTGGAGGGCGGCAAGCAAGCAGCGGGTCTGGAGGGCCGACGATTAATTAGACAGAACGCAAGGTGCACGACGTGGGATGAGACTCGAAGAACCGGGTGTTCGGCTCGCTGTCAACGCACCCAAGCCTGGAAACCTGGAAACCAGCGTGCCAGATTCGCGATTCCCAGCGCAAATCCGCCCCCCCCCCCCTGGCTGGGCTGGACAGGGGTGACGCTGCGGCGGTGGCCGTTATCAAGATTACGCCAATCCAGGTCCACGATGGAGGGGAGGTTCTCCATCAAACGTGGTGGCCAATCACAATCCTTACTCCGAATTCAACGTCCGCCACACCGTTCGCCCCTATGAACGCAATGGGATTTTACAGACTGATGTTAATACACGTACCGGTCGTAAAAAAAGAGGCGCATTCGCTTCAGCATATAACCCGCTTCATATAAGCACCCACTACCGATCACTGGAAGCGGGAGTCGGGTGCAACCCCCCACGAAGCGAAGCGAAAGTCAAGCGGCGCTGCGGCACGGGAGGATGGGGAGGTTGATTCATTGAAACAGACTTTACGGGACGAAGCAGTCTGACGGTTGAACGGCAGCACAAACACGGCCTACGTTTTCTCTGTCATCCCAGGTCGCAAACTGTGTCAGTTTGATGGAGGGACGGACAGTCACCCCACAATACTCAGGCGTGCCGAAGTGACAAGGACCTTGCCGCCCCGGTATTGTGACGTGCAGAGATGCAAGTTGTTCTGGACAACAAGCGAGTCTCGGTATCCCGGTTGTTGGTCGTCGCCTCGGTAATTTTGCGGCCTCAACGCCAGCAGTACCGAGGAGGAGTTTGTGAATCGATGAAGTTGGCGATTGCCCAGACAGCAGAACTGTCATCCTGTTTTATTTTGTGCGACCTTTGCTGGTTAGCAGTATCGCGGGCAGCACGAAGGGGCGGGGGCTCTTGAAGTTGGAGCTGTCGATCGGCCACGCAACGTTGAACTGTGGGCCGGTCGCGCAATATGAAAGACTGCCCCCGTCGTTGTTGTTTGGCCATGTTTGGTGATACAAGCTCAATGCCCAGCCGGATATTCCTAGACGGCTCGGGTTGCACCTAGGTACGCCAAATGGCTGGCAATGTCACGATCATGCACCAATTCGGTTCCGGCAAGTTGACTCTGGACAGAATTAGCCATTTTGTATTCACTGCGTTCATAAATCTTGCTTGCCTCGTGCGGGATCCCATAAACCCAGGCAAGATAGCACTGACCGGTTGCGTGCCAAAGCCAGCTGGGCGGCCAGCACACAAGTGAAGCCCAATTCCCATCCCAGTAGAACCTGAAGTATACGGGCCTTTCTTGGCGCGTCCTTCTTCGCCGAACCTTTCCAGCCTCCTGGCCGTTTACGCCCAACGCCGCTGTTCCGAAATCACAGGTACTCTCTTCCCCTAATAACGATGACGCGTCGAGTAGTCTTTCGGGCTAACCACCAAGCCGCGACCCTTCTTCGCTCCGCGATAGATTGTTTCGATGATATCTATCAGCTCTTGCTTGTCGTCGAGCACCCACTTGATCTTATTGTTGTCACCCGTACCCAGATCGATCATCATGTGCTTGTTTCGAAAGAAGAACATGAGAGTACACTCGTCGTAGAGTTCGTACATCTGATTGAAGTCGGGTACTTTGTCGATATCGCAAAGGTAGATGACGGCAAAGTTCTTGACGCGGTCAGCGACGCGGTAAAGCACCTCGTCCTGTCGCATGCAGTCCGCTGACCAGTCTCTGCCGAAGCGGATCACCACAAGCCGCTCATCCTCGCTGAGAATGGCCTGGTCGACGTGCCAGCCTAGAGTGACGTTAGTGGTTGGCATGTAGTCAGGGTCGCGATTGTGGAACTTACCAGTCTCGAGATGGGGAAGAACGATGCTGCCCATGTTGTCGGGGGTGTGTTGGTGCGCGAAGTAGAGAGCAGTCGTTGGCAAACCGCGATTTCTCGGAAGACTCGATGTCTGGAATAGCGAGCTTCTTTTGTGAAAGATTTCTGATGGCGCAGCGTCGCGGGTTGGGCACTTGATGATTTGTATGAAGCTGGGAGCCTGTTCTCGAATCTTGTCGAAAATGCCCCGCTTCACCCGCATCATTACGTAACCAGTCGATAGTTATAGAGTTGCGGGACCCCACTCTGCCAATAAGCACCTTGAAGGCCATTACACTACACTACACTAGCAGAAAACAGATGGGTTCCATGGGTGCGTGGATTTGACCGTTTGCCATTGCTTTTATTGCATTGTGGCCAATTCATCCTGCCAACAAAAGCCTTTCAACAAGCCGAGACGGGACAGAACACGATGAAATGAAACCTGGGCCTTGCAACGTTTTGCGAGAGATCCGTTCATGCTGGATTTCACAATATGTGAAGCGGAGCCGGTCCAATATGACATGACATACATCACAGACACGCTAACGGACACCGACCGCTTTCCCCTTGGTGCCGAAAGCCGTTCGCCAGCCTGTGCCTATTCCCAGCAGGGATTGTCTTCCTGGCCGGGGTGCCCCATAGAGCATTGACTTTCTGCGCAGCCGAATATCTTCAACAAGCTCCATCTCCAAATTCAGACAGCACAGCGGCGATTTTCCCTGATGGGATGTCATAATAGATAGACGCCATCGTTAAGCCCGGGCCGACGCATTGAAGGTGCTGGTTGCCAACGATACTCCCAGATCACCCTGAGCTGGTATGAAGCCGTCGAGTGGAAGCAAGAGAGGTGTACGAATCACATCGTTTAACCCCTAGCGGCCGCGAGCCCGCCTCTAGTTTCCCCAAGCCCCTTTCTCAGCGGCACCACATTTACGCGAGCCAGCACGCCGAGGCTCTGCGTTTTCTAGAATACTGCGCGGTAGATTGTAGGTACAGTCGGTACGGATCCGAGGCTCCTGGTTGGTATGGCGAATTTCAGCCCGTGGCTGGTGGCGAGGTGAGAGATCGGGAGAGGACAATGAGTAGCTTCTCAATGCTTCTTGATCTTCTCCATCCACTCCTTGCTTAGTTTGGTCCCATCGTGCGCCTTTCGGAAAAGACGCCTCTCCCACTCGTCAAGACCTCGGAGAAACTCCTCACCAGCTCCGCCGACGCCGAGATTGCTGCCCTCGTCGCCCTTGCCAGTTCCACCTCCAAGCTTTCGAGCGTGGAGCGCGACCTCGGCTGCGCGCTTCACGAATGTATTCCTCAAGGTGGCGCTCAACTCTGGCTCTTCTGAAAGATCCATCATATGTGTCGCGAGGGAGTAAAAATGGGCGCTCTGGTCGCGGAGCGGAACGGCGAGGGGGTTGGCCTTGAGCGCCTGGACGACATCGTTTCTCAAGGCCGGCGGGAGGTCGAAGGCCACGTACGATTTTCCTTGATCATCTGAGTCGCCTGTGCTGGTAATGGCAAGGAGTTCAGCCAGCCAGAGAGGCAGCGCGATTCTTGCGCCGGTCTTCAGCGTTTGGCCGGGGTTGTTATCGAGATAGCCTAGCTCAGGGACATCGAGTTGGAACGTGCAGGGTATTTTCTGTGGAACAACAAATGTCAGGCTTTATTGTGGCACCGTGACCGGCAAGCTCACCTCTGCGTCTGTCAGAATGGAGTCTATGTCATAGTACGACATTTTGACTGCGCGCGCCGAGGTCAGGGGAGGTTTCGGTTGGTTTTTGCAAGCCTTGGGCCGTGGTGGGAGGGGATCGTGGGGGAGCACGCGTCTGGTGGGGAGGAGCAGAACGCGAATGCAGGGATTAGCCACTCGGCTGGCGGGCAAGCCACAGCATAAGCCACCTGCATACCCATGCATGTGGAGACAACAATGACGAAAGAAGCTGGAGCTTCGCCGAGATCTGGCGGCTCAGCGGCTCGAACGGAACGACGAACAGGTTTTGGCTCGTCTCTCCGTTGCATTCACATTTCACGCTTCAGAACTAACAATTGATCCGTCGCAGCGACCCAAATACGCCAATTGCAATTGAACTCATACACCAAGATGTCGTCCACGCTCCTTCGCACCGTCCCTGCTCTCCGAGGAGCTCTTCGAGCTTCTGGAGCCGCCAGGCCCGCCGCAGCGCTCGCCAGCACAAGCTTTGTGCGTGGCAAGGCAACCCTCCCGGACCTCGCCTGTAAGTGATTGGGGTTCCCTCCCACAGTGGCCTCAGTTTATTGGAATGCCTACGCCTTTCAACCCCGGGTGTTGGCTGGGTCGAAGTGCTTGTGCTGATGCAATTAACACTCAGACGACTACGGGGCCCTGGAGCCGCACATCTCGGGCAAGATCATGGAGCTGCACCATAAGAAGCATCACCAGACCTATGTGACCGGCCTCAACACCGCATTGCAGACTATCGCCGAGGCTGAGAGCAAAGGCGAGTTTACCAAGGCCGCCACTGTTGCACCCATGCTCAACTTCCACGGCGGAGGCCACCTCAACCACTCTCTTTTCTGGGAGAACCTTGCCCCTGCAAGCAGAGATGGCGGCGGTGACCCCTCCGGCGCTCTCAAGGTATGACACCCGATGTCTTCGGACTAAGATGAGGCTAGGACTTGACGCTAACTCGTTGCTCCTCGTCCAGACCGCGATCAACGAGGACTTCGGCTCCGTCGACACCTTTCGCAAACAGATGAACACTGCCCTGGCGGGGATCCAAGGCAGCGGATGGGCATGGCTCGTCAGGGACAACCAGAGCGGCACCCTCAGTCTGGTGACGCGCGCCAACCAGGACCCTGTCTCTGGCCCGTACACTCCCTTGCTGGGAATTGACGCATGGGAGCACGCATACTACCTGCAGTACGAGAACCGCAAGGCCGAGTACTTTGAGGCCATTTGGAATGTCATCAACTGGAAGACCGTCGCCTCGCGCTTCGAGAAGGCTTAGAGGAATGACGCCCTGTTCAGGAGCTTGTCGCCGTGGAGCGTGTAATATGCGGGTACTATTAGGAATGAATGCTTGAGTTTTCCGAGTTTCAATGCTTCTCGTGTTTCTTCATCTTGTGTTTCTTCATGGAACTCTGTCCAAGCGTTGAGCCAAGTCTCGTCGCTCAAACTTGCAGGCGAGGAATATTTACGAGGTAGGCACGCCTACTACACAGTTTACGTAGCTTGCTTCCTGATATTCGAGCTCGGGCCGACCCTGCGAGATACCCATCAGATTTCCGGTCCTTTGATCCGATTCAGACCTTCGGGTGCCGTGCCCGGCAGGTGGGGACTTCGTAGAGTAGAGCATCTCCAATGCTCGGTGCTCGAGCCCATGGCCTGTGCTTTTGCTTGGTGGGGCCCACTCACCCCTCCCGGACCCTCGCCCCTCGACCTAGCTAGAAACTTGTCAATCCAGGAAGATCAGTGGGCTCCGACAAATGATGCCTCGCGGCAACCCCCAGTGCCCCCATTGCCAGCACTCGATGGGGGTTGTTTCGCTCAGATTGTCATTGTTAATTGTCAATCACCCAAAAAATTCCTTGCGTCGAGATTTTTCACCCACGCTACGAATTCCTTATCCTGCGGTAAGCAACCCATGCGGGGTTCCCGTCGGTTTGAGAGCCGACGACATCCCGCTTGGTGCCGGCCCAACAGGTGTGGCCTGATGCGAGAACAAGACATTTTCGTCAAGACTCATGACTACCAAGATTCCACCCTACCACTTGGCCCGACAGCTGATTTGAGAACTGAGGCTTGGAGATCCAGATGCGATGTTACTGCGATCCCGCGCCTCTCTGTGCTGTGAGATTGTGAAGCTGTGTACAACCATGCGAGCTTACCTTCACATGCCTCAGGTGTCGGCCTCGGAGTCCTCAGGTAATTTCTCTCAATCTCTAGGAAACTGCTGCTATAACGATCAAAAAGATGCTACCTAGGCGCGCCGTTTACGACTGGAAATCTCTCACTCGCACAGGCCGTCGAAGAGATTTCGGTGGCAGCGGTAAGCTAGGTCCTTTATTGTCCGCATTACACCCACCTTCACCCATGCGCTGCTCGGTCGCTAGTAGCTAGCTCCGTATTCAATTCGGCTGCAAATGCTGTGTGGCCTGTCTATGCGGTAACGTTATGGTCTCATGTCTCCATTATGAACTCATCGCATGACGATTATCGTTCTGGTCATTGAGTCAGTCCACAAGGTAAAGTCTACCCATTCAAGTCACCAAAAGAACTCGATTTGCAATCGTCAGTTTTCTTGAAATTGTTTCTCAACCCATCTTCTACCTCACAGCCTCGAAGGATATCCATCACCATCTCGCAAGTGGCTACCCACAACCCCACAAAGGCACAGTGAGCTCCAGTGTTTTGACGCTAAATCCCACCACCGCTGAAGGCGTCAACGGGGTTCCCCCGGACGAGGAGAAGCACGACACCCGCACGCTAACAAGGTCCGCGCGGACCACTGTGAGTCGGCGAGCCGTTTGCCACAACGCTAAAACGCGGGGGACTAGGGCACATCGACTAGGGTATTCACAACTCCCATCCCACACATCGACCGGCCATCCCGAGCCACGGTCCGGGCCAACGCCCGACAGCATCGCGAGGACCAAGAGTTGACCACCCGCAGAGTACAGGAAGTTCCCAGAGAGGTTGGCAGCCGGACATTCGCCCAAGCCTGTCTGACAAGAAACAGTCGAAAGTTGGAACCCGTCTCACCCGACACCCGGCCTCCGAACTTGAGCTGAGAACGCCTCAGCTGGCACCCAATTGGACTGGCGGTTCGCAGCTTGTATTCCTTGATCTCTACCCCTAGACTTTCAAACTACTCAGGAACAGGGCAACACTGCTCTTCACCACAGGGTACGCCCCATCCCTACCGCGCGTGCTTTGAGCAAAATCCGTGAATAGCAACCTAGCTGTCCACTTTCCCTTCCCCCTCTTTCCTTTCCGCTCTCGGCGCTAGCTCCATGGTCTCCAAGCCTCCTCCAATGTTTGGTCGGCAAGCGCTCTCACCGACTTTGTTGCTTGCATGCCCTTAGGGTGAGGAAGACCGGGGCTTCCTGTTTGAAGCATGTGGGCGTTGTCACAGCATCCAATCGCCGCTCCTGAGCTCGCCGCTAGCATGGCCGTCACAGCTTCAAGATGCGCGTTGGGGAGAGATGAGGTTTCAGTATGCATCTCCTGCCCTGTCAGGGCTGTCAAGACATCTTCCCCGACAGTGGACAAGCTTGGAGCGGTGCAGCAGCAGTGTGCAGCAGGAGGTGGTAGTCACCGAGCTGTGCGACACCCGAAGCGTGTGGCTGGGCTAAATCGGCCTCCACGCTGTCCCACGTCGGACAGCGGCCAGGGCAGCGGGCCAAGTGGAGAGCGGGAAGCGGATCATGGAACAGCATTGCCATCCGATCTGTTGCGTCCCGATATTCGAAGGTTGTGTGTGTTGACTGTGCCACAGGAGGCCAAATTCGCCCCTTGAATTTAGACGAGCCGGAAATTTGTGAAGTCGCAGAGAGCGGCCATGGCCGAGCAAACCCACAGCAACAACGACTTCCGGGTCCCGCGGCAGGAAGGGCAGGAAGGGCAGGAAATTCGCCGGGTAGGAGCAGAGCCTGGGCCTAGTGCCCCACGAGCCCCGCCACCCCACCATTACCGGGAGGCCAAGGAGGGCGACACCCCGGTCCCGCAGGACAACCTGCAGCTGCATCACGCCGACCTGCGTCACCGCCCAGAAGCTCCTCGACACGACGAGGAGCCTCCCGCCGTGGGCGAATTGGCGATCTCGACTGCAACTACCCTGGATGCGCCGCGCCACCTTCCCACCTCCTCGCCCTCGCCCTCAGGCTCGCCCAAGAGGCCCAATCTCTTTGTTGCCAATCCGGATCCTTTTCATCGTAGCTCCGGCCGATCAGCTTCACCCCACCTTGACCGCAATTCTCCCCCCTCTCTTTCCGAGACGCTTATTAGTCCTCGAGACCCAGCTCCTCTTTCCTCTGGACTTCTGCCTGTCGCTTCTGCTCTCTCATCCCAACATTGCCGCCAGACTCGCGATCCTATTGTGCGAGAAGAGCACCTATCTACATCCCCAATTGCTTACCCTCGAGATCGAGGTTGTTCCATCCCTTCGCTTGGTTTTGCTCCCAAGTCGTACCAACCCAAAAGTCTTCGTCCATTCGCCCGCTCAATCATGGCACTCGAGCAGGGACGTAAGTTCTCGACGGGCACTTCGGTGCACCGTAAGCGTCAGATGAGCACGCTTGTCGAAAAGGAAGGACATTTTGGACCTGCCTTGACGGTACGTGGATATCTCTGCGTTGTGTTCCCGATGCTATTCTGCTTTGACACTTTGACTTGCTGCCCCTTTTCTCAACCTCCCTTGCACCACCTATAGTACTTATAGGTAGGCGGGAATGTGGCATTTCGGTGTGTTCCAGCGCAGCTGTCCCATGCCGTAGCTTGAGAGGCAGCAAAGCTCACTGTCACGGCCTAGCTAATAGCTAGCTCTTGTCCCGTGTAACACAACTCCCCTGGTGTGGTTCCACGACGGCTGTGTCCACCAGCTACTATCTTGTGGTGGAGGGTTTTTCGTCCCTTGAAGGCATTTTTCTGACGCTATTCCTTCTCAGACCCTCTATCTCGGCATTTCAGCCGTCTTCTCGGATGACCACACCGCCGTTGTCGCGGTCGCTATTCATGACACCACATACTTGATTGACTTCTCAGTCAAGCACATTCTTCTTGACGATGCTATGAAAATGGGCGAAGATCTCATTGCCGACTACGTTATTGCCGAAGTCCAGAGATATGAGCACGAGAACTTTGCCAAGTTCATCGGCGCGGGCCTCCCAACTACGTTGAAGTACATGAGCCCCTCGCTTTGCTCCAGACTGTGGCTGGAGCTTGACATCGTCCCGATTGTGATGCGTCCGGATGACGAACACAAGGACAAGAGCTTCTGGGATGTCAAGCGGGTCGATGAGCAAGCTGACTCCATGGCTCGCAAGTGCATTATGTAGGTGTTGGGAAAGGCATGCTGTGATTGTGTGGCGTTGGCTAACCAAGTGCCCTCAGGAACTTTGGCCCGTCTCTCGTTCCCCTTCTCCAAGTCGGATTCCGTGGCATTGTACAGACAGATGCTGGGTTCCGCGCCCATCTTGCCACTGTTCAGAACCACAAAGACACATGTGGTCCCGCAACCTGGGAGGCTATGTTGACCTACGCCAAGAAACTTCGCGGCAACAAGACTAAGGTCGCCTTTTTCAGCTCCACGCCCCAGGGTGGTGGTGTTGCCCTCATGCGACACGCCTTGGTACGGTTTGCCCGCCTTATGGGGGTCGATTTGACTTGGTATGGTATGTACATCCCCGTACTCACCGCGGCCTGAATGTTGTACTTACAGTTCGACAAACAGTACCGAAGCCGCGGCCAGGTGTGTTCCGTATCACCAAGAATATCCACAATATTCTGCAGGGCGTGAGCCACCCGGACCAACGCATCTCCGCGGAGGAGAAGCAGGCGATCATTGACTGGATCACTGAAAATGCCAATCGTTACTGGTTCTCGGAGGGCGGCCCTCTTTGCCCACCGGAAGATGGTGGTGCCGATGTTGTGATTGTGAGTGCCCCCGAATCAACCCTGCAAATTCACCTCCCTACCCACGAAGGCTTCAGGAACCGGACATGTTATTGTGTCGACACATGGGCTGCATGTACCCGATTACTAACCAAAACAGATCGATGACCCGCAAATGCCAGGCTTGATCCCTCTCATCAAGAAGGTCACTCCGAACCGCCCAGTCCTGTACAGGTCCCACATCCAGATTCGTAGCGACCTCGTCGCCAAGGCCGGGTCGCCTCAGGCCGACATCTGGGATTTCCTCTGGAGTAACATCCAGGGTTGTGACATGTTCATCAGCCATCCCATCCCCATCTTCGTCCCCCACAACGTCCCTCGCGAGAAGGTTGTCTACCTCCCAGCAACAACCGATTGGTTGGATGGCTTGAACAAGCACCTAAATAATTGGGATTCTGGCTACTATGGTCACATCTATAATGTTGCCTGTCACTCGCAGCGCATGTAAGTTGTTGCCCCCATTTACCTCACCAACAGATTGCTGACACGACTCCACAGGACCGAGCTCGTCTGGCCGGCGCGCAAATATATCGTCCAAGTTGCTCGCTTCGATCCGGCCAAGGGTATTCCGACCGTCATCGACTCCTATGCCGAGTTCCGTCGGCAGTGCGAGAAGAAGAACTTCACCGACGTCCCCCAGCTCATAGTATGCGGCAACGGGTCCGTCGACGATCCCGACGCAAGTTTGATCTACGATCAAACTATGGCACAGCTCGAAACATATTACCCTGACTTGATTAAGGACATCAGCGTAATGCGCCTCGACCCCAACGATCAACTCATCAACACCATCTTGGCCAACGCCCACGTCGTCTTGCAGCTCTCCACTCGCGAGGGTTTCGAGGTCAAGGTGTCCGAAGCGCTCCATGCCGGTCGCCCTGTCATCGTCACCAACACTGGCGGTATTCCCCTCCAGGTCAAGGATAAGGTTAATGGCTTCCTTGTCACCCCTGGCGATTGGAAGACTGTTGCGGCTCACTTGATGGAGCTATTCGAGAACGAGGATCTGCACAAGAAAATGAGCCACGCTGCCCGGACAGGTGTTTCTGACGAAGTTGGTACGGTCGGAAATGCTCTTGGCTGGTTCTATCTGGCAGCCAAGTGGGCCGAGGTTGGTGTCGAGAGGCACGGTAAGGGTGGTTTGAAGGGCAACGAAATGTGGGTCAACGACATGGCGCGCGAAGAAGCTGGTCTCCCTTACGCCGAAGGTGAAAACCGGCTGCCTCGCCACTTCACGCAGACCAAGCCCATGCCTGTGCATGCAAAGGCTCCCGAGGCGATTCCAGCCGGCGACGCTATGCCTGTCGCGGCTTGAAAGTGTATTTGTTATGTCCGATACAAGCATGATACCACGATGTTGATTGGGTTTTTGACAAGATATATTCGGGTTATCGTGGCCGGTTGGCGGATCGCGGGTTATTTGGGGGGTTTGTGATTTATGGGTTGATGATAATTGGAGCTCTATATTAAGACATACGTAGGGCATGGAGATAGTAGTAAGCTAAAAAGGAAATAAATCCAAAGGGAGAGCGGTGGGCTAGCCGACCAACCTGTTTACAGCCAGATGGTTCAGTGACCACATGAACACCATGAATGACATTACTCTGTGAGCACGCATGGCGAAATGCTGGGAGCCGAGAGAGTTACCGAGTAGGCAACAGGCAGCAGGCAGACAGTCGATCACGCCGAAACTAAAATCCATGACACGCCAAATCGCAAGGCAGCGAACGTGATAGCTGTGGTTGTAGTACCAGAGCTACATTCGATGATGTATCGCTCCACACAAGGTACAAGGTCTAGGTTATAGCGAGGTGTGTGGTTACCCGCAATTCACGCTTGGGTGTGCCACTTGGACAATTCCCTGTCTGTTAAGATCGAACGTCGAATGTGAGAATCCACTCTACGCGGTTGCCCGCAACCAGTCTCGATCAAAATTCCCAGCCACGCGACGTTGCTACAATTGACAAAGGAAAACATAGAACACCAGGCATATAGATCATTATCCAACCCTAGGCCCAGTTCATACGGACATTTCCATGGCGATGGTCTTGTGCGGATTGTACCCTTTGATGACAAAGTCTTCGGCTCGCCACCCGTCAATGCTGCCATTTTTCTCCCGCGCGATCTCCAGCTCGGGGAAATCGCGAGGCTCGCGCTCGAGCTGGGTCTTGAGTGCGTCGACGTGGTTGAGATATACGTGCGCATCACCCATGACATGTGTTAAGCTCCCGGGTACCAGGTCGCAGACGTGAGCGAGCATGTGTGTGAGTAGCGCGTAGCTTGCGATGTTGAATGGGACGCCCAGACCCATGTCGCAAGACCGCTGGTACAGCTGGCAATGGAGGTGTCCCTTTGGTTTGTTCTCCTCGCCGTTTTCGCTGTTGGTAGACTCCCCCACTTCAGTCTGCGCTGTTCTGGAGCGCGGATACGAGACGTAGAACTGCGCGAACATGTGGCAGGGCGGGAGCACCATCTGGGGAAGGTCTTTGGGGTTCCATGCGCTGAGGATTAGGCGCCGGTCGTAGGGGTTGGTGCGGAGAGTGTGGATGATGCGCTGGAGCTGATCGACGCCTTGGCCGGTGTAATCGGTTTTGCAGTCGACGTAGTCGGCGCCGAAGTGGCGCCACTGAAACCCATAGACGGGGCCGAGATCACCAACTTCGCGGTGGGTCAAGCCCAGATTGTCGAGGAACTCGCGCGAGCCATTGCCGTCCCAGATCTTGACGCCCTTCTCGCTGAGGGCCAGCGAGGATGTATTCCCTTCAATAAACCAGAGCAGCTCGGCAATGATAGCGCGAGTGAAGACGCGCTTGGTGGTGAGGAGGGGGAGGATCGGGGTGCCGTTGCGGTTGAGCTTGAACTTCAGGGGTCGTGGGGCAAAGACTGACAATGTGCCAGTGCCTGTTCTGTATGTTATCAGCACATGATGAAGCGAGCAGCTCAGCTCAGCCCGGCTAGCAAGGCGTACCGGTCGCGCCGAAGCTCTCCCTCGTCGAGGATTTCTCGAACGAGTTCGAGGTATTGGTGCTCTTCGACATTGGGCGTGGAGCTCCTGGTTTCTTCAGGCCCCGTCGGGGCGGTTGTTTGTGGTACCGTCATGGTGTTGTGAGAAATGCGAAATCGATACAGAATGTTGAAGTGGGTTGACGAGCCGAGAATGTTCGCAAAGGAGGGGCAACAGGAGATGCGTCAGAACAACGCGACAGGGGGACGCGTTTTGGACCCCACCAACAACGCGAAGCAGGGGTTTGCCGCGGCGGCAAATTGATCACATGATGTCGCGCTGTCCTGCTGCCCCACAATTCAGCCAGGGATCTGTGGAGACCGTCAGCCACCTACACCACTGCCTGCCCTGGGAAGTGATCGCGATAAGGAACTGTATCGCACAGCAACACTCCCTGGAATATTCCGTTATTGTACAGTCTTGATTGTCCCAGCGAATTTTTTACGTTCCCAGAGTGCTCTTCATTCTTTTCCTCGGGTTTTGGTTTTTTGAATCCAAAGCCCATGTACCAAGTTGATCTAAAGCAGGGCCAGGCACCCGCGTGAGGTTGAAACCCCGGGCCTTTGTTTCAGGCTTCCGAGTCTGCTACCTTTCATAACTTGAAGAGGTACTTCTGAACATTGAGGTTTGGCTTTGGGACGGGAATAATCACATTCAGCTTGGCTGTTGGACAACAATATCCTTTTTACAATTGTTCTTGACGATTCACTGACAAAAGCAACAGGTTCTGCTACACATCAATGGCGCGAGTGCTCCACAGGGATCCCAAGCCGCATTCACTTCCTTTGCCAGGAGTAGTAATGGTTTACTTTAAATAACCTACAAATGCCTAAAGATATTATTCCCATCTATAATCTTTTCTCTCCTCGCAAGGACTCTCGTCTACCGAGAATCTGAACGCATGTATTTCCCCAGAACAATCTGACTCATTCTACTTGCATCACCTATGCCTCCTCTTTGCTAAGGTATCCATCTATTATACCTGAGTCCTATCCAACCCCAAACATCGTGATGGGAAAGCATCACTACTCCTACCTGCGAAGCCCAACCACTGAGTCCACCGAGGACCTGATCCAGCACCAAGACCGACCGTAGCCCGACGGTTTCAAGTGCTGCCCTCCGAAGTTGGCGGACAAAATCTCCAAGGAGCTGCGTGAAGTGAGCAAATGCTGTCTCAGAGGCTGGAACACCGGACCCTACTTGGTTGACCAGCGGCCACCGCTGGGCGCTAGAGAGGCAGTCTACAATCGCAGGGAGACTTGTCTGCCGCGGGACTTCGACGACTGGGATTTGGTTATGAGAGCCAACGTCATGTTGAGCGATCATAGCCTCGTGGAACCCGAACATGTCAAGCAGGCGCGAGAGTTGCTGCGCGACCCAGACTTCGGGAATGTCTTGTAAGTCCCTCTACTGTATTGCTGCTCCTGATTTTGGAGGGTTATCTCAAGTAGGAGACTAACGCTCTGAATCTAGGAGATCCTCCTCGAAAGGACTTATGCGCGAATTCAGCAAAAACAGTCATGTGTAGCAAATACAGTGTGAACACGCCCCTCTACAAGAAGCTGGCCGGCGAGATCGACGATCAAGAGAGACGGTGGCACAAGGTGTCTGATGCACCCGCTCTCATCCGTAATGTCATGAAGCACGGCAACTTCACCACCCTCCTCAAGAAGTCGGGTACCAAAATTGACAAGATTGTTTTTCTCGGCGAGTCGGGAACTGATTGCAAGAATGCGGACTACATCTGGAAGCTCCACCTTGCTCTTGCCAAGGGAATGGCCGATGCCCTCGTCGCGACCCAAAGGGATGTCAACAAGGTCACAATATACGTGCCCAATACTCATCACATCCGCCAACAAGAACATTCGCTCGAATGGGACGTGCAGAAGGTGATGCACACCCAGGGCTTCCGTTGACAATGACACACTTGTCATTGACGGATCTCTAAATGCAAACTTACTGGAGCTGCTACATGAGATGCGCGGCAAAGTCAAACCCGCTGCCATCTTAAAGATGGTGATGCACCGGCTGGATTCGGAATTCCACTGGGTTCCTCCTCGAGTTCTGTATGCGATTGATATGCACTCGGTTTTCATGACTGTGGAGGAGCCCGAGGCCAAGGAACACGGGTTACATCGGCATTCTGATGGACTGTGAGTACTCAGCCCCTGTCTTTGTCAGTCAATATTTACCCTGATCTTGTTGCTAACTAGGACGATGATGCTTCTAAGAATCGCGTGACCGGGTGGCTCAAGGATAAGTATGGTATTTGCTTCCGGGCTGAAGATTCGGGATTTGCGACCGTCTTCAATCCGACCCTCTATGTCAAGAAGAAGGGAATTCTCGGCCTGAGGTGAACTGGGGGCCGCGGGCCTAGTGTCTAAGATCCGAGGAACAACACTGATGTCTAGAGGATATCAAGCGTCCCCGGAAGTTGACAGACCGCAGCAACTTCCTGGGACGGCAATTTGTGTCTCTCTTGCTCTGTGCTAAATTTGAGTAGCCAGTCTTACCTCGCTCACAGGCAGACACGAGAATACTTCTTATTCCCCGTGCGGCAGCAGGTATCGTTCTGCGACGCCAACTGTACGCAAATCTGGCAGATGAACGTAAACGCGGGGCTTATCTTTCAGACCGATGATCGTATATCGTATCCTCATGCGGCATGCCGTCGCTGTTGGTGTTGGTGCTGGCGCTTTATCGTTCTTCTCGAGGTCTCTTATCTGTGATCGTCATAGTCCGACCACCCATACGTAGAACCGAGCCCCCCACGATTGAGGTGCCTATTCTGAAAGAGGGTTGTCGTCCTGTGGTTCTGATATCGAATAGGCGCATGATTGGTCAGTTTCAATCTTTCATCTTTCGTGGCGCTGCAGACTGGACCAACTTGAACATGGAAATCAACTCGGCAATCGAAGTTCTCCTCAGAAACGTATGCGGGTGCTTCTCTGACTTGATGTTCTCGGGTAGTGTACGCAGCTGTGGAATTGCAGGTAGCTGTGCGGTGGGGCGGGCCCCTGAATGGCGTCACAGCGTACCCTAACCCTGATCAGGTAAACAGTGCGGTCGTTGAGGCTGAGCTGTCGGAATAAAGATGACAAAAGCAGCCGCGCCCATTGGAATCGCTTTGATGAAGGTCGTTTTAAGATGGAGGTGCATGGCGCCATTGTCGCTCTCCAGGTGGAGACCGCTGGTGCGCGGATCGGATTCCCCAGCGCGTAGAGCGCGGTTGCTCCCGCGGAGATGCGCCGTCTCGGCAGACTCCCGAATCCGTCTGAGTAATCCGGTTTTTCTTAGCAATTCTGGTCTGACCTGCGCGCCGAAAGCGTGTCACGGTAGATTGATCCTTGATGCACGCCTGAGTTGACATTTACAATGCATTGGCAGCCGAGCCAATCCCTGGCATTCCCTGGCATTCGAGGCGAGTTTCGGTCCACGGAGATACAGACTTTTCCTACGCGGTCGTACAGCTCCACTTCTCGCTCCACCGCCCCGAGTTCTCGGGTGGCCTGTTGTCGGGAGGGAACGGGGAACCCCAACAACATGTCTCCTGAGCGGTACGGCGCCGAGACTCCAGCCACGAGGGATGTTGCTGGATCCGTGAGCAAGGAACGCTGCGCGGATCACCGAGGTGTCCACCGTGGATTTTGCATTTCCGGGACTGCACGATGGCAGGGACATAAATAGCCGTTGATGCGCCCGATGAATCGTGAGAATCGTACTTTTCCTCACCACAGCAACAACGGACAAAACCTCTAACATCATTCCCCACTTGGCCAAACACTCCCACTGGCTAGCCCCTGAACTGCGTCTTATTTGTCAATACCCGCAACGCACCTACCGGCCGCACGCCCAGAACCCCACGCTATTTTCCAACATGTCGGGCCCTACCGCCGACCAGATCGCCATCGTCAAAGCGACGGTGCCAGTGCTCCAGGAGCACGGAAACGCCATTACGGCCGTCTTCTATAAGAACCTCATCAACGAGAACCAGTCACTGCGCAACGTGTTTAGCAAAACTAGCCAAGACACGATGCGACAGCCGCGAGCGCTCGCCGGCGCCGTGCTTGCGTACGCTACATACATCGACGACCTCCCCAAGCTCGCCGCGGCCGTTGAGCGCATCGCGCAC
>Ga0247770_1000509_pt1 | contig 37541 bp, 36 predicted proteins | sample UWRJL136409B6_FD_179943 | JGI IMG/M metagenome (GOLD analysis project Ga0247770, IMG submission 179943) | Plant litter microbial communities from Arlington Agricultural Research Station in Wisconsin, United States - UWRJ-L136-409B-6 | ecosystem: Environmental > Terrestrial > Plant litter >... | reverse complement strand
CGTCTGTGGCAATGGTTACAAATCTATTGTTCTGGTGGTTTCCAGACTCTTCTTTCTGACAGTTCTGGCCTCTGGCCAGAACCCCCTTCTTTCTGACAGTATCAGCAACAACTCTAAGTACTACGAAGTCAGTTAGCTAAAGGGAGCGTTTCTAAGCGTTCACAGAGTCCACAGATATAAATTAACAGTATATTCATGTCCCACACTTCTTCTAGTTCGCTCTTCCCCGGTATCATCCTGATATTATACTGTATTTCCTTACTCGGTGGAGCTTCGTATACGGATCTTAATCAAGTGGGGGGGCTGGTTTGTCAAATGGCAGGCTAACCAAGAGCAGGGTTGTTTGCCGTGTGCAGTGTGTGGTTGTTGGGTGATGGAGAGGAAGAGCGAGAGAATGAAGACGGCGGAGGTTTCTCCTTTTAATTCCTTTTTTTTAACGTTCTGTGAGCCGTGGCTGGCCGGTATGACACATCCTTCCGTAAGCCAATTTTTCATAACCGAACGCCGGGTATGGCGTTGCAAAACAAAGTTTTCCACACCGTAGAGTCACACACACGAGGGCATCGTCCGATCAAACTGTGAAGATAGAGTCAGCAAGAAAGTTAAAAGGAAGTCCAGAGCGACTGACCTCAAGCCTCTAGATACAGAAACTGGTTACGGCGCCGGTGCGCATCCGCAGCGCGAGAGCGAACAGTCTTGTTCTCTGCTTGGCCTCGCTCAGGCCGCGCGCGTAGATTCTATAGATCAAAGGGGTTGCCGAACATGATGCCCTCAAGCTTTGTGACTCTCGAAACCGCAACGTGAGTTAACCCAACTTTGAGAATCGGGTGCGGTTGCTGTTGGAGGTTGTGGAGGGGGTGAGGGCGGCGATTCCGGAGGGGATGCCGCTGTTTGTGAGACTCAGTGCTACGGATTAGCTAGAGGAGGTGCTTAGTACGGAGGGTAGTTAGGATGTCGAGCAGAGCGCGAAGTTAGCAGTGCTGTTGTCTGAGAGGGGGGTGGGTTTGCTGGACGTTTCGTCAGGAGGAAATCACCCCGGCCAAAAGATCAAAGGCGGGCCAGGGTATCAAGCGCCGTTCGCAAACAGGATCAAGATGTTGGTGTCGACGGTGGGGAATATCACACAGGGGAAGCAAGCGGAGGAGCTGCTTCAGGGAGGAAAGGAGGCGGACGATGAGCCTCTCGACGCGGCCATGGCGGGAAGGATGTTTGTGAAGAATCCTGGCCTAGTCTGGAGCTGGGCGGAGGAGCTGGGGACCAAGATCTATGCTGCCAACCAGATTAGCTGGGAATTTGATGGCCGTGGGGATGGACAGCCAAGGGTATAATGCTGCAGAGCACAGAAGAGTACCACACTGACTTCCCACAGAGATTTCTTTTGTTCTTTTTTTTTTTTTGGCCTGACGGAAGCTATCTTCTATCGGGAAATACACAATGCCGTGCCTGGCATTTCAACACAATTGGGTGTTTGGAAAGAGTGGGAAACACAAGGAAGTAGATGGAAATAGACATAGAGCAGAAATTGAAACACAAGAATAAAGCGCCGTACACTACTATCGTTGATCCGTATTACGGTGGTGTGGAAATGAAAATCACGTTTGTTTTTAGCCTAGTCCTGGATGGGTAAGTACGTACGTATCTGGCTTCAGTAAACTGTCCTAAATCCCCCATTCCCGCTCTATTCTCCGAGACCAAGGCACTTTCGTTTTGTCATAAAGCTCTCTTGTAAATGAGACCTTCGAGACGGAAACCTGATTTTTGTTGGTAACCAAGGTTACTGTGTAAGAGACCAGCACGACTTGATCAGTATCCGGGACTTCGATAATGTCTGCAGTTAGCTTCGGAATGTTTTCACCGGCCAGGCGGTGTCTCATCCTGCTCCAGCGAGGTTCCCGGAGAAATTCTTCCATTTTCTTCAGACCAACCGCATGTTTGGTGGCATCCACAAGACTGAATTCCCAGCTCTCAGTATCATATGAGCCAGAGCCAATTGCGAGAAACACGAAGGGCAACTCCGTTTTCTCCGTTAAGGTCCTGATCCCCGTCATTGTGTTGACATCAGTCTCGAGCTCCACCATGGCGTAGACCTCATCGCTCCAGTCCCTTGTGACGAACGTTTGGTCGTGGAGATCGAAGGAACCAAGCGGCCATGCCTTTTCCAAGACCGCCCAGGTTGGTTGCGATATTTGGAGGTAAGGTGTCTTGTCTGCGCTTTCAAGGATATAGGAGTCTCCTGGTGCGTAGAACCCTCTGCCGTCCAAGTCGATATCTGGCAGCGAAGCGAGGATATATCGTGTTTCGGGGCACCAATCATGTCCCCCATCTATCCACTCCCACCCGTCGTCAGCCAGAGACACCCAATTAATAGGATTATGCCGAACGAATTCGTCGCTATTGCTTGCTCTCAACTGTATACCGAGCGGGGCATCTGTGTCCTCAGCCTCGCAGTCCAACGGTAGGACATATTTGTACTCCACGTCGCCGACGTCTGGGCGCCTGACAAGAACGTCTCTGGACTGTATCTTGACCCCTCGGTGTGTTATTGCAAACTCTTGAGAGTCGCTTATGGTTGCCTTCTTAAGCGAACCGCATCCAGCAAAATACTGCGGTGAGTCGGCGAGCACGCCGCAAACAAATGTCTCTAGAATTCATGATCTGTTAGCTCCCGTCTGTTGCTTTTGAGTGTGTTGAATAGTGACACAATATCCAGGGCCGCGCGAACAGATTGCGACATGCCATTCGAACGCACGGGAAGGGTCATACCTGGATATGATCCCATAGCTGGTGACTTAGGCAACCTCCAAGCAAAGATACTCCTATCAGGCGTGGTCCTGATGATCTCCTCTTGCAGCCGCCGAAACGCTTTCTCCTCTTCGCCGTACAGCAGAGGGTGTTGACGTTGAAGATGCCAAGTAAGCAGTAGGCCGTATCTTCGATCCGTGTCGTTTCTCTGGACGCGGCCCAGCTCATTTTCTCAGCCACAGTAATAGACGTCAGACTCTTCCCGTGATTGAGGACCAGTGGATTTATTCCAGTGATGGATTGAAGCTCCTCGCTCAAGGTGTCCTTGTCGCCATATGGAATCCAATTTTGATCGAAGAATTGAACGTGTCGCGGTGCGATGAGTTCCTGCAAAGTCCAGCCTCGAGTAAACCATCTGCAGTTACGCAACCCCAAAGCTGAGCTAGAGCTCCCTGGGGTGCGGGCGGGCAGGTCAGACAGAAAGGCGTAACATAGCTCGGCACGCTGGTACCATCGAAACATAGAGTTGATAGCCTCGGTGAGTTCGGCGCTGCTGGATTTGTCGATGCAACAAGTGTCAACCCAGGCGTATTGGTAGCCGTTTTGCGAGGCCATCTTGCAGGTCTTGTCAATCTTGGCCCATCCTTTCTTCTCCCAAACACGCGGTTTGCTGGTGAAGTCGGCGAACGTGACTTCTTCCTCTTCCCACGTGTGTGAAAGGATAGCGTACTTGGGAATCTTCCTCCCAATGAACTCCTCGAATGCGTAAGTCTTGGTGTTGATCAATCTCATCGCGTGCGATCTTGCCAGCACTGCAGTGGCGGAGTGATGATTCGCGGAGTTGCGGAGGCCAAGCTGAAGATTGCTGCTGCCTAAACTCTCAACTCGAGGAAAAGAGGGGAAGCTACGATCGGGTGGTAACGACAGCGGCTGATTGGTGCGGTGCTATCGAATTCGGGTGCTCCATCTGATTCGCCAATCACGGAACAACCCCCTGGAGGGCACCAAATGGAGGCGCTCATCAACTTGCCGCGGCCTGAAGCTTGACCGTGCTCGAAACGGAACCATCAACTTGGGCACCTGTCGGTACCAGCAGGAGTCACCGGCCTCAACTGAAACATGGCGCTGCCAGTGTCACAACTGAATCGATGTCTTTGTCCTCGATATTGTCATAGTACATGTCTAACCAGTCGATCATTCTTGGCCTATCGAATCGACGCTGGCATCGAAAGACATCCTCAAACTTTTGTATACCTACCAGAAAATTTGACGACGAATGGTGACGGTGCCGCATATTGTCAGAAGCACTATACTCTGGATATGATGGATTTGAAAGGGGTTGCAACTGCGTGATTGTATTGCTTGTGTGGTTCTGGCTTCCAGCCAGAACCTCCTTCTTTCTGACACTTATACCATCCCAGATATCGAAGCTAAGGGTAACTCAGTTAAGGTTACACGTTTTGCACTCGAGGTTAACCCTACAGTCCGGGCCCTTAACAGCGCCCAGGTAGTTAATAATAATCTCTAGCAGAAAGTTGATATAAGTCTAGTTTAATCTTTAGGCTGAATTATTAATAAGGAGGAGATCCTCTAGCCTAATTATACATACTACGTCACTAGGGTTAACTTTAGGCTGTGAAATACCCAGACCTCACTTTTAATGTAACGTAAGCTGCGTCGGGGTTGACGAAGATAGGGGGTGCACTGCAGGGTGGGGGTTGGGTAAGTGATCAATTGAAGCCTGCCTCCTTCTCTGGCTTCGCTAGAGAGCCTTTGCTATATACTAATTGTCGGATATAACTCTTGTTTATGCGAGCTGAACTGACTACGTGTTAGAAAAAAGGGGGGTTCTGGCTAGAGGCTAGAACACTATGAAGGTGTGGATAACCAAGCTGAGCTCTGGTGTGGGCATCTGAGTTGAACTGACTACGTCAGTTCAGCTGGTGTGAACCACTATTTGCCACCAGCTTTGCCACTATTCACAACTATAATAGAGGCTCTCTGGCGAAGCCAGAGAGGCAGAGAAAAGGGTGGACCGAGCAATAGAATCACGCAGTTACAACCCCTTTCAAATCCATCAAATCTAGAGCGCAGTGCTTCTAACACTACGTCAGTTCAGCTAGTGTGGCCCAAAGTTGCCACTATGTAACAACCTTGCAGGCCATCGTTTGGGCCGGTGCGGCCAGACAATGCCCCCCGCGTTTATTACAGTGTACATTGTGTTAAACACTAGGCTAGGGGTATAAATACCGGAAGCCCTTAGAACTAATTAGGCCCTACTCTTTGGGTCGACCCTTAATAAGATAGACTTATCGTAGGCCCATTTTGCTAAGGTAATCCACATGATCGGCTGCAGACCAGGATATCACTAATAATAAGCGGATTTATCAACAGTGGGGCCTTGGAAAACCCTTAAAATTGTAATTTCTACCCTTTTTAGCTACTTTAGACCCCTGTTTATCGATTTCAGGTGTTATAACATTACTTACGTTGCTTAAGGATATCTACAAGCCGGTTAAGGCTTCCATCACCACGTATTTACTCTACCTCCGCTATAGCTTCAGCCTCACTTCGACCCCTAGATATACATGAAAAGATAATATCTTAGATTACCTTACAGTAGTAAAACTATACCTTAATAATGCTTTTAGAGCACTAACAGCTTCCCCATTAGGCCTTAAACTTCTGTATTACAAGTTAGCCTCCAAAGCCTTCTTTCCACTTATGCTAGACGTCCTTAACTGTAAATACCTTCCTTAAGTTAGAAATCACAAACGGTACTGTAAGGTTACTTACTACAGCTAGCTTTAGTAAAGGTGTTAGTATAAGCGTAAGTGCAGGTGTAGGTATATGTATAAGTGTAAGTACCTTTAACACTAGGTTAGGGTTGGCTCCTAAATAGCCAGTACTGGTAATTGTAATATGGATCTTATTAAAGAGTAAGGCTTTTAGAAGCTTGTTTTTTTAATTAACTAACTAGCTGGTAATCTGTTAGTTATTATGTAGAATAGTAAAGTAAATGCTTTTTATATAGCTACACAGCTTTAGTAAGGTGTGTTATGATAAAAGGCTTAGTAGCTTTACTATATTAGTAATTCTAACCTGTACTGTATATGTAAAAGCCTTTTACTTATTGCTGTGAAAAGGGATATAAGAGAAAAAGGGCAGTGATGGAAATTATAATTATAAAACAGTTAAGTCCTATAAAAGAATAATAGAAAGGCACCTTATAAGCTTAAGGAAGCTATTACTGGTAAGGTTGTTATCGTTAAAGCCGCCTTACCCTTATTAGCAGCGCTGCATATATACCTTAAAGCGGAGCTCCCACTCTTTAATCTAAGGTTAAAGTTAGCTTTATAAAGTAGTTAAAGGCTCTTATACTACGTGTGCCAGGAAGTAATCGCTTAGTGATCCAGAAAAGCTAGTAATAATACATATAAATTAACGTGGTAAGTGGGTAAGGTATGCCTAGTAGAGAACGCTTTAATTCTAACGGCTAGCCTGTAAGATTTATATAAGTGAAATGTTATAAGTCTCCACATCTTAAGCTCTAGCTTACTATAGTAAATAGATCTTCTTTGCTGTAAAGAAGCTAATAGCGCCCAAAACACGTTAAGTCTCTTAGAACTATATACTGTAAAAGAGCTCTTCTTCACGATTTTTACTGATAAGAACCTTAATTCGATACTAATCCTAGCGGTAGTGAAAAAAAGGTTGTAGCTCACTTATAATATACCATCACTAGAAGAATAACTGTATTAAGGTACCCTGTGTATAAAGAAAGAAGTTCTTATAATGTAAAGATCTTATAAACTCCTTTTTCACTATTTTATTCATCTTACTATCTTGTAAAAGTGATATAAGGCAGCTATATAATGTAGGGCCTTTAGTAAAAGGGTAATTAAGTAAAGAGAGGTTGGTAAGCTTTATCTTTTAGCGGTTCTCTTTATATAGGAGGTACTAGTGGCTAAAAAGAAGATCTAGGCGCGTTTAGAAGTTCTATAGTATACTAACTGCTCTGTAGAGTAAGTGCTCCTAAATTATAAGCCACTTAGCAGTAAAATACCTAGCTTAAATACCTTTAACGCCACAATCCTTAAAGCTAACGTAATTAAGCTAGTTTCTTTAGCAGCTACGTTATTCTAGAAAGCTACGTATAGCAGTACCGTGTAAGTTATTTGTATTCCTACCACTATAGGCTACTTACACGCGCTAGAGCTTAATTACAGCAGCGATATACATATTTACTATACCCTTTATATAAAGGTTACTTTCCTCTTTATCACTAATAGCTACTAACGCTACTATTATTACTGCTATAGTTAGTAGCAGTATATAGCTCTTACGGTTATCAATAAGGATTTAAGCTACCTTAACAACTAGCACTACTAACGTTATAATAAAAGCTTTAACCTTACAGAGAGCGGCCTGCTTATTAGCTTAAAGTAGTAGCTTTATACGGTTATAGCCACAGCGCTTTTTAAGCACCTTAACGTACCGTAAGAGGATATCTTCTTTCAGCTAAGCAGCGAGCTTATTATTACGACCTGCACCCGACACAGGCCTCGAGAGGACTGGCGCGGGTTAAGACAGAACGTATGGCAGGACGCCAACAGGTAAGGGGCGTTCCGAAGACGGTTCGTTAAGCTAGCACTCCTAGACGGGGGGTTTAATGTCACTGTAGGTCGCTGTCACTATAACTGACGGTATTAGCAGGCAGGTTAAAAAGCGGGGTACTTATTAAAGGGAAGGTACGTTAAACACTAACGTGGGGAAGGTCCCGGGAGGAAAGTGACTTAACAACTGATTTAGGGCAGGACAGTTTAAGGATAAAGGCTAACAGTTTTTCAAGTAAGGTAATTCTCTACCTCAGTAAATGTTTAAACCTTAAGGAGTAGATAATTCTATCTCCTAAGTCGAAAGCTCCATATTAGTTTATTAGTTTTACTAAGTTTATAGTAATGCGGCTGGATTATAATAATAAGGGGTAACGGTTATAAATTTTTAATAAGCGTGTAAAGGACTTTAGTTCTTCTTATAATGTTAATTTATAGCTGAGCCTAACGCTAAGTCCATTCTTTATTATTAATGCGCGTGCCTTATTATGGTACTTAAATAAGCTTAATCTACAGAACAAACAAAAAAGCTTAATATCGCTAAAAGCAGGAAAGGTAAAAAAAAGATAAAGTAAAATAAGTGTAAGCAGAATTAATCTATAAAAAGCGCTAAACTAAGGTTACACATACTTAAGCGATAAACTTAATAATAGGTAGGCATTTAACAGGCGAACGGAATAGGGCAGTATTACACGAGGTGGGAAATTTCCAGGTCAGCCTGTTCTTTACCAGCAGTAACCAGATTTAAATAATATATTATCTTTTTTAATTTAGTAATATAATCCAGTCTGCAGCTTTATCGGCAGCCCTGCCAGTAACATGCCTGGCAACCCACTTAGCAACTCCCTTAGCAACTCCTCTTAATACCGTCACTTAAAACACGTAATAGGGGCGCGCTCTGTGGATCGTCTAAAATATCTCCTCCCACCCCTTCCCATCTACCTTTAAAATTCACTCTTACGCTTTAGCAATCTAAACTTCTCCTTTTTTTAGTTATCTCCTCTTTACTATTACTGCCTAAGCTATTAGCCTCTAAATAAAGCTCTCTCTTAAAAATCGCCTGTTTAACTACATAGTCCCTATTTAGAAGAGATTATAATCTCTAACTAGCATAATTTAACAGCAGTTTTATTTCACTCCCTTCTCTATTAATAAAACATAGTGTGGGAGTAGCTTGGGATTACTGTGAAATTACTAATAGAGAGTTTCTTAAGGTGCCGGTTCCTTAGCTCCCAGGAACTGCAGGACGCTGGATTTTAGAAGCTAGTAAGCAGCCTCGGCGCTTAGGACTATAGGGTAAAAACCTTCAGACCGAATAAATAATAAGGATGGTTAAGCCTCGGCACGGCTAGTTATGTGCTAACAAGCGGATCTTATGGTTAAGGCACGAGCAAGGGGGTATTAAAGGGAGTATTTAAGTTAAACTGCTTACTGTAATAGTTTGCCGCAGCCATAGCTATGCGGGAGGATGGCAAGGACTTTACGAAGTGAATAAGTAGCTTAAAGTGGAAGATTAGAGATGAGTACGTTATGTAGATTTATAAGAGTTATGTTAATGTCTTAATAATAAGGAAACAACGTTACAGACAACATAACGACTTAGTTAACCTAAACGATAGCTATAAAGTTATTAAATAAGCTAAGTCACTATTAGCAGCTGTAGAAGGGGGCTAACGACTAAGAGAAACCTTACTAACGGCTCAGGTTTAAACCAGAGGCTTAACGTGAGGCTTAATAATAAAATTAAGAAAAAGCTTAAAATAAAAGGTTAATTCTTATTATAATAGGGCCGTTAAAGTTTGCGAGAAGCTTAACATAAGCTTAATATAAGCTAATAATATAACACCATTAACTAAAGGCTAATACTATTTATCAACTACCTTTATAAACTACCTATACACTACCTAGACAAAAGGAAGCTGCCCTAAGCACTAGACCTAAGTTAGCTGCAAGAACTAATTTAAAGTAAATTTATAGCTGAAGCCCGCGGCTTTAAAACTAACATCAAAGGCTGCCGTATGTTACATATCCTTTTCTTTTTCAGTTCTATATCTCACATACGTTACTTAAGCGATACTTAATGGCTAGAAGCATTATAAAGCAGATGCTGGGAAAGCGGAGTATAAAAGCGCTTAATATAAGGCTTAACGCTAAGAATTAAATATTATTACTAACAATTAAATGTTACAGCTTATTAAAATGTTACCCTTTAAAACTATAAATCCAATAAAGAACAGAAAGTTACAGTATATACCAAAACCAGTGCTAAGATGGCATTAGGCCTTAAGTCTTTTAAAAACGAGGTTATTAAGGTAACAGCCTTTAGTAACTAGAGATTAATAAGCTGTTTAAGGCTCTTCCCTCTCCCATAGTCTGGCTGGTTAATAGTTTCAGTTAATAAGTTTAAAGCGTTATTACGTTAGTTCTCAGCAACTAAATCAAATGCTGAGAAGGGGATTACAGTAAGGCCATAATCCAATTAAAGACACCGTTTTCAGACTGCTTTAGTAAGAGGAATAACTTTAAAGCACCCGGTATAGTAAGCCCTAAAGTGTTTAGCTCCTAATAACATATATATAGCCTTGGGTTCTCTTTAATCCTCTATTCAGCTGTATAGCCGCTTTCCTAGAAAAGTTTATATCGCCACTAAGGTGTTTTTCCACATTAAGGTCGGGGATTAAGAGAGATAATGCTAGAGGGGCCTTGTTAAGGACACAGATTAAACTATGCTTAACGTCAAGCGATAGAAAAAAAGGGGAGAGATATTAAATATTTAGTAATGTGACGGGAATTTTATAATTAGCACCCGTCCTGACTCACAGCTAATAGCAATCTAGACATTATAACCTTTAAGTTAGGTAAAAACGTAATTAACAGAATAAAATTACTATCTTCCTTAAGCATCTGTATATATATACCTGTTATTATATTTTAAATCTTTATAGTTCCATTAGATAACCTAGACGTTATAAGCTTTAAGTTAGGTAAAAACGTAACTAAGCAGACGTAATTACTATGCCTCTTAAGCGTTTACGTATATGTGCTTGTTGTTACATTTTAAATCTTAACAGTATTATTATACTATTAGTATCAGTAGCACGGTCTCTGCCTCCTAATTTGGCAGTAAGTGTTGTTATATTTAGCGGCGTTAAGCAGTAACTCTTTTTATTTTAGCTGCTAAATTTACGCTAGTGGTATATATATACCGCGCGCTGCTTTCTCAGCCTTTAATTCATTGCTAGTGAGCCTGAGCCACCGCAGTGACGAAGGCTGAATCCTTCAAATGGGTCTATAAAAGAAAGAGGTTCTGGCTAGAGGCCAGAACCTCCACAAGCAATTCAACCAAGCAGTTGCAACCCCTATCAATTCTACCAAATTCCAGTGCGAAGTGTTTCTGACAGTTCCCTCCATTCCTGGCACGGGAGGCGCGGCACATGATTGCCTGCCATCTGCTGAAGCACGAGCGGCCACTGCGATTTCGTCGCGGAGTGATTTTCTGAGTGGTGTTGGAGATGCGTCGGACAATCTGCTCCTGCCTCGGTATTTCTGGCTGCCCGGTCTTCTTGAGCCAATGTTTTGGTGATATTCATCGCGCAGAGATGATGGTACTCGGAGAGAAATACGAGGAGAGGGTGGTAAGAATCCCCATCAAAGGTGATGGATGAGCTGATTCTCAGAATTTTGATCGGTGTAGCACTCTTCATCGATGGATGTGCAGTAAAACATTATTTGGGTTCCAGAATAATTGAATGACAAACGCAATTGAATAGATTAGAGTCCCAGCCCCTGAACGAGCCTGGACTCCATCACCTCCCCCTCCGAGATGCAGCAAAATCGATCCAGGCGAAGATGGACGAAATAAAGTGCAATACTCTGCGGTTCTGTGTCAGTCCAAATAGCTCAACACCCGATAAATAAATAAGATCAACTTACACCACAAGAATAACAAACACAAAGGATATCCCAGTCATCCTGCTGGCCTTGAGCCGTTCATCCACGTGATCGCAATCTTGAATCGGCACATTGATGTAACACCCATCCAGGTAACCGCTCAGGGCAAACGTGAACATTGTCAAGACAAGGACGAAGCCAGCCGTGAAAAGCTCCAGAATTGCTAGATACAACGGCGGAAGCCGCGGCACTCGTCTCTTTGCATCGGCAAGGCCTGTGATCTCTGCGATGTCGACTCCAAGTGCCCAAAAGCCCTAAGACTGATCAGTGGGGGTATTGGAAACCTTGAAATCCTGTAGGTACCGCGAAGAACCTCCCTGCTAAAGCTTCGCCATACCCAAATCCGATGCTTGCAGCATAACTGCACAATGCGATAAGAATCACGCATGCCAAGGCCGAAAGCCCGTGGGGGACAATCCTCCAAACCGCCTGCGGCGCCGGGTATCTGGGACGCGCCATTGTGCTCCGACAGTGCTGCAACTCAGCGCGATGCGTGGCGGCAATAGCGCGCTGGATTAGGTTGCGGAAGACAACAAGCGAGCAAATACTAAAATGCGGAATTGTGACTGTTTTTAAGAACCGAGACACTTAGTTCAGCAGGATTTTGCTCATTTCGTTGGCTGCGCGATTGTCAATGTTGCTTGGTTCGCTTGCGTGCTGTCAATTTAGCTGTGGGTCCTTCTTGGTCATTTGAGCCTATCGGGCCTCAAATTTGGTTTGTAAACGGTGGGCTCGGTGGGACTGTGCCGCTGAGGTGCGTTTTAAAGGGGAACCACCGGCTGCCTCCAGGGGCGAGTTGAAAAAGAACAGCTGATGATCTGAGCGGCTATAGTACTGCCAGCTATCTGTCATCAAATGCGTGAAGTTGAACTGTGACTCCAGTGCATTGCTTTTACCTTGGAGTTGTGGACGAGTTGAACCCAGTTGAGTTGATCGATTGAAGCTGTGGCGGCTTCCGAAGGCACAGAGCCATCTCCCAGGCATTTAGAACCAACGAATTCTGCTAAAGACGGCGCAGGGGCAGGAAGACGTCAAGCTCTGGCTCGCCCACCTTCACTACTCTAGCACGGGCATCCCATCTGCGTGGCGCTACGACACGAGAGCCGGTTTCGGTCGTGTACCAACGCGTTCTCGCCAAGGGAATGTGGATATACTATACGCCCGTCCCCACGCACGAGCTCAAGCCCGCAACTATCTGCAACACTAGGACACTGTTCTGGAACAGCGCCCGCATGACGGACCTCGGCCGCGACCTCGCCAGGTCGCCCATTCGCCTTGATATCAGGCTACCCCCGGGGCCGCCGCTGGAGAATGCAAGTATCGTATTCCGTGTCGCAAAAATGTATTGCAACCAACTGGCCGGATGCTGTTTCGGATTCAACGTTGGCCCGCGGTCCGGAATACCTCATCTTGGGCGACACCATCTCATGCGCTGTGTGACCAAAGATTCCAATGTCTCATTTATCCTCGCTTTCGGGCGTAGGTGGTGCTGTGTCGTGCCCCTTGATGACCCGATCTTTTCTAGTTCCCACCAGCGGGGGCTATTTGACATTTGTATCATGAGGATATTCGTATCATGGGTTATGCCTCGAAGCCCAATTCTGCCGATCCCAGCTTGTACAACCAACAGGGGATGCTCACATTAGTGTGAGCAGTTCAGCTCTAGTCTACTACTCTACATTGGTGGCGTTCTGGCATCAGGAGGCATCCTAGCAACGTTAAAATCTAGAAGTTGTAAGCCCAATGTAACGTCCATCCTCAATCAGTGGTTCGCCTGCTTTGCTTCGTAAGATCGGCTCAATGCATCTCCGTCACCCCCTGTTTCAGCCCCAAAACCACAATATCGCTCTCCTTCTTCCCAAAATCAACAATCCATCCCCACATCCCACTCATAAGTGAACACCCAAAATGCCCAATTCTCTCCTCCCTCTTCTCCTTCTCTGCTCCCTCTCAACCCCAACCCTCTCCCAAACCATTCCCGTCTGGGTAACCCCCGACGCCCTCGGCGAAGCCGGCTCGCAGACCATCCTCTACTACGCCACCCTCGCCGCGACATTCACCCACCCGCCCTCACTAAATCTCACCCACTGCGGCACCAACGGAACCTACAACCTCACCATCGGCAGTCCCTCACCAATCTACATTGGGAAGAACCCACCGTGGGACACCAACCCCTTTTTCTTCTGGTTCTACCGCCTTAATTTCAAAAGTGCCGCGTTCGTCTGTCATGAAGGGGGCAAGAAATGTGGGAGTCTTGAGAGCTGGCCTTGGTATTACGTGCAGTCGGAGATGGTGGATTTGAGTGAGGTAGTTGTGACAAGGGAAAAGGGGGAGGGAGGTGGGTTTTACAGGGTAGAGGGGGATGAGAAAGCGTTTGTGAGCAATGGGACGGATTTGAATCCGGCGTTGTTCTTTACGGGGGATGGTGTGAGGAATGTCAGTGGGACGGGGCAGAGAGATGAGAGGGGGTGTTTGGTTTCGGAGACGATCTCTTGGTGAGAGGGATACCCCCCCTAATTTAGGTGAAGAGGCGTTAGGGGGTAGGGTCTGGCTAACTTGTGCAGGAACCGGTCGGTGCCATTTACTTTCAGCGTCAACTTCACAAACTCGACTGTATCGGCGTTGGTGGATGTTGAATCTGACGAAGGTCATTTGGTCATTCGGTACACAAACGGTCAGAGGGTGTTGAATGAGACTGGTAAGGTGTATAATGACCGGCCCATGTCGGTGTCACTTCTTCCTCCGGAGGAGCATGAATTCCCGCAGTTTGTTTTGGAGGATCGGGAAATGGAATTCTACCAGCAGGGGTCGGGAACTTGGGATGCTCGTCCGGGAGAGGCGAAGAAGGAATCCGGTGAGAGTCGATTACGTCCCGGGATATGGACCGGTATAATGGTCGGACTATTTGTACTCCTGTGGTGATGGTGATGTTTGTAACAAATTTTCTCAAGCGATGGCGTTAGATCCAAACTGGGGCGACACGCCCTTTACCTAATCGGCAATTTTATGTACATGGTTTGACTGTATAACCTCATCCTCGAACACCAGCCCCCATGGGCACGTGCTGCTCATTCAACGCCACATCCCGCCACTGCGTTTGGCTAAAAATAGATGGGCCAAACGTTGCCCCCCAAACTCATCGAGCGTCTGATTAGCGAGGGCATCACCAGTGGCGCAGCTGCTTTTCTCCGCATCCCCTCCCGCCAGCCGCACGACTGCCCGAATCAACGGCAACTGCACGACTCGCCATCCTCAGAGGTGCTTGCAACCACTCGATCCGACCCCCGCCGGCGAAGATGCGCCTGCTTGACACGCAGAGCCACGAGGTCCGCGAGTTCGGCGACGGCGATGTCCCGTTCTACGCCATTCTCTCGCACCGATGGGACGCCGTGGAGGTATCGCTGCAGGACCTGCGGGGTGGGGACGCGGGCCAGATGGCGGCGTACAGCAAGATTCGTAACAGCTGCAGCCTCGCGGCGTCACACGGGTTCCAGCACCTGTGGATCGACACGTGCTGCATCGACAAGACGAGCAGCGCCGAGCTCTCCGAGTCGCTCAATTCCATGTACCGCTGGTACCGCGAGTCCATGGTGTGCTACGCCTACCTCGGCGACGTGCCGTCCGACAGTCTTGAGCGCCGGACCGGCGTCGCCGGCCGCGCCTTTGGCCAGAGCGCCTGGTTTACGCGGGGCTGGACACTGCAGGAGCTCATCGCGCCGCCCACCATCGTCTTCCTCGACCAGGCATGGCAGGAGATCGGCGCCAAGTCGAGCCTGCTGCCGACCCTCTCCCGCATCACCGGCATCCCGTCCGCCTTCCTCCAGGGTGACGACCTGGACAAGGCCAGCATCGCCGAGCGCATGTCGTGGGCCTCGGGCCGCAAGACGACGCGGCCCGAGGACATGGCCTACTGCCTGATGGGCCTGTTCGGCGTCAACATGCCCATGCTCTACGGCGAGGGGCAGCACGCCTTCATCCGGCTGCAGGAGGAGATCATCAAGATCTCGGACGACCACAGCATCTTCGCCTGGAAGGAGGACGGGGACAACGGCGGCATCCTGGCCACTTCGCCAGCAGCCTTTAGCGACTCGGGCAACATCATCCCGCTCGAGGCGTCCAGCGCCCGCGGCACCCTCGACGGCGCCATCACGCTCAACAACAAGGGCATCCACCTGAAGCTCCGTCTCGCGCGGAAGCAGGAGCTGCAGCACGACGCCGTGCTGCCCTGCCGGGTGCGCGACGACCCCGAGAAGCTGGTGGTGTTGCACTTCCGCGCGATCCCGCCTGGCGCCGAGTGCTTCGAGCGGATCGGGCACTGGCTCGTCACGCGGCGGTACACGCGCGACTACCTCGACTCCAAGTGTCCCGAGATCACCGTGTGCGTCGGGCGGGGGCGCCAGAAGCACCCGTGCCAGTGGCCAATCCTGCGTGCCACACAGCTCGGGCGCGGCGAGATGGTGCGGTTCCTGCTCGACCGCGGCGCGGACCACGACGTGGTCGACGACTTCGGCCAGACACCGCTGGCGCTGGCCGGCAAGATGGGCTACGAGGGCATCGTCTGCATGCTGCTCGAGGACGGCGCCGACCCCAACGCCGAGGACGACTGCGGCCGCACGCCGCTGCTGTGGGCCGCCGGCAATGGCCACACGGCCGTGGCGAAACTGCTACTCGAGAAGGAGGCGAACCCCAACGCCACCATGCGCGACAGCCTCTCCGTCCAGTGGCTGGCCCTCGCCTCGGGTGATCGTAACCCCGCCCGGACGCCGCTAGCCAGGGCAAAGGTGGGCGGCCACGACGCCATGGTGGTTCTACTGCGCGAGTGGGGGGCCTGGAAGGTCTGATGTCCAGCCTCCTCTTGCGTCAATCCCAAGTCGCTGGGAAGAGATACTATCAGTATAGGCACCACCCCGACAAACACCAAGTCCGAGACGCCAGGGATAGACCTACCCGACAACTTCGCCTGTATTACAGGCTCTTTGCCCGTCCCTGCCATTCCTCCTCTCTCGCCGCCTCATTACGCCCTTCCGGCCGGAGAGCGGACTCATCAGAGTCAACTGCCGGCGGAGCCGAGGAGCTACGAGGTCACCCCTCCGAGCGACAAGAGGTACTCCGCCCTCTGATATTTGTCGCAACGAGAGAGATTCACGCTCGATTCCTCGCTCCTAACAGTGGCGCTTAATAGAGTTTGAGCAGCTCTACCTCGCTCAAAATGTCATATGCACCGCTCCACAAATTTGAAGTGAAGGTGCATCGGGCGGTGTAGGCAGGACGGGGGCTTGATGGGTATATGGTATATCGGGGCCTGCATGCAGCACGCGGGGCGATGTGGAGGGGTGCTGATAGATTCTCGAGAATGGCTGAATGCGGCAAACGGGATGACTGTGTTGGACTTGATGGGACGTCCGGCTAGGAGGCGTATTTGGGGAAGCGAGTTGGTAATTAATTATCGGATTGTTGGGGGGGGGGGGGGGTTGGGTGGTGCAGAAAGCCTCGGAAGGACCTCAAAGTCGGCAGCCTTTATAGAGCTTTCTGTAGGATTCGGCTGTCGCAAGTGTGGTGGCTCAGGCTCACTGGCGCTCTGGCAGTGCCAGGCATCCAGTCAGCTCCGCTGACTAGATGCCCGGGGCCCCTGAACCCCTTTCTTCTGACAACTTCATCCCGTCCTTGCGGCTATGCATCCTCAAGCTAGTATGAGACCTCTCGTGCCACCGCCGCGCCCACCCATTACAGCCAACACAACAAGACCCTCCATCCCCGTCTTCGCCGCCTGGATTGCAATTCCTCCTCTTCCCAACCGGCTCTTCCGTCTGTAGAGAAACTAGAAGACGCGTCCGAGTGTGCCGCGGTCGTTTCATCCCCGTCTTGATCCTGCCATTCTGGAAAGCGATCCCTTATCATCCTGGGCATTTGCTTGCCCTTGTACGTGGCAATGAAGTGGGTGATAGAGCCTTGCGACTTGATGACCCTGACGATGAGCTCGGTTCGGGCGTAGTGAACATCGTCGTAGCCAGCTCCGCCCGGGTTGAAGTAACGGATGACGTGCTTGAACCCTTTTGCTGATATGTCTGGGGCATATCCGTTCGCCATGATGAAATCGGCAATGTTGAGCGCATTGGCAGAGGGAAGAGCCGCGCTGTCCAAGTGGTCAAGAGCCAGGGTCAAGATGTGCAAGAAGTCGATTCCACTGCTCTTGAAAATGGTGGGCGTCTCCTGGTATGCGTCTTGGAGGTACAGCTCAAGGCCGGAGGAGATGGCAACCACCAGAGCTTCGTCTTGGGGCGTGTAGATGCCGTCGAGGCCCTGGAGCGGCATCAGCATGTCCATCATGGCATTCGCCATGGCGCTGCCAGTAATTAGGTTATACTGGCTGCGGTTGGTCGTTCGTTCGGCGTCGCGGGCGTGTCGAGCGAACTGCTGCGCAAAGACCCGCTTCGCCCAGGATCGGGATTGGTAGGATTGGTAGTGCGTGGTGCTGGTAAAAAAATAGGCCTTGGAGAGGAACGAATGGCCGTTCTGAGAAGTCTTCATGTGCCACTTGTCAGAGACAACCTCCTGGAAGACGCCCTGTAGAACAAAGTCCTTGACGGTTTGGTGCATCAGCTGGACGCATTCCACCTCGCCGTCCTCGCTGCCGTCCTCGCTGCCGTCCTCGCTGCCGTCATAGTACCCGTCATCGTAGCCATGCTCTTCATCCTTGCGTGCTCTCACGATCCCTTGTTGGAACTCGATCAGGGTGCCAGACAGCGCCTTGAGGCGGCTCTCCATGTGACCTGCGGTCTCCGTGTCATCGGCCCGGAGCCGCTGGAGCTCTTCCTCAGCCTCTTCGTAGTCGTCGACCTTGGACAACGCGAGGACGCTGAGCATCATGCTGACGCTTATCGTCTCAGCCGTCCGCGACAGAGTCTCGAGGATGACATACGTATCCCACCGGAAATCCTGGTCGATCCGGTTAATGATCTCGGCGTAGTACAGGTCTAGCTCGTCCGGCAGGGCGGACAGCCGGTCGCGCAGCAGCTCTCCCTGCTGCTCCCGATCGTGGTGCTGGACCGCGACCGCGAGTAGATCGCGCAGCACCAGCCGGACCCAGACAAAGACGCCTTGGGCGCGTCTGACAATCTCGGGCACTAGCAGGGCTAGCTGGGGATACCTGTCACCAATGGTGCCTCTGCAGTAGTGGGAAATGTCATCGCCCGTGTACTTGTGGATCTCGAATCCCGGGTTGGCGCCGAACTGCTGCGTGAACGTCTCTAGCGGCCTGCTCGAGAAGCAGATACGCACGCGGTTCCGCGAGCCCATCCGTGGCTGCTCAATGCGCTGCAGGAAGCCGGCGATGAGCTCGGGCTCCCCGACGTATTCGTCAAGCGCGTCGAGAAAGAGGCAAATGTCTAGTTGGGCCGTTTTCTGGTCCAGGAGAGTGTAGAGCACCTTCTCCAGCTCCTCGAGTGACCACGGGTAGCCGCCAGACTCCTGGCGCCTCTGCAGATTTCGCCGGACCTCCTCCTCCCTCTGCTTCTCCATCTTCAGGGTCGACAATATCATCTTGTTGATGGCATCGCTCGCCGCGGGTACGCCCTTGTCCCGAAGATGACCCCGCACGAGATCCTCACGGTCCTCGGCATGCTCCCTCAGGTTCCACGCGACGGCATCCACCTGCTCCGGGCCGAACTCGATGCCGCAGTTCCTAAAGGTCTCGCGTAGGTTGGCGTATAACTCCCCCGGTCTGGTCACGGACAGGCGCTGACGGTACATCTCGTCCAAGATGGGGCCGAGACTTGGCTGCAACTTGGGCACGCGTTCGAGGATTTGGCTGACAATGCCACGGAGCAGCCCGGGGAACGATCGTTGGACGTCGCCGCCTCGGTGGTGGAAAAAGAAGCCGATCTTGATCTGCTGCGCACGTTTTCGGGCTGGGCCGGACTTGCGCAGGAGGTCGGTTGTGCGCTGGTCGTTGTAGATGTACTTCATCAGGGTCGATTTCCCCGAGCCCGGCTTCCCGCGTATCCAGTAGATGCCGTTGCCGGTCTGAAGCCACTGCTCGAAGCTTGTCGATTTTTCTTGGTAGACCCAACTCAACGTCTCCGGGTACCGCTCCTCGATCTGCTTCTCTCGAGAGTCGCGCTCGGGGGCGTGCAGCGCGTTGACGACGGCTTCGCGGTGTTAGCACGGCAGGCATGGGGGGGGCGCGTCTACATACCTTCAAAGTTCCAACTATACGAAGTGCTCTGGGCAGCTGTGGCATACGATCTCGGGGATGGCCGTGGGTTGGGGCTACCTAGGTCGGGCCCTGGAACCCGGAGAGAGCTCACAATCCCTTGCATCTTCTCGACAATGATATCAACGGAATCGTCGCCCGGATCGAAACTGACGATCCCTATATGATCTCCTTGGATCGGAAAGGTCAGCTCTGAGTCTGTGTCGGACTGGACGATGCCGCTCGTGGCCGAGCCTCTGTCCACCAGGACTTCTGGTCGTTTAGATGGGCAGGGTGCCCCGTCTGGCGTCTTCTATGCAAGGTTAGTCCACGTTCGCGTGGGATGAAACAATCAACGGGATGTGGCACGGTACCTGTGTGGTCGGCGTTGCCTTGGTTTCATATGCCCAATGGATCTTCATGTCGGCCCAGCGTGGAATGCCTGCGAAGCGCTGGTCTAATTCCTGCAAGAACTCGGACTTCCCAGCCAGCTCACCCTTTAGGGACACGTCGGATCGATTTCCTGTCATAATGGAGAGCTGGTCGGACCTCACGGGGCGGCTAGGAACCCCAAAGAAGATGGCCCCCTTAACCTTGTTCAGAACGTTGCTCGGCAAGGTCTCGCAGCCGTCCGCGGCTTGCACGAGCGCCTGCTTCAGCACCACGCCGCCCAAGCAGTGGGCCAGCAACAGGAGAGGTTTTGCGCTGGGCACGCCTAGGTTGTGGGCCTGCAGCGTGTGGATCAGCGCCGTCGAGATGCTCTTGACCGTCGGTGTCGACGTCCTGTTGGCGGCGGCGGCGTCATGGCCGTATATGTAGAACCTCACGTGCGGCAGACGAGCCGGCAGGGCATCCCGAATCCACATATAACTCCCGTCCCCGCCCTGAGGCTGCCATGACCCGAACGGGTGGCCCGCTATGCCGCCAATGGCGACGCAGCTGAAGACAACTCAGCATAATAGGCGCAGCGCTCTATACGGGTCACTCACTTAAATTGATGCTGGGCCTCGTCCACCTCGTTAAGCGGTGTGAGGCCGAAGAAGTTGGAGTCGACGATCAGGAGGTTCGCGCCGTCGCCTTCGCAGCTGAGCACCCACTGCTGGGTGCCGTCTTCACTCTGAAAGCGGCGGGGCGTCTTCTTGAACATGACGGTCGCCGTCCTAGTCGCGTTAATCTTTTGATCCGCGACGGAGCACACCTCGACCTCGTCGGCCGTGACATCGCCGAGGCCATTGACTAGCAGCTCGGCCGCGGAGGCTTTGGTTGCGATGCTCGGGAGGTTGCGGACGCGATAGACGGTCGAGGCCTGACGCGCCATCGACGCGACAGCAATGATTCGACGGCTCGCGCGTCCAGGAAGGTGCCTATTTTTGATACCAGGTGCTATTGGGTTGCAGGGCGGGTGTCGGCGTGGGTCTAGAATGCCCCTGAAGCAGCTCTTGTAGGGAGAACGGGACGGAAACGCTGCGTACGGTGCCCCAGAGGTGTCGCCCAACCTAGCAGCTTCGTGCAACCAATCGGGCGCCCAATCACACACACCCTGCGCTGATACACGCCATGCCGCTTGTGGAGGTCCTTGCATCCAAACCCTGTTGTGGTTGAAGGCGCCAAGCTGCCAAGCGGGGTGAGACTGGCCTCTCTGTTAGCCTGCCTGCGCCAAGCAAGGTCGGCAAGGTGAGCAAAGTGGGCAAGGGTAATAATAAAACAGGCACCTACTAGAGTCCTTCTTAGAGAGGCATCCTCACCAAAAATCCACTGCATCGTTCCAATCCTCCACCACCACACCACGCAATTAATTCCATCGTATTTGCCAACGTTTTACAACAAAATCAGATACTAATTAGTAATCTACATAAATCTATACTATCTTTACAATGCTTAGAGGGCCTCGGAGAGCTATTGTATAATACTTACAGGGCGTTAGAGAGCTAGAAATCCTCCTTTATTAATACAACTGTTTATACAGTTGTCAGAAGAAAGGGGCTCAGGGTCCCCGGGAACCGTGGCACTGCCCGAACGCCAGTGGGCCTAAGCCACCACAAGCGTGTGGCATTGCCAGAGCGCTAGTGGGCCTCTCAACGTCGTGCTGGTGGGTAACCGCGGACCAGGCAAGTCGACGCTCGTCAACTGCCTGCGCGGCCTAGGCCCGAAGCACCCAGATCTCGCCCCAGTTGGCGAGGTCAACACGACCATGGACTGCAACAAGTACGATGATCTGCTGCGCAAGGGCAAACCCATTGTGCTCTATGACATGCTGGGGGCCGGCGTGACAAGCTGCAGTGCATGGGATTACTACTACGCCAGGAAGCTGTTCTGCTTCGACATGGTCATCATTGCCCATGACACTACCTTGACCGAGGTATGTGCGTGTGTCCTCGTTCCAGGGGATAGAATATGCATGACAAGCTACCTGCACCTAACCACCACACTAACTCGAGTTCCAAGTCCGACGTGAGATTGCGAAGGCTGTGCCAACTTCGGCAGCAGCCGTGCGTCCTCATGCGGACTAAAGCAGACATACAGATCGACAACATTACCTACAACAAACAATGCAGCATCGCCGCCGCCCGTAATGATTACATGGGCCAGATGCGTCAGCAATTGGAACGGTTCAACGCATTGGATTCGATTAGAGCCCCCGGCGAGCTGAGAGTGGATATCGTCGATTACATCATCAACTAGCGGGCACTTCTCTGGAAGGTTACGCAGGTTCTCGAGCCGGATCGGCTCTGGGAACCACCTGCCAATGATCTTTACCACGTCATTGACGAAATCCGGTTCCTGGAGAACATAAGGCTTCTCTGAGAAAGAGAACTTGGTACGGGTACTTCAAAGTCGTTAGGAATATGTAACCGACCAAGGAGGAGTTTGGATTACAAGGCAAGACGCCTAGGGTGTTGACAGTATGAGACAAGGGATGCCGAAAAGTACGATCACTGTCACTATAAGCTGTTTTGCAGAGAGATTGGTTGAATAATGTTGACAACGAACATAATATTGCTTGCAAAAAGAGCCAGGAGTAGTTTCTGGAGGGGGCAAAACCTTCCTATACCTTGAAAGAACGTTGTGATGTTTGGAGATTGTGGTAATGACATCGATTGTGACAATAATAACCGGATGGATTGATGTGTAGAATGCTTCTTTTTGAGAAGGTCTCAGTGAAATTTTCGATCGCGCCACCCTGGCAGTAGGTTATCTTAATCGCGAATCAGGTGCAAAGTAATCGGTTTGCTAATTTCCAACAGAAATGGAAGAAACAACATCCTGTGATGCCCGAGGAGGATACCGTGATACTGGCAACCCAGGCCGTTGAGAATAACGACTGGCCGGATATCCTGCCTTCAGTCTACCCAAGATACTATTGTCGTCGCCAGTCAACCGGGGCCGGCCCCGAAAGGTAGCCGTGGCCGTGGAGGTACTCGGGGTGCTCGGGGAGGTGCCCGGGCAGGCCGTCAAGCATCGTCAGCACCGAGCCGTGGCCGTAGAGGTACCTCGAGTTAGTAGGGGCGGCTAGTCAACCGGTCGGCAGTCAGGGCTCACAATGGGAGGGTGTGTCTCTCGATACCAGCGATGCTGGGCTTTCAGCGACACCAGATGGCCTCAGTGGCAGTATAAACACCACTGTTTCGTCAAGCCGTGCCCGGAACAAACGGACTACTCCGACACAGAACCCAAGGGGGGGACGGGCGAAGAAGACTCGAGGTGGTGCATGAGGCCAAAATGGCCACTCAGGGGCTGGCTCAGGGGGCCGAGAGGCCCACATGTGCTTTTCCCCTTGACTTTCGATACCGACCTTCGCTGGGTTGCGAAAATCCCCATCAACGGCACAGCGGACAAATGGGACGAACTGTCTGCCTCGGCCTTGACCTCTGAGGCTGAGACAATGCGCCTCCTGAAGCGCGAGACCACCATTCCTCTACCCAATGTTTTGGACTTCTCCTCGACAACCCACAACGCGCTCAGATGCCATTATATCATCATGTCCTTCATCTCTGGAGCACCCCTATACGACGTCTGGTTTGGACACCGCCTGAACGGCGCGAGCCACGAAGCCGTTCGCGCGTGCCGGACCCGTGCTCTTGATAGCATCGCCTCGGCAATGGTTCAACTAGAAAGGTTTTCCTTTCCCACGGGCGGTCGTCTTCTCTTCGGAAGCGATGGAAGCCTATCGGGGATTGGGCCGATGCGACAAGTCGACCACAAGGCCATGCTCGACCGATGGTTGGTCCACAAAGATCCGGACGACGACCTAATAGACGCCGAACTTGCGCCCACAAGCGACCCGAAAGCATACTCCACCTCCATGCTCGATAGGCACCCCGAACAGAGCTCAGTTTCAAAGGGGCTCGAAATGCTCTTGCGGCAGCTGATCGGCTGGATCCCCGAGCCGGATGAGATGGATCCCTTCGTTCTCGCCCACCCAGACATCGACATTCAGAATTTCATCGTGTCAGAAAATGGCGACCTCCGGGGCCTCATTGACTGGGACGGCGTCGTCGCTGTGCCTCGCACGGTTGGCAACAAGAGGTATCCCGGATAGCTGACGCGCGACTGGGACCCGGCCATGTACGGATATCAAGAGTCCATGGAGGCGGAGGGGGCAGAGCCAGAAGGCGTGTGGGAAGATTCGCCAGAATGTCTCGCCCACTACCGCGGCGTCTACAACGATATGATGGAAAAGCACGGCGCAGAGACCAGACTTGGTTCCAACATCAACATTTGCCGAATCTCTCTTATCACGGAGAACCTAGCCATCGCAGCGCACAATCCTCAATGCCGGAGCGGGATTCTACGGAAAATGCTGTCTGAGATATGGGCGGCCGCAGAACGACATAGACCAGAGCTTACGCTTACGGACCTAGCCAATATGTTTATTAAGTATAGTGTTAACTCTACGGTGATGGGGACTCTCCGGAGGGGGTTCAATGCGCTTTTATCTAAAAAGGGCCTCTGGGGCTCCGATTAGCGACAGGCTGTTGCTCACTGGATCTTTGCAACGTCCAAAGCGGATATGCTTTGCAAAAGGGTGAAGTAAAGCGTTAGAGATGTAACCCAGATAGGCCAAGCAAGGTCTGTCCTTTCAAGGAAGCTTTTCATTCTAATACTAAAAGAAAGGGAAAAGCGTTAGAGGAAGGAACGTTGGAGGGAGGTAGAGGGCCAAAGGGGGTTTCAGAGGTTAGTATAGTAAAGGAGTTAACAGTTAAGCAAGGGAGGGAGCTTGAGATTGGTTGCGGTGAAGGATATGGATTTTTTTTTAATGAGAATTAGCTACGTGAGAAAACCATGCTTGTAAAAAGTGATTATTGTCACGTAGGTAAGGTACGAAACATAAAGCAGTGAGCTCGGACTATGCACGTTGGCATTAGGTGGAGTTTTGTTTTCGTGACCGACTGCGTAAATTGAGATAGCTATTAGCCAGCATTGGCTTTACCTTTGTTGGGTTATGAGACCGACTTCGCAGTGGATTAATCCCCCTGCTGGTACAGGAAGCGGGAAGCTCAACTCGGGAAGTATCCTAAACTGCCACGAGGGACGAGTTTTGCCAGCTCGCTTTTCCTCAGGATGTTAATGAACTACCTTACAACCCCATTTGTCTTAGTCACGCCGTATCTTTTATCGTTAAGATCCTGCTGATAATTAAGCCCTCTCCGCTGCACCACCTATCTGACCGGCTGGAGAAAGGGACCTTCCGTGTTGGCTGGAGGAGTTATGTCCCCTTTAGCTGGTATATTTAGGACCTCTTCCCTCCCCAGGACCATCTAATTCTTAACCATCCTAACCACGAAGTCTTCTTTAACGTTAGGTTAAAGCTCTATACGATTAATCTTAAGAAGCCAAGGGTGTCCTTATGTGACGACCTTGCAGGCCGTCACCTGGGCCGGCACGGCCCGACGAATTCCCCGCAGACTGAACAGTGCAGGAAGACAGTACACACAGTACTGCGCACTGGGCCAGGGGTGCAAAGACCCGAAGCCCCTACGACCAATCAGAAGGTGCTCTATCACAGAGCAAGAGAGCAGACAGAGCAACTGCTCTGTTTACTCTGTCACCAAGCCAAGGAGCACACAGAGCAAGGTATAAAGTACCTCTTAGCTAGTTAGTATAGATAGTCATCATCGTGACCACGATGGACGTGAGGAACTCCTAGTTCCTCACATTAGTATTTTATATTCATTTATATCCTACTGTTCAGACTCACCTCTGTGCATTATAGTGACAGCGACCTATAGTGACATTAAACCCCCCGTCTATAAGTGCTAGCTCAACAAGCCGTCTTCAGAACGCCCCTTACCTGTTGGCGTCTTGCTATACGTTCTGTCTTAACCCGTGCCAGTCCTCTTAAGGCCTGTGTCGGGTGCAGGTCGTAATATAAGCCTTATAAAATAAAGTCTTTAAAAAGTAAGATTTATTTTTAATTATTATTCTTTTTATTATTTCTTTAAACTTTATAAAACAAAGTATGTAAATCTTAAAAATTAATGTTTATAAACTTTATAAAATAAGATTAATAAAAAGTAAGATTTGTTTATAAAGATTACTTTCTTAACCTTAATTATTATTCTTTTTAATATTTTTTTACCCTTTTAAATAGATATATTAGCCTCTAGACAGGTTTCTGTCGCTTTGTTTGCTATATTTATTAAAATAAGCTTGATACCCCACGCTAAAATTGCCAGGAGCGAAAGTGAGGAATGGAGCGCTCCGTAGCGTATTGAAGGGCCGTCGCGTAATGACGAACGAAGCAACGCCAGCAATTTTAAAGATGTTAACATGCGTGATAAGCGAGTGTACCAGACAAGCGAGTGCACCATTCTAGCAAAATATAGTGGAGCTGCACGCAAAAATATGATAAGAAATTGATAAGGCCTTTAACAATTTACTAGCGAATAACTGCGTGCAGCTCCACTGTATTTTGCTAGGGTAGTGCACTTACTTGTCTGGTGCACTCGCTTATCACGCACGTTAACTAGGTTTTAATTCCAGTTATTATGTTTATAAAAACTAAGAATGGCATATTGGTAAGGCTATTCATTTTCAAAATTCTTAAAAGCACTGCACTTTAGATTCTGTGAAATTGAAGGGGGTTGCAACTGCGTCATTCTCTTCCTCTTTGGCTCTCTGGCTCAGCCAGAACCCCTTTCTTTCTGACAAAAATGGGGACCGGTTTTAGCTATCTTTATATATGGGACTAATTTTAGGCCCACTCGGCTAGAGTTAAAACAATTCAGTATACTGCAGCACAGCGTGCTGAAAATGGTATTTAGCCTAAGTAAAAGTAAGCAAGCCTGAGTAAATCCTGAGTAAAGACTGAGCCGGGCCTGAGTCGGGGTGAGCAGTGTCACGTGGGCGAGGTATAAGAAAGGAGACTTTATATGCCCAGATTCGTCTCATACAACAGCCATTCTTAGATATGAATCACCATAGGGATTTAGGTTGAAGAGGAGGCTACTGTTAATTAAGTTATATTGTTTTTTCTCTTCTCTCCCATAGCACTCAGCTCCGACAGCTCTAACCTGATGGATAATCTTAAACTATCCTGATGAATTTAGCCGACCTGCTCACGCTAAACGACTGTAAGGCCATCAGACCACACGGACTCCCAAGCCATGTTCCTGCTAGACTGGAACCGCTATGACGACTTTGCCCCCTTTCCGCTTTCCGAACCGAAGTGAGCTTCCAACCCCAAGGATTTCAAGGCCGGCATGACACACACCACCAGGAGGTCATGAGCTGAAGAGTGTGGAAATTCGCTTCTCAACCGTTAAGTCTGTGCCGTGCGCAAAAGCTGTATTTTAGATGAATTCGTATTAGCGAGCTAAGGTATTCCTTGGCGAACCGTCGCTACGATCTTGTCAATTCTTGTCACTGATAAGGCAATGCCGACTAGCTAGCCTGAATCACAAGAGTTTGACTTGATTCATGCTCATTGGCAAATGCAAGAGTGTTGGAAATTAACATGCTGAAAAGCGTATGGAAACTAGGATTTATTCAAGTGCTATGAGTCCCTAACTACAATACAGACTCTGAGTTTGAGGATTATGATAAAAAGGGGCATTTTCTACTGTCAGACTAAACCGTAGCCTCCCAAGAATGGCTGTGTACTCTTTCCCACAACGCAAGAGCTTGTGGCCTCCTACTCCGGAATATAGCCATTGTCATCCAATCCGCTGTTAGATCCAGCTGCCGAGGAGGTGCAGAAGTCAACCCCTCCTAGAACCCTGTCCTGAGTTGTCTCTGGGGGACTAAAGCTCGCTAGATTGGGGGCTGCATATGTCTGGTTTGCATATGGCATAGGTTCCGTGTATTGCAAACCTGATGGTAAAGCTCCAAGAGGTGCTTCGCCCTGAGTAACATCTACAGGCAAAATGGGTGCTGCCTCAAAACCGTGCCTTGTAGTTGCGGGGAGCACTTGGGCTAAGAACTCGGTCAGTGTATTATCCAGCATCGACTAGCACAACTTAAACGAACACTGATTAGAGCTGAACATAGAGTAAGATTCTTGTTCACGTAAGTCTCCAGCACGGCCTTGTCTGCGAGGACCGTTCCATGCAGGCCGTTCATAGTCTTCAGAACAAAGCCCACCCGTCCCACGCATGCTGGAGAGTCCCGTTCCTATCCCCGGCGGGCAGGAATCCTCAGGGAGAGTTCGTCTTCTTACGCTTTGGCGAGTCCTGTCGCAGACATAGCGGTAGCGGTCGCTCAGATCTTGGAGTATAGGATAAGGGACATTAATAGCTATGGCCGCTTGTCGTAAAATGTATCGTCGTTGTTCTTCCCGGTCTAGCTCGAGCAGGCATGATAGGGAGACTGTGATATCGATGGCGTCCGGTGTGGTATCTGTTGGGAGATGTGGCGAGTCGTCGGACACCTCTTGTTCGGCGTGCTGTGAGGGATGCCCGCCTTCAAGTCGCCAGTTTGGCTCAGGACGAGCCTAAGAGCTCACCGCCCGTTAATCACACTTCATAGCCTGGGGTAAGATATATGTATATTGGTAGTGGTTTTGATTATATTCTGGAAGAGTAAGGAAACATATATGAGGCGGTGGCTGTTTCAGGAGACGAACCACAACAATTAGAAAGTAGGAACAACGATAGCTTACCATAGTGATGAAGTGAGAAACAAGTCAGTGTCAGGTTAAGATTCCAAGACACCGAGGGGCCGTAGCCGGGACATAGAATTGAGGTCCAAATGGGAGAGATTGTGCTGAAGGAGCTGTCTGCTGCGATGACCGTCAACATCCCCAGTAGCGAGAAACTCGCAGCTTTGTCGTCGGGGAAGATGCACTTATTCCAATCCCAAGGCGCCCAGGACTGTCGAATGCGATTGGCTGTACTAATTATGAGTGTATAGCGGTCACGTCAAAGACTCCCCTTTAACAGCCGGCAAAGGTTAAAGTGGAGGAAGGATGCGGGTAGTAGAACAACGGAGGGGCCGCGTGAGGAAGGGATTTCGTCAATTTCCAGTGACTGGCGGGGCTCTCAACCATTGTATGGATGATCTGGGCCCGTCCCGACCATGCAGGCGCCTGCACCCGGCCCGTTCCTGCACATCGCTCGCATGGTTGACAAAACTGCAGGTGGTAGAATATGCCACTTCGCAATCAGAATCTGGGCCATCTTCGACGTCACAAACGGAAAGGTCACCATGTCGATGTAGAATTGAATGCGAGCCTGCGGGGTAATGCGACTCGCTGGCATGTGACAGCTGTGTCCATTAGCTAACAGGCTTCACCACTTGCCTAACCAAGATGCTTATTCGTTCCTTCTCTCATTCGCGCACTGCAAGTACAGATGTTGTTTGGGTAGCACAGCAGCACGCATCTGATCGGTTCTGAGGCAAGCCCGGGCTCGATGGAGCGAAGCGGCATCAATGTCATACATAATATTCGACTATGACCAATAAGTTATTTCGCTACCAGTCTCCGCACCGGCCGGTATGTGGCAAATCTCAGGATGCATTTGAACTCCACTGCAGCCCCTTTGCCAACGGCAAATCAAAGCACAACACCCACTCCTCGCCATCCCACTGCCATTGGTTTCTGATCAATCGCTTCAATTGCCCTGGTGTCGCACTGATGCAGGCTGTGAGAGGCAGCTTCGACACAACCCCCATCAAACCTGCGGAACAGTGGGTCCTGATGAATGCTGTAGGCCCAACCAGTGAGATGATCTCCAGGTTGAAAGTGGATTCCGTGCAACCGAATAACGAATGCTTAACGCCGGATCATGCCCCAAAGTCGCCAGCATCAGACAACCTTCGCACAGTGCATGGCTGTCAGTTGGGTTACACTCTGTCAAGAACTCTCGGGGAAAGACACAGGCAACCCAATCAATAATAGGCGTCCATCACCCATCTTCCTGACATTCATATATATATATATCGATTAAATTGCGGACAAGGATAGCTGCATCCCATCCCGATATGCGGCTTGGACGATGATACCTACTATGGCCTAGACTACTTGCCCGTTTTCCGGGACAAGATCCATCCTCCTCACTTTCAACATCAATTTCATCAACACAGTCGAGTTCCCAAACCAAAATTAAAGTTTGACAAATAGTCGAAGGTGTTCTGCAGCAGCTGCAGACCGCGCTTCCAACTTGTAGCAGGTGCTCCCTGCTGTGATGAACCCAAACTTTTGCAATACCCCTGCATCTGCAACAATAATGTACGTATTAAGGGTAGCTCAGAACTGAAGGGTGTCAATTAGTGTTACTGTTAGTGCTCCCAGCCAAATTTGGTACGTGTGCTATTGTTGCAAATGCAAGGGTGTTGCAAAAGTATGGGGTTCATCATAACGCCAGTTGTGTCTGCTGGTTCCCACTGGAATGAAGAGGAGTACGGGGAGCAGTATCAACCCTTAATGGCAAACTCAAAATGGCAGTCGATGACCTCGACACCCTCCGTGGCCGAGCCAACGGCTTCATCTACAGGAAAGCAATGGTCGGCCTATCCCGGATATATCCATCCTCTCTGGCTATTGTTGTCAGCTTCACGAGGGTGACGAGAAAGCTCTTTATGAACTGTTTTATGAGCACGCCCATATAAGACCGGATTGCATAGGCAGCTAAACCGGACAAATGGTTTCAACCGACGAGAGACCTGGACTCGTTGCAAACGTGCCCATGTCGCAAGGTGGGTTCCAGTTGGTCGCCAGCGCGGTTAGCGCAGGCAATGATGCTACAAGCGCCGCAGACATCTTGCTTGCAGTCGAGATGGTTAGGTAGGAGAAACAACAGCAGGATTGATGTAGAAGAACAGACTCGGTGCGAACTCTTGGCTTGACATGTAAATCACGTCCGGCCAGTCGTTTGTGGCGTTTAAAGTTGCTAGCTAAACAGATATTGCGACGAATGCCAATCACGGCGTCACAAATAGGTAGGTGCGCAATCATTGATGGCGTTTGAGGCACCCGGTCTGCCCAATTGCCACACTCGAAACCCCTGGCCGGGAAAGTAACGTGCCACGATCGCTGCAGTCTCCGCACAAGAATAGCCAAAATTTGCCCTCAAGTACTTCCATGTCTGTGTGTGGCCCTGAGCTGCCCTGCTCTAGGGTGTGCCATAATTAGGTGAGCCTGGCCTGCACTGCCACGTAGCCCAGTTTCGGTGCCTTGACTAAAGTTGCCATCCAGAAATGCCTTCCCGGAACAGCCTAAATCCTAAATTCGGGAACCATTCTTGTCGTCCCTAGGTCGTTGAACTAAGTCTAGGATTTTGGTCCAAGATACATACTGGTACACGGAGTAGAATAGTACACAACACCCTGGTCTAGTTTGTGGGCTAGTACAGGGTATTTGGCAGATTATCTATAACGGTATACAACATGGCACATAATATACTGGCACTTAAATATACCTGGACATGAGACACTCAGGCATAACTACATTATAATAATGCTTGCTTGTCTTTGGGTAGGCATAAGAAACTGTCTTGTCCAAATCTGTATTTGTTCAGAGAGGTTATACAGACGGACAATACGGTTTATATAGGTAGCTTAAGTTTACAATGCACGTAAACTAAAACTTCCCACAGATCACTAGACTGCACGCTTAATAGGGTATATAATGCAGATTCGCCGGGTTCGGCTGCAATACCCGTGAAAAGCTTATACCGGCTTTAGAGCAAAGGACACCGGGTAGAGCCGACTGCCGGTGTTCCCCGCAGCGGCTTGAGATGAAATGCCAATAACCGCTTCTGGCCTAGATGTATGTCAGATCGGTTATTCGTGTCTAGGCCGCTCGTTCAAATTGGTGGTGTGATGGTTAAGTGTCGAGCGACAAGTGCCGACCTTCAGACTGGACAGCGAATGATGGGGTGTGAATACAGACTGATACAGCGGGTTTTGCAGGGACGCGATGTGCCAAGAAACTATTAAACTGCGTGAGCACCCCCCAATGGACTAGGTAACAGCCAGAGCACGATTTATGAGCACATTGGAAGCCAAGGACTTCCTACACCATGGTCAAAATCTTCAGCTGTCTAGGTCTAGCAGCTGCTTCCGTTGCAGCGTACATAGGTGGCTAGTCTGGGTGGGGTGGATCATACCTCAATAATCGCTGGGTCTCGTCGGCCAAGGTTTCGTCCTCCAGCATGCGGTCCCTCAGCCAGCATTGCAAGCTCACCTATCCCGTGGGAGTGGGTGCGCCTCCTGCCATCCTGGACGGCATCGCATACTCCGGCACTTGGAATGGGTTCATCGTCGCGCTTGACTACAAAGCATGCTCGGTCAAGTGGCAGATCAACGTCACGGCTGCCGTCGTCGAAAACTTCAAACCCCTCACCATTCTGCAGACCTCGACGACCGTGCCCGTCTCGCGGACCAGTCCCCAGATCGACGCAAAGAACCACATTCTCTACTTCGCCACACAGACATAGGCCGTCGTCGTCGCCGCCGATCTCCAGTCTGGCAAAATCGTCGGAACCCGACAGATCAACTCGCATCCCATGGCCACCATCACCATGAGCCCGACCCTGTACAACGACACCCTCTTCGTCGGCTGCTCCAGCGCCGAGGAGAACGCCGCTTTTTTTTCTTAACGACAACGAGACCTAATACCCCTACTGCTCCTTCATCGGCAACGTGGTATCCCTCACCATCTGACAGGAATCCGTCCTGGCCCTCAACCTAACCACCGGCCGTCCCAACTGGGTGCGCCGCCTCTCCCCGCTCGACGCATAGACCCTCGCCTGCGGCGTCCCCGGCGCTATCCCGCGTGACCCGCTCCTATGTCCGCACACCCCCAGACCCGACGCCGATTTCGGCATGGCGCCGGCGCTCGTCCCCGCCAACAACAACACGCACCGTAAAGACCTCGTGAAGCTCGGCCAGAAGAACGGCAACCTGTATGTGCTTGATGCTGCTACCGGCGAGGTCGAATGGGCTGTGGCGACGAGCCCGGCCGGGGCAGGGGGTGGATTGATGTGGGGCGTCGCGGCGGATGAGGCGCGGGTGTATTTTAGTGCGATTAACTACCCCAAGCTGCCGTGGAGTCTGGTGCCGTCGGGTGGGATGACGAACGGGAGCGGGTTTGGCGCGGCCGGGTTGGGGGATGGGGTGTGGTTTAGAGCGTGGAGACGCCGGCGGGTATGATTGCGCAGGTTCCGCCGACGGTGGTGCGGGATTTGGTGATGGTCGGGTGGACGGGCCCGGAGCCGCAGGGGGTGCCGCCTGTGTCGGAGGGCCCGGGGGGGTTGCTTGCGTTGCGGAGGGAGACGGGTGAGGAGGTTTGGTGGTATAAGCTGGAGGAGCCGTTTTACGGAGGGGTGGCGGTCCAGGTTGAGTATGTGTTTGTGGGGACGGGGTATAAGGGGGCGGTAGGGGAAGGGCACTTTTATGTTCTCAAGGTTGAGTCTTGACTGGTATCTGAAGGGTCGCGAAGCAGGGGGGTTGAGATTCTGCCGATCTATTTATTTAGGCAAGGCTAGTATAGGTGCCGTTTTGTGTGATCATTTCCCGAGTCACGCCGACGCAAGGGGCGAGGGTGGTGTGGGTGAAGCAAACAACCCATGGTTCCCATATAATGAAGTTCAGTCGCTTCAACGAAAGCACATGTCTCATTCTTAAACTTCTAGACTGTATTGACTCCAAGCAGGCTGGTAAGCCCCTAGAGAGCACCCCAGCTCATCGCCCAGGCTCAAGCTGCTAAGACGAGTTCAACACCGTCAGCGTGAGCCTTGCCCAGTCACCCCCCTCATCCACGTTGTTAACGGTCGCTTCAATAGTCCTGGTGGTGTTCGGCCCAATAGAACCACTCGATTCGACCGTTCCATCCAGATCGGCGCCATCGCCACACGCCTCGCTGGTTCCTTCGTACAGGGTCAGGAAGTAGGCGACATCGACCGACAAGTTAGTCGGACTGAGAGTCAATGTCAAGTCCACCTTGACGCAGATCTCGCCGCCGGCTGTTTCGGTGTAGCTGACTTGCTTCATGAGACCTTCGGATGTGCCCAGTTTGACCGCACCCAACGTCCTGGACCGCGTGAACTCGTCGTCTCCGAACGTCTCGGAGTCGTGGATGAGCATGTTTGAAGAGATGGAGACTGTGCGGGACACGGATTGTCGGGGTGACAGAGCAAGGCCGGTAGAGGCTGGATGAGGCAGGGGGTCGGGGATCGGGGAGGCTTGGCTGATCGCCCCGAGGGCCAGATAAACCCACGCAAGCAGCTTCATTTTGGTTGTGGAAGTGCGGAAAGTGATCCAGGATTTTTTTGGTTTGGTGATTCAGGTAGTAGCTGTCGGTGGAAGGGAAGGGAGACTCAAATCACTACTGGGGGAATGCGTAAAAACTGGAGAGGAGGGAGTGGTAGAGAGCGGTCTTATATGAGTTGAGGCAGGCTGACAACCTGGAAGCATTCGAAATGGAAATACCCATTTGACCGGTCGTGTTCTAGCCCCCCTCCAACTTTTGCATGGGCGCAATACCTTCCATTCATTCCGTCTTTGCTCGATGAGTCTGATCAAAATGAGACAAATCGCGTAATAGACGAATCAACTGCTACCTCACTGGAATACCCCAACGAACCACACTATGCCGTCGGCGCCTTTGACTAGCTGCGTAATGTAGCGCGAAGTTTTGAATGCACATCTCGGTCTCGCCCACGGCGGGGACCAAGCCGTCCCAATCGTTTCCGCCACAAGCGCAACTCTCATGGCGACTGCTGCGGAATTCCATGCACAGTGGAATTTCTCGGGTGTCTAAACCAATCATCGCGGCTTGAGCAACTTCCACTGTATCGGTATAAGTAGTCATCATGCACTTACCAAAAAGGCACGCTCAAAGAGATTAAGAAGGAGATGGAAGAGCAATACGGTTTTGTCGCAACATAAGGCATCCATGTCTCAGCCGTCGATCTTTCCTGCTGAACATTAAAATAGGACCAGGCAACTTGTTCACCACATTAGGACTGTTTAGGGGGTAAACAAATACAAGAACAAATACAAGAACAAATACAAGAACAAATACAAGAACAAATACAAGAACAAATACAAGAAGGGTTACGACACGGCAGACAAAATTACCAGGCGGATCGGTCGGCCAAAGAATTCAATCGGCTCATTATCCAGTCGCGACGACTCGCCGGTCCCAATACTTCCTCCACGACCATTTGTGCCCCGGTGGCGCTTGGGAGGCTCGACACGTTTTTAGAGGCTTTTGGAAACCACGTGGACAGGTCCAACCCGATCGCGTCTGGCTCTCTTCGCCAGAGGTGCGGCTGATTTCAAGGTAATATTGCGCCAAGTTAAGCTAGCTAGATAGAGCTTGGCTGAGCTCGGCAAGCTCCTGCTCCTTCTTCGCAAGCTGCTCCCGAGCTTTAGCCCCATCTCGTCTCTCGACTCTCCAAGCCCGATCCTTGGCCGCCATCTCCCGATCCATGGCCGCCATCTTGGCCTCCATCTCCTGATCCTTGGCCGCTATCTTGGCCTCTATCTCCCGATTCTTGGCCGCCATGAGCTCGGAGAGGAGCTCTTCGTCTGACCCGTCGTGGCTGGCGTGTTTACGCTTGCGAGGTTGGTGGGGCAGCGCAGATTCAATGCGGCAGAACTCCTGCAGTTCGCGAATAATTGTGGTGAAAGGGATGTGAATGGTTGGCGCCCAGCCAGGCCTGGAGAAACCTAGGCGTCAGACATGTACGGGAAAACGGAGGCAGAGAAAGAGAAGGACAAACCCATTACGCGGACGGACAAATTCAGAGGGCAGCTCATGACCGGCGTCAACGAGGTCGGATAGGTAAAGATCGATCCCGGCGCCCTCCTAGGACAAAGGGACCCAGTCCATCGCGGTCTCGACAACACCGTCTCGCAGAATCCAGACGCTGATCGCGGTGCGATCAAGATCCCTTGCCGTTGGAGGATTTTGTCGCCCGTGCCAGCATAATACAAATCGACACACACCACGGTCAGGATTTCATCGTTGGACTTGGTCAGATAGGCTTGGTACTTGGCCTTGAGCTGCGAACGGGTGAAGCGGCGGCTGTAGCTCACCTCCCCAACAAGCGTAGGTAGAAGGAAGCCGCGTGTACCAAACGCAAAGTCGGGCTTCCGAAATGACTTGTCGGAAATATACACCGGCCAACCAGCGCGCGACTGCAGCTGGCAAACGAGGGTGCTAATTGATAACACATGGGTCAGTTCGATAAAAACAAAATTCGATGGCAGCGGGGAGACCTACCCAACCTCAGGATGGTCACAAAGCGGCAGCAGCTGGTGGTCAATCTCGGTATCCAGCGTGCCGCCAACGCCATCGTGGACAATGGTCATGTTCTTGAAGTTAAGGGCTGTACCGTCGTATTCGTAGTTGCCAATCTTGCAATGGAATTCTCCGGCGCTGTGGGCTTCGTGGAAGTCCCAGAACTCGTCTGGCGTCAAAGTGAAGCTGTCATCGCAGAAAAAGTCGCAGTCGTCTTCGCGGAGCTGTATGAGATCGTAGAGCAAGGCTACATGACTGCGGCTGTGAGAGCGTGGGGCATCCTGTTCGTGATTCGCATCGCGCTCAGTGCTTTCTTGATTCGCACCGCGCTCAGTGCGTTCGTCAGTCATGATGCTTTGGCTGGTTGTTGTTGTTTGGCTGAAAAGAAAATCTGATCGCACGGACTGTTCGCACGAAACGTGTGCGCACGTACCCATGGAATTCATGTGCCTGCTACAGATCCCCCCACCTGAAAAGCACGGAACGTTTATTGCGTTGGCAACTGCCTGCCGTGGAGTAATAGTACGGTGGATTGCCGGCGTTCTAGCCGCTGAGGATGAGCCATGACATTACCGCCATTGGCCGTATTGAGAACAATCTCGATTGTGTCGAGCTTGAAGCCACGTACGTAGAGGCTGTAGCGGTTGTTCCTGAGCCGCCTTTAGGCGCCTTAGGAAGTGCGGAATGTCGAGGTTGTTGGGCTTGTTCTGCGCAGCGCTGTAGTTACGGTGGCCTCCCTGGGCATGGCCGACGAGGAGGTCGACCTCAGAGCGGGACGCCCTGAATGCTTGACACGAAATGCTCGAGATTCAAGAGGCTTCGATGGTTGAGCGGGTTGATTGACTTCTCCCGGATGGCTTCTTCTCGTAACTCCTCCCTTTCCTCACTTTCATCTGGCTTTCTTTGCATCACTGGCCTCTAGGCCTGAAAGACCTTGCCAGTAGCTTACACCAACAGGTTCACTCCAAGTTCCGACACAAACTCGAATAAGCCAGGCAGATGCTGTAACTTCACATCCCGTTACATAATCTCAGAAAGCCGTGACGTAGCAAGCCACTCGACAACAACTGCCAACTCCTTCTGTCAGAATCTAGCACTCATGGCCAATTGTGGTGATTGTTGTGTATTGTTGTTTTTCTGTGGAAGAGAATCTCTGGCCTGCAGGGTCCCCTATTGCCAAGCCGGCTACTTCCGCGAATGGCTCCAATTGCTTATATAAGCTGACACCTTCCACGAGATGGAGTCCGGGCCACAGTACAGCGTCGTGTTGCTGGCTTGGCACCAGATCTTTCCAGGGGCCAGAGATTTCACAGTTTTGCAGAAAAATAACGCAATCAACAACTAGAGGAGC
>Ga0247770_1000507_pt1 | contig 37558 bp, 25 predicted proteins | sample UWRJL136409B6_FD_179943 | JGI IMG/M metagenome (GOLD analysis project Ga0247770, IMG submission 179943) | Plant litter microbial communities from Arlington Agricultural Research Station in Wisconsin, United States - UWRJ-L136-409B-6 | ecosystem: Environmental > Terrestrial > Plant litter >... | reverse complement strand
GGGGGGGGGTAATAATGGATAATGGATGTTGAATACATTATGATTCCAGAGTTCCTATAATAGATGTCCCCCACCTCAGAGTGCCACTATAGTACCTAATCAAACTCCTCCCCTCGTCTCATCGTCACCTTACCTCAGTAGAGGTCGTGCTTATTGTTCCACTAGTCAGTCTCTCTTCCTAAGTGTATATCCGCCGGTGCCCGGACTGAAAATAATGCTTCCAGGCTTGAAGATTGATCAGAGAAGATCGTACGTAATCACGCCGTTATAGTCTGGATTTCCATCATGCCATCTGTCATGTCTTTGGTCAGCTTGGCGCCGCAACATTTTCTAAAGAATTTTGCGGTCATTCTCGCCAGGGATATATTGATATAACTTCGTGAGCCGTAGCCATACGGCGAGGCAATGTGTCTATGTCATTCGGTTGCGTGTTGAAACCGCATCTCGTCGAAGCTGCACGTGGCATTGAAAATATGTGTTAGTTACGCCTCCGGGGGGGGACTTTGGTAGTCTAAGACGTGGTGGACAACTACCTATTTCTAAAGAAGGAAACGGAAATTTGAGTTATCAATTTCAGAATAGTGAATTTTTTTTTATACAGGATTGCGTCTTTTTCTGAGAATGTCTCTTTGCAAAGTGTGTGGTACAAGACTTTGATGACTTTCTCAAACATAAAGGAATTTTGCAATTCAGGCCTTTTCCAATGTTCTCGAGGCTGTTCTCCTCAGGTTCAAGATGTATGTGGGTAGATAGACATGATTCTACACCGTGCCTAGATCCAGTGGAAATAGACATTCTCTATAAGGAAGTATATAAAATTATTATATTACCTTTGCCTTTCCTTGATGTCTAAACCATCCCTTGAAGTCTTCCACTCCCAACTTGATACATACCTACCTATCCGACAAAGAAATCTAAGCACCCACACATCATCTCAAGGAACATGCACCACATCACCCACAATCCTCCCCACCGTAACGCCCAACTTGGCAAACACCAACACCCACACATTACTCGGACAAAAGACCTCCCCCGCCATATTCAGGAGTGTCACTGTAGCCATCCAGTTCCCCGCCGTGATGCAAAAGCTCGACATCAGCAAAGTCCCGTATCCCCAGCGTCTTGCGTTGGGAGAGTCTTGGTCGAAGAAGATGCGAAAAATGGATTTTAGCCAGCCGAGGTGTGGCTTCGGTGGGATCAGCTCGGGGGATGGGAGGCGGAAGTATTTCGGAACGAGGAGAACTAGACGGGAGAACTTGCGTTGGGTCGTGTTATTACTAGTAGCGTGGGGATTGGCGGAAGATAGAGTGTCTACGGAAGGTTTGGCGGATAGGATGTGGGTGATATCGCTGGCGAGTTCGTGTCGTTGTTGTCGCTGTTGCATTTCGTACTCCTTGCGTTGGTCACGGCGCTCTTTGAGGCCATAGCCGAACTCGTATATGGCGACGAAGGGCATGGAAGCGAGGACGATGGCGACGAAGAGGGCAATGCCGATGATGTTGCCGATGCGGCGGGCGCGGTTGCCTTTAGCCGAAAAAAAGACGACACAGGAGACGATGAAGATGATGATGCAGATGACCAGCCAGTTAGGCATGACGGCCAGGGTGACGCCCGCGTTGTAGACATTGACGAGAGTGGAAGGGGCGCCGGCGGTGGCGGAGTGGGTGGTTTCGATAGCGGTGCCGGGGACGACGCCCCAGCCGAAGATGGTGATGAAGGCGAAGACGATGTCGCTGACGAGATGCTGGGCGCCGAAACCGCGCCAGCCGGGGATAAAGGCGCAGATGAGGGCAATGACGGGGGAGGCGCGCGGGGCCATGAGGAAGAGAGCGAGCTCATTGATGGCCGAGGCTTCGTAGGCGGGGCCGCTGATAATGGCGGCCATGATGAAGGGGCTGGCGACTTGAGTGATGAGGTGGAGGAAGAGGCGGTAGAGGGAGAAGCCCTGTTGGGGGTATGGCACAAGCCAGAGTTTGCCGTTCTTTAGGCGAAGGGTAAAGAGCTCGAGGATGTCGATGGCATAGGCGACGGCGATGTAGGTCATCATAAACGTAAAAGGTTTGCAGACGGACGCGCCGTCGTAGACAAAGATGCCAGGTGGGAGGTATGCCGCCTTCGGTGCCGAAGAGCTCACGCACGACTGGATATCGCCGTCCAGACGCTCCGTGTTGGTGCAGCGAACGTACTGCTGGGACCCTTGGACCATGCACGCCACCAGGTCGCGAACCTGATTGTTGCTACTCCCACTACTTAGCAACGAGCGACTCGAGCAGCAGCTGTCGAACTGGTCCTGGACGGCCGTCATCAGGGTGCCGCAGGCTTCCCGCATTATGGGAAGAAAGTCGGGGAAACTGCATTCGCCCCTCTCAATCGCGGGAACGGGCTCCGGCTGCCAATACGGTTCGTCGATAGTGGGATGCCCGAACGGCTTCCATAAAGAGATGGTTCCATCTTTGCGGGGTTCCCAGAATTTGCATGCATACGACTCGTAGAATTGTTGCTCGAAGCAGTCGGAGAATGCAGTCGCGGCGCGAAGCAGATCCCGCACGCTGGCACCCGGTTTCGGGCAAGTCTGGACGGCGGAAATGGCGTCGCGGCATACGAGCGTGATGTTCTCGAGGAGGCCCTGGTCGCTGAATCGGCAGTTGGCGGGGGGTGGAGTCTCCGGTTTGGTGGTGTTGTATCCAGATGAAGGGCCGGGTATAGGTGTGGTGCCGTTGAAATCTGTGCCGTTGGACGAGAGATGACTGCGCCAGTGGAGATGCTGCGTAGCGAGGATGGGGCTGCTCAGGAGCAGTGGCAAGAGCAACCTCAACTCCATAATATTGATCTTGTTTGCCTTTTCCTTTGGGGCGAGACTTGTGAAAGGTCAGAGGGACTCACTATGCTCGGCATTTATGTCATGACAACTTGAACTGTTGCGAAACCGGGGTATTTCCCCTGCATTTGCGGCGGTTCATTGCATGATCTTGGGCCGAGGCTCTGAGGATCTGCGACCTGATCCGGGACATGGTGGTTCTCAGCTGGGTGGCGCTATGTCTTCCTGCCAATACGGGCAATCCAAAAAGCGCTGGGGCATGCGTAGTTTCGGGAATTGAGGTTCTGGTCGTGCGGCTGATGCATGGCGGATGGAATATTGAGCGCCTTATTGAGATGGGGTCTTGGCGTCGAGCCCCTTCAGCACACCTCATTTAGGGCCCTGCTGGACGGGCACTAGTTGTTTGGCTAGACGGGCACTAGTCCTCCCAGGGTTAGGGTTATGTATGGGCCCAATTAATATTCCACACCGACCCCAGTCCAACCCCCACCACTTTCTGCAAACAACCGACACCACACGACCACCCTCCTAACCCACAACGGCTGGTTGCATTAATTTATTACCTTTTCTACTCGTAAACTAGCCATTTCCGACTACTTTAGGACCCTCTTAATCATCCCTGCGTCTTGCGCCGTCTAGCCACCGCCGTTCTGAGCAATCGCAAGGATGCTAGCCAATGCGAGGCAAGCTTCACGCCCTGGGGGCTTGGTTGACGATGCGATTACGATACACTCCTTAAGCCAAGCCTACCCTACAGCCTCTCTGATTGATTTAAGCGATTCTAGCGATTCTGAAGCTGAAGATTCCTCTGTTTTTAAGGGCTTTTCTATTAGTAACAAGGCTTACGAAGAAACCGCTCCTAGTGATAGCGATAGTAATAACGATAGCGACGATAAGCTTATTCCAAAGCTACTAACTGGCTTCCTCTTTACTATTATTCAGGACCTTTAAACTGCTATTAACACTTAAGTGAAAGAACAAGAGTTTACCATTATTTAGAAACACAGCTGTAATAAATAAGATAAAAAGTATATATGATATAAGATCCTTTATAACTGATTTAATCCCTTAAGGTTATCTAAAGGCGCTAGTTTAAGGAAATTATATATACAGAAGTGTAACTGTAAATAAAAGGGTTACATTATTAGAACCTTTACCAGTTAGCTATATTAGAACTACTTTAATACCCCTAAATATAACTACATACCTTTTACTTATCTCTCTACCTATCTTTAATATTAAAAACGTAACCTTATAATAGTTAAAGCTATTATTAAAGCTTTTAATTACCTTAGTATTTATATTAAAAAGGTTAACTCTCTTATTACTAATTAGTTCCCTAACAGTACACTTATAAATAAAGATATTATGACGACCCTACAGGCCGTTACTAGGGCCGGCGCGGCCTGACAGATTCCTTATAAAGTAAGCAGTGTAGAAGAAGTAGTACGCACGGTACTATGTACTGGGCCAGGGGTGTAAAGACCTGAAGCCCTTACGACTAATTAGAGGATACTCTGTTACTCTATGTACTTTGTTACGGAGCAGGAGAGCAGATAGAGCAGTTACTCTGTTTACTCTGTCGCTAAAATAAGGAGCAGATAGAGTAAGGTATAGAGGTACTTTTTAGTTAGTTAGTATAGATAGCTATAGTTATGCTTATAACTACTGTAAGGGACTCTGGTTCTTTACCTTAGTATTTAATTATTCATTTATGTCTTACTGTTCAGATTTACCTTTATACATTATAGAGATAATAACCTATAGTAACATTAAACTCCCTGTTTGGGAGTGTTAACTTAATAAGCTGTTTTCAGAACGCCCTTTACCTGTTAGCGTCTTATTATACATTCTGTCTTAACCTACACCAGTCTTTTTAAGGCTTATGTCGGGTGCAGGTTGTAATAGATATTTATAATATTAAGTTAGATCTTAAGCGTAAAGAACTAGGCAGTCGTATACTTACTAGTACTTTTATTAGTACCTTTAATATTAAGGGTATATTATATAAAGTTAAGTAAGTAAATAAAGAGAACGAAGACCTTATTAGCTTAATATTTATAATTAATAGCTTTATAGAGATAACAGTAAGGTATTAAAAGCTTACGTAAACAAATATAATATATAAGACTAACCTCTTTAAATACCCTTTCTTTTAAGCTATTAGTATAACTAACTTATATAACCTTTTTAATTCCTTCTTTAATCTAGTTAATAATAAGTAACGTAAAGCTTATAACTTCCTTATTACTGTAATAAAAAAGCTTTAAGTTAAGTTTAATATTAAAGAACTGTTAATCTTCATTACCGACTATTATAAAGAGATAAAGGCCTTTATCGTAAAGATCTTTCTTAATATTTAATAACAGATCTGTATCTTCTATATTATAATAAATATTAAGCTTAACATTAAGAAGAAGCTTAGTAAAAGGAGGGAGGTTAACTTTAAAGATAAGTAAAAGTGAGAGTAGGCTGACTTAGCTTTAAATACTGTAAAGCAGGTAGCTTTAATTAAACTTCACATTAAGATCTTAGACCTTAAGCTTAATATTACAAAGTTAAAGCCTAAAACCTATCCTTATAACTACTACAGTATTAAAGACATGTTTAAGGTAATAATATATATAAAGATTAAAAATTTATTCATTAAAGCTTAGTTAACTTTTAAAGCTAAGTTCTCTAACTTATTACACCTTCTTTATTACATTTAAAAACAGTGGATATCTTTATATAAACATTAAGCTTAATGTTACACTAAACTTTATAAGAACTTTAATATTATAGTAATATTACTAACTAAAAGTAGTAATTTTAACGTTAAAAGCTATCTCATTATTAACTAGAATTCTATCTACTGCCTTATTACTAAGTTAATTAAAGCCTTTATTAAATGGTAACTTAAGTTAATTACTAAAGTTAAGGCACGTAAAGGAGTTAGAATAATAGAAGAGTATCTTACGTAAACCTATCTTAATAAACTAGTTAAAAGGATCTTATTTAAAGCGTTAGTACTAATTAATAAGGAGTATAAATTCGTAAAGGTAGCGTTTCTTATAATAACGTGCGCAGCTAAGCCTTTTAAACCCTGTAATAATAACTACTGTTCGTTATCACAGAGTTACAGCCTTCTTTACCAGTATAAGATCTACACTATCCTTACTACCGAGAAATATCTTCATCTTTAAGATATTTATCCTTACTGGTATCTTAAGAATAGGCTTATAAGTTTCTATAATCAAGATTACTAACAGATCTAACAGTATTAAGATAAATAAGACCCTTACTTTTAAATCTAAGATCTTAAAGTTATTAAGAAGCCGTAAGGAAAACCAAGAAATAAACCCGTTATAATGCCTTCTAAACACACTGTTAATACAGGGTTAAAGACTCTAACGGCCTTATAACTGTTAAAAATCCTAACATCACTAAAGACTCCAAAGCTAAAGAGGTAACGGAAGCGACTAGCAAAGACAGTCCCTAGGCCTCCAAAGGGTAATTCCGCACCTCTGAAGCCTAGTATTTGTCGAACGCTGTCAGCGTGGGAGATTATACACTCACCTTCACCTAGGGCAGACGTGGAGGAGGCGGTTAAGGTTAAGTAAAAGGAGGAACTACACGGAAGAGTAATAATAATATTACGAAAACCACGCCTATCACTACTTCTTACCTCCGAGAAAGCAACTACTCGGTCTAAGAAGCGGGCGGTGCTAGGGACTGTCACTAAAACTTTAATAGTAGAGGCCGAAATTATCCCTAAGCCGCCTGCTAAACGGACCAGGAGCGGCCGAGTGGTGAAACTAACAGCCAAGGCAGCTGAGGCAGCGAAAGGTAGCTAAAAACGCGATTTCCAAGGTCTTTCGGTTTGACTATTACTACGTTGTTAGCTTGGCTCAGAAACGCGATTTCCAAGGTCTTTCGGTTTGACTACTACTACGTTGTTAGCTTGGCTTAGAAACGCGAATTCCAAGGACTTTTGGTTTCGCTACTACTACTACTACGTTGTTGGCTTGGCCCAGTTACGAGGCTTTGTTCTAGATTATAGACCTGTAGAAACCATGTAGATTTAGTTGTATTATCAATTGAAGGTGTAGATCACTGCAAAAAAAGATTGCTTTTCGGTGTGGCAATGAATGAGATGGGTGGCCCCCTGGGGATGAGAATCTGAGCCATACATAACCCTAACCCTGGGGAGGACTAGTGCCCGTCTAGCCAAACAACTAGTGCCCGTCCAGCAGGGCCCCCTCATTTAAGTCGCCCAAATGGGCAATGGCCTGCGATGCTCGTGAGTAATTTCCACCATGATCGGGATTTACTGCATCTTGTCCGTCTCGTTGGCTTGGTCGATGCAGATCGAGTCTACCCAGAGGAGTTGTTTCCCTGCGAGAGGACAAACTGCTCGGAGGACGTGAAAGGCATCCTTAGTAATACTAAGAGGTCCTACCCTTGTCAGGGTTTTTTTCACCAAAGTGAAGGGGTTCAACAGAGGCAAACGCGGGGCTTAAACGTAGAATAATAGGGGAGGTAGGGGCATTGCATTGAAATCTAAACCTCCAGAATACAGCGGATTCTCTAGCTTCTTATCCCCAGAACCTCAATAATTCACCACACCATCTCTGGCGCGTACCCCGTGTGTAAGCAGCTCACGCCCCCTTTAGTGGCTCCGTATAACCAATCTGAATAAGCCAAGCCACTGCAAAAGCAAGCTAAACAGTTCGCCCTCGGCGTGAAGCCAATCGCTCTGGCCGGTGGCCAGGCCCAGGCCTTCCCCTCATAAAGTAGCCCAATAGGGTAGAATTACCTTCATAATCCTATTATTGTCATTATCGTTAATTAGTAGCACCGCCTCGCCTAGTTCCCAGACGGGACTGAACCGCCACACACGTGGGCCAGAGATACATCAGAATTTCTGACTGGGCTAACCGTGCTCTCATCGCAAGTTTTCCTTGCAGATCCTATGAAACCTCACCTGAAATCGGCGGAATATGTATCGCTGCTAAAGCAGCGGCCCAAGAATGTCGGGAATCCCTGGAGGAACTTTCGCGACGAGTTCAGAAATACGACGCACATTTCCAGAAAGATGGGTCTGGCAGTGTGATGAAGGATGCTGCGATGAAGTTTCGCTGGCATCTCTGCGAAAGGGGTATCGTCGTTAAGTTTCGGGATACCATTGCTTTGCACTCGAATGCTTTGAGCATCTTACTCGCCTCGGCCAACGTGTAAGTGAACCGGGAGCCTGCAGGAGCACCATGCGTTCCTTTGAGCTACACTGACACCTACTCACCCAGTTTCTCTGATCCCAGGAAAATTAGCGCCATGATGAACGAAAAAGTGTCGGAAATGAGGGAAACCATCGAGGTTGAAAACGGCAGCCGGGCCGCGGGGCTGCAGAATATAAAGGATGGACAGCAAACGCAACCCTCGGAGATCTCGGGGCTCAAGGCCATGATTAAAGATATCTTGAGGGGGTTTGGAAATCTCCAGAAGGGATGCACGGAGATGAGCAAATCGCTCCGACAGACGCTCGCCGGCAACACAGCTATCCTCAGGTCGGTGAAAGCAATCGAGTCAGGCCTGCCATCCGCCCTGGAACGCGCGCTCGATCAGGAGCAATTTATTCTCGAAGATGCTATTGGCCGCATTCCCCTGTTCATCTTCAGTTCATCGAATCGGGGGCTGCATTCGAGGCTGTCCTCGAGATCCGATTCCGAGGAATTCAGGGGGCCGACAAGGTCCGACAGGGCGAGTATGCTCTCCAAGATCACGCAAGGGGCTCCGAAATTGTGAGATTACGCCCCTGGAATGGCGCTTTCCTCCCAGGGCAGCGCGTTGACATGAGTCGTGTTTGAGCAAACGGGTAATCATCATGAAAATATCGAGGTGTCGTCACAGGACAGTCAGGAATAAAGGCCAAAGCACTGACTGAATGGTAGGTATTGATGATCCGCCGCAACGTTCCGACTGTGTTTCTTTTCTACTGACAGTCGAACAGCAGCAACTGCAGGATGATATATCAGAGGATCACCGAGATCCAAGACGCTGAACATAAGGCAGCCACATCTAACTCGACCCCAACGGCTTACGTCAGAGATTCTACACCAAGCCCATCGTCTGTTGACGGCGCCACAGCGGCTACTAAACTCTGTCAGTTTAAGAGAGTTCGACTCGTCACAAAGCAGTTGAGAGTAGCCCATCGTCCATTGTCCCTCGGCTTTGGAGCCGTCTACATGTCCGCCGAGACCGGCAACATGCACCCCCAGAACCCGAGTTTGGATTCCGAGCAGCACCCAGAAAATCCAACTCACACAACTCTGAAACAAGGGGCTGATGGGCCAGTCTCGGGGAGCACATCAACTGGCATCGAGAATTCAAGAGACATCCAACACATAGCCACGACTAGTATTACGGAGTACCTCTCAGACGAAGAAGATTCAGACTCCGACAGCTCCTCAACGAGAGGAACCCACTGTTATGACCCAACTGACATATCCGCTCCAACAATAGGCGGACGACAATATCACGACGCTGGCCTGCATGAACCCCGTTTTCCTATTGATGAGATTCATCAGGATTGCGAGGATCTCATGCACTGCCTCATTTCCCAAATAAACGATAAGACACTTCGCCCCGTTAGAGAGCCCAGGCAGAGTCCTTGACGTAGGCACAGAGACGGGTATGTGGGCCATCGAGAGTAAGTCCTGTTTTGACAACATCTCTGCTCTTTTACTTACCGCCGATCTACTTAGTGGCTGACAAATACCCCGATGCAATGGTTTTGGGCGTAGATCGTGCCCAGATCTAGCCTCAATGGATACCGAATAATTTTCTTTTTTCCATGGACGACGTCGAACTGCTCTGGTTCCATCCACCCGTGACAATGGACTTTGTCAATATCGGCAACATGAACGGGGCAATCCACGATTGGCCCAAGCTGATGGAGCAAGCATACAGGTGCGTTTCAGTCCTGTCGATGAAACTCCCACAACTCACCACCCCTCCCAGATCACTCAAGCCAGGCGGCTGGATCGAAGTCCACGACATGGATTGGACCTTCCGAAGCCAAGGCGGTACAGTCACGCCCGAATACGCGCCCCTCAAAACGATGCAATTGGTGCACCAGGGCCTTGCGGCACTCGACATCAAGTTCGATTCGGCCCGCAAGCACTCCCATCGTCTCAACGAGACAGGCTTCACGAACGCCAACACACGGAACACAATAGTGCCGGTTGGGTCATGGCCACAGAAAAGGAAATTAAAGGAGCTCGGCGCTGTCTGTGTGGTGTTCACCGTTAGGACTCTTCAAGCTATGACCTTGGGCCCACTAACACGCGGACTTGGCTGGACGGTTGAAGAAGTTGAACGGTTTTGCGCCGATGCAGAGAAGGACCTCCGCAGCAGCTTATTTCATCCTTATGTAACGCATCATGCGTTCTGGGCGCAGAAGCCTTACTGAGCTGTTTACTACCTACCATGTGTTATTCGACTAGTTGTTCGCTGGTGAGGACGAAGTACAGAAAAGACAGGCTGAAGGGCTGAAATTCACACGCAAGTGCCATCCCCAGTTTGGACTATGTAGGATAGAGACCTTTCCTACCTATACAAAAACCGGAAAGCCATCAGTCCAACCCCTAGTTCTTTTTCTTTCTTTCTTCTGTTCTACTTCCACTCACCTAAGAAGGGATAGAACTGTGGTCTACAAGTGTGATGTGCTATATTGAAAAGCAGGGAAGGTGTAACAACTCAAGGAAAATAATGTTTATGGCGCCGTGAGCATGGGGAATACATTTCACTGGAAGAGAAGAAACCATATCACAGAAAAGAACGATCGGGGGCCCGCAAACTGACATATCCCTGACCTCGGGAACCTATTGGATGCGTGAGTGAGCACGATGAGCCGCCGCGAGACACTTGCACTCTGCATTAATGTCAAGCCAGCTGACGCTGACAGCATCGAAGACAGTGCAATTCAACAAACAGTGCGAACTGCGGGTGGCAACCGAATCTCATACGGAGTCCAAGGTCGTTCACCGCTGCACATGGCTTCTGAGACGACTCATTGTTGAATATGGTAAGGTATTGTTGAGATTGAACCCAGACTCTAGAAATGAGGCGTAGGTACCTGATGAAAGAGTGGAACGTGGTGACATGAATCTTGAATTTACGTGCTGTGTGCGACCCTCATTGTCCTCCTGTCCAGGGCCCCGACACCTCATCCTCCTGTAGCCAGCGCTTCATGCTGTCAGAAACATCACTTCGATATCCGTTGATCCCTATCGGCTCTAGGGTTGACTTCGTCCCGGCCTCTGTTGGATAGCTTGGTGGCGGCGGTGCTGGTCCTCGTATTGAGCCACATGGTGCTAGAAAGGCCGGGAGCTGGTACATGTTTCTCTTAGAAGATGCTCAATGGAGATGTCATGAAAAGTGCGTATCCGGATCTAACCTGGAATGGCTTCGGCAGCTTTGCCAACCCGTGAACTGACATGCGTGACGTCCTTTTCACTTTGGCTGGTGGCGACATGGAAGACGGGGAGGGAGATGGGCAAGTGGTGTGAAATCTGGTAAAAGCCTCAACTCCCACTGGATGCGAAATATGATTGTCGATGATATCAGAAGCTTGAGGTTCATGTCCAGGTCGGCTGAGAGGTGGCCGAAGATGAGGTTCATATAGCTGACCAGCAGCTGTCGTCTTCCTGGGGACTCACCATGTCAAACGATTACAACATCCCGTTTTGGATATTGCCATCAACTCGGCCAGTGATACGCACGAGTCCAGCATATTTCGGCCAGTCTGCGCCATCTCGTGAAAGATGATGCGGGCGAGTCTCGCTCCATGCGACAATATGCGAATTCGGCTAGCCACCACTGGATGCAAAGCAGTGGCGTTGGGCACCAGTATGCTCGGACCAGCAAGCGGTCTGTGGCCATTGCTGGGCAGTGGCCAATGTCTCGCTCAGGTGGAGATATTGGTTTATGTTTCACGTCGAGGTGGGTCGGACGAGCGGCGCAACCCAGGTCCGTGGAATTTTCTGTGACGACGTCAGCTGTGAAGCTGAAACAATTTCCGAAAATATGTACATATATAGGTAGGTACCGTGGACGTGGGGCTGGTCGGCCATCCAGTCCCGTTCGCTTCAGCTCCCTCGAAGTGGGTCCATGCCAGTTATAAATTCCACTTCGGGGTTAGCGAGTCCTGCAGTGGATCGGGCCGGGCTGTGGTCATCTCGTGGACCCTTGCTGCGCTAACTCAAAAGGGAGTTTGTAACGACCTGCGGTTGCCTGACACCTCAACCTGGACTCGGCGATGCTTCCCATCCTAGTCGGGCGCGAGGTTCTTGGACTCGACCGCCACCAAACATCTTGCGATCATGCCCACCTACCTACTTTGCTCGTTTATTGACAACGCATCGCCCATTAACAGCAAGCCTCAACGCGCAGAATGGCGGCCCCGGAAAAAGATTATCGTTTTGTCAACGCTCCGGCAGCGCACCGATCCGCGCGCATTCCTGAGTTGAAATGGGAGGAACATCGGGCCGAGGTGACGGAAATCTACCTCGCGTCAAATCTTTCGGAAGTTGTTGCTCAGATGCAATTGCGGCACAATTTTCAGGCAACGTAAGTTGGCTTGCTCACTCTTGGGCTCTCTTCCGAGGGGCACATACACTTCAGCTTGCTAATTCATGGGCTCACAGCAAACGACAATACGTCCACCAGTTCCAAAAATGGGGCATCAGGAAACTGGGTGAAGTAGCAACGGCAGATGAACAGCCGTACTCCATAACCATCGCAACCCCTAATTTGGGGACTCTGACGCAGCCTGCTCCGAAGCGGCGACGAACGGCTGCGAGCGTCGACAGCGCCTCCACCTGCAGCGTTGATTCTACGTCCACAAAGCCACCGAAGAAGAAGCACGATTGCCGGACGTCGGCGCCCCAATCTGATCAAGAGCTGTATCCAACAGACGCCAGTCACGGGGGCCTAGAATGGGAAGCGCCGCCTGACATATCGCTCGATAGAGATGAATGTGGCTCAGAAGAAGTGGGATCACCGGCGACCAATGCTTGTGGGAACGATGAGATGCTTGGCTCCAAGATTTCGGCTGTGTCCTTAATATCCAACGCCGAGGCCAGCGGGACCCAAAGATCTGCAACGCCAACAAACGCGGCAGCCAGCCCTCAACGTCCCTCGCCACCCGCTCCACCCGGAACACGCCTATCTCGCCCTCAAACGACCGACACTCCAGCTGGTCGTCACAATATGAAGACCACAGGGGACGAACCCCCCGTAGTGGAGTTCACGACTACTATTGACGAGAAGTCATCTCATGGTGACCATCGGCGAACAATCGACAGGAACCGCCCCGTCGACACATTCTCGGATCAGGACATGGTCGCAATCAAGCGGGCCGCCGACTGCTTCGCCGTGATGGGCTGTGATAAGGAGGCCTTTGAGCTGTATATCACAATGCTGAAGCGTCGCATCCCGAGGGCCGAGAGGTTCAAGGATGCAAACTTCTGGCATTTGGTCATCCAGTGCGCATACACAGCAAGCAATGCGGAACATGCCGAGGTCATACGAAATATCATTCAAGCCGAATTGGGTCACCCTCACTATTGGCCTTCTATGCGGACCGCATTCCTTATGCACATGCTCCTTGCTTTCATCTGCAACCGTATCGATGACTACAAAGGAGTGGGCATCCACCTCAAAAAAGCCCGCGCCAATGGACCGCCGTTTGATGATTTCATCAAGTGGGTATTTCTGTTTTCGGACGTCTCACATCATGATCGGTCCCTGTACCTCGCAGTTCTTAGGAATCTTGAGCGATTCGAGTCAGAAGAGCTCGTCCTCGGGTCAGTGGACCCCTCCCTCACCACCGTTGGCCCTCGGACACCCAAACGCAGGGGATTTCTCGAAGATTATATTCTGTCTGAGCTCCCACAAGTCGTCAAATTCAACAGCAGTTGTGTCTCGTCATGTCTAGTTTGGTGTCACAGAAGGCTCAAAGAGCTCGCATCCAAGCGTCCTTCTACCGCTGGTCCCTGGGTGTCTCATCCCGAGCTGCCCAAACCAATGTACGACTTGAAAGACGATCTCTTCATCATGCTTTGGCGGCAATGGGGCTCTAGTTCGGTGACAGATGCGCCGCGTTGGATTCGCGAGTCTCAGGGAGAAGTCGGCATCAGCCCGACGGAGATGCTCATGGTCGTCTGCAGGATGATTGTGGCTCTTCACTTCTCCAACAATCCTGAGGACCAAGTCAATGAATCAGAAGCGGATCTAGTGCGGCGACTTTCCGATGCATGTAAGTTCATGCTGAAAGAACCAAAGCTGGAGCGACGCAAAAGGTTTCTGGCAGAGTACGTCTGGCTCAACAGCGTCACTCCATGGCTGGATATGCGCCCAGGTGCTCAGCGAATGGATCGGCTCCTGGTGGTCGAGTATGTTGAAGAAACCCTCATGGTCAGATTTCCCGATATTGGGGGCCCAACGGAAGACCTGCAGACCACCCTGTCTGCTTTCCCGTCGGTCCCCCTCCGGGGTGACCGTTCTCAAGCGTCGGCTACAGGCAAGCAGCTGTCACCCACCCTTGCCAGCTCACTCAGCTCCCTAGATCTCACGATATTCAAGAAGGTTGGAGCCAAAGCGTCACGCCTGCGAGATCTACTTTTAAGGACGTCCTCAGCCCCATCGTCCGTGTCCCTGGGAGTATCGAGTGATCTCAGCGATTCGCTAAACGCGATGAGCATTTCAGGCGGGAACTGAGGAAGAAGCGATGCCCGGGTTTGGCGCATCGCTAGATGAGGGCCGGATCTGGCAATAGGATCGAAGGCGGCTCGTACGAGATGGTGGGGAACAGACAAGAAGGCTAAAAGACTGGTTAGATAGACGGGAGGCTCGGCTATTGGCAGGTCAGCTTGATAACAATCAATTCACACCTGAAGTAGGTAGCAAAGGAAAGAATTTTGGATTGCTTAAAACTTCTGCCTACCTACTATCGTGTGACTGCAACAAACACCTCTCCACCAGATCAGCCCCGTGCCATACCCACCTTAGTTTACTTGCATCGGCTCAAGCATCCAACAACACGGAACTCAGTTTCAATTTTGTCTGTACATCCTCCCATGACACGAGGGAATAAAATAGCTAGTTAACAGCCAGATTCCCTTACTTCTGTAATGCCAAGAAACACATCACTCCATCACTCTAACCCCTTTCTTTCCTTCTTCCCACCCCCACTCACCTAACTAGAAAACCCATGCTCCTCCAACCAAGCCTCCACCCCCTTACCATCTCGCTCAACCCAGGCCATCCTCGCTTCAATCCCCTCCACCGCCTGCTCAAACGCCTTCCTGAATTTATCCTATATCAAAATCAGTGTCAGCAACTCCTACTTCTTGTTTCTTCCTCATCCACATATTCCAGTCCTTGACAACTTGAAGACTTACCTCAACCACGCTCCCCTCCACCAACGCAAATCCCCTCACCTCCTCCAGCTGCCCCCCCGTCGCCAAACTCGCCGTGCAACTCCCCACCCACCGCTGCAGCGTCACCGCCCCCCTCTTCTCCTGCAGCTCCCCCTCCCAATTACCCTTCAACCACGCCCACGCCGCCTCCGCCCCGGCTCGGTGCGTGACCAGCGCATTCAGCAAGAACCACTTCTCCAGGGGGTTGAACGGCTCCTCCGGGGAAGTCATCAACTCCAGAGCTTGCTGAATCAGTTCTGGGTGGGGGGAGTACCCCAGGCTCACAAAGGCGTCGGTGCGCAGCTCGGGGTCGGACGTGGTGCGTGCTAGTGTCAAAAGGGCGTCGAACCGCGCTGTGGAAGTGCACCCGGGGGTGTGAGACGTGGCGATGGCTTGGAAGACATATTTGCGGATGTTGGGGTGGAAAGCTTTGGTGTCGCCGCTGAGGTATTTGTCGAATAAGGAGGCGGTGATGTCGCGCAGGGGCGGGTAGGACGCCGCTTGGGAGAAGAAGAGGGCCTTTGCGTTTTGGGTCTCGATGGTGTCGGAGGCGGTGATGTTCCAGACTTCGGCGGGGCACTGCGGGAGGGTGAGGTGGCGGTGGAGGTTTTGGAGGGCGGATTCGGCGTGGGGCGAGGAGAAGAGGAAGGCTTGTTTGAGCTTGGCGAAGGTGTAGAAGATTTGGCGCCAGACGAGGAAGTTCGGCTCGTGGGAGGCGTGGAAGGCGAGGAGGAGGGAGAGGAGGGAGGAAGTTGAGAGGGCGGTGGTGAGGGCGGAGGAGATGAGAGCGTGGGTGTCGGAGATGAGGCCGATGCGGTCTTCGGGGGAGAGGTTTCCGCTGGCAAGTTGCATGCCGAATTGCTGCAGGCGGGATGGTGGGTAGGATACGCGGTAGAGGCCGATTTGCCCGGCGTTGAGCTTGTAGAATTCGAGGCCGTCTGTTAGGGGGAACGATTGTTGGCGCTCGGTGAGCAAGAGGGGGGAGGAGGAGTTGTTTGTCTTCATGTTGAGCGGGACTTGGTACACATTCTCGTCTTCCCCGGGGGTGACCTCGACCGATTGCAGATACCGGTGCTGCTCAAGCGTGATCGTGGCAGGCGCGTCGTTCTCAGACACGGAAAGGATGGGATAACCGATGTGGTTGGTCCACCCGTGCATCAGCCCCTTTACGTCTTCGCCGGTGATCGCACCCAGGGCTTCCCACAAATCGCTGGTCGTTGCATTCGCGTACGCATGGCGCTTCAGATAGGTCTTGACGCCGCCGATGAACCCGTCGGTGCCCAGGTGGTGGCACAACATTCGCAGCAGTGACGCACCCTTCATGTACGTGATATTGTCGAACAGCTCGCCCATGCGGTCAGGCGAGGCGTCTGGGTTGTAGATGGGATGGCTGGCCCGCGTCGAGTCAAGATCCAGCGCGCCCTGGTAAAAGGCCATGGCTTCGGGGTCCGGGTCTCCCGCCACAAAATGCAGCCAGTACTGCCACTCGGGGAACATCTTGTCCACGACGTAGAAGCCCGCCCACTCGGCAAAGGCCTCGTTCAGCCAGAGATCGTCCCACCAGGCCATGGTCACGAGGTTGCCAAACCACTGGTGCGCGATCTCGTGGCACAGCGTTTCCGTCGCCATCTGCCACGACTTGGCTGCCGTCGTCTCGGCATCGAGCAGGATGAACCGTTCCCCGAAGACAATGCAGCCCCAGTTCTCGAGCGCGCCGGCGTCGGGGAGCGCGACCAGGTCCAGCTTGGGGAGGGGATACGGAAGCCCGAACAGCTTTTCGTAGCGATCCAGCGCGTCGACGGCCACGCTCAGCATGTGTTCTCCGTGCTGCAGCTTGGTGATGCTTCCCTTGACGCCGTACACCCGCACGGGGAAGCGCAGCCGGGTGGACTCGATAAAGTCAAAGTCGCCGACGACAAAACATACGAGATACGTCGAGGTGCGCGGCGTGGTGTTGAACTTGACCGTTTTGGACACAGCCCCCTCCGAGCTGGACGAAGGGGTGAGCTGTGACGAAGCAACGTCCATGTTGCTTACCACCGTCAGGTCCGCGTTGATGGTGACGCTGGAGCATATCGTCGCCTTGTACTCGGGCTCGTCAAGACAGGGGAAGATGCAGCGCGCGCCGATTGGCTCGCACTCGGTCGAGAAAGCGCGTTTTTCCTGCCCATCCGTAGTTTTGTAACCTGTCCATTGGAAGCCGGGGGTGCGTCCGTGGGGCTTGATCGTGCCGTTAAACGAGAGATGGAGCCGCGCGTTAGAGCCAGCAGCAAGAACAAGGGGTGCGGGGAGCGGGACGGTGATGGTTTGCTGGTCTGTGTTGGCTTCGATGGCTGCGGTGGGAATTTCGGCTGTTTCGAATTCGCCAGAGGGGTGCTCAATCTTTGTGCTGGTGATCTCCAGGTCCTTCGCGTGGAGTACGATGGACGCGGCTTGGTCGAGCACTTTCAGATGGATAACGACGGAACCCTGAAAAGTCAACCCGTCGAGATCCAGATTGAGGTCCAGGTCATAGTGAGTTGGTTTCACAGTCTTGGGAAGGCGCGCCATGGCAAAGTTGGTTGAAAATTGGTGTCCGGAGGTTCTTTCCCTGCGGGGTGCAGGAGCGCAGTCGAGCCGAGATGAACAGAAACTGATAGCGCTTTGGTGGGTGAACAAAAAGATTTAAGTATTTCATGGCGGATTTATCCATGCTATGCTCAGAGGCACAGACACTGCACATGGCGAGGGGCTCTTATCTCATGTCACCGATATGAAACTCAGCGACCATGCCATTGAGGGGCGGCTATTACATTGCGGCACAGCAGCACAGCCCCCGGCGTCCCAACGAAGCAGGTGCAATGCAGCCGACAAGCAAACAAACCCTACAGATATTACAATAGCGGGTGGTATTTGATCTGACACGAAATAAGGCAGGCACCATTACCAGCTACGCCACTCTTCTACCTTACCTACCGAGTGCGCCTCGGACAGCCTTGCAAAAGCCCTGGCAAGGAGAACTGCAACGAATACATGCCTCCTCTTCCATTTCTCACTCAAAGTACACAGCTGCCTAACCACTACCTAAGGTACGGAAATCCGGGTCTGTAACTCCACAATCGCTCCCAGTCAGGTCGTTGGGCACTGCACTGCCAGTCTCAATCGGACACCAACCTAAGCACCGTCACACTACCTTACACTACCTACCAAATCTCCATCAGCCGATCCCCACAAACAGTCCTCACCGCTCACCTCAAGGCAGCCCCAAAAACACCTCCTCCAACCGGCCATAATCTGGCGTCCCCAACCCCGTAACCGGATCCCACCCCTTCTCCGCCGTAAACCCCGCCGTGCCACACCCCGGATTCGCCCCCTCGGTGACATCCCGAAATGCCTCTGGATGCGCATACAGCGTCGGATTGAGGAATCCAATTGGCCCCTTCCCCACTGCAATCCTTGCCTCGTTTAGCAGCGTGATGATGGACGCGACAACCGGGGTGGATGCGGATGTCCCGCCCGCGACTTGCACGCGGGAGTTGATCACGACGGAGAGGTTGAGGGCCATTGCCGAGAGGTCAGGGTAGGCGCGGCCGAGGGAGTTGTAGATGTCAGGGGAGGGGTAGGGGGGCGGGTGATTGGTGAGATATGAGGTGACGGCAGCGGATTGGTAGTCGGGGCGGGGGAAGATGTTGGAGAAGCCGCCGCCGGAGTAGTAGTCGAGCAGTGGGTTGGGGGCATACGGCAAAGCGACGGCGACCTCGCCGTCGGAGAGGTTGTGGGACTTGAGGAAGGTGCCGCCGACGGTGGTGACCCAGGGGCAGTTGGAGGGAAAGGAGGGGGAGAAGCGCGGGCCGGAGGGGGAGAGGAAGTCGCCGGTGGCGAGGGGGGTGAGGCAGGTGTTGTTAGACTGCGAGGAGTAGCGGTTGGCGACGCCGGAGTCGCCCGAGACGAAGAGCACCGAGACGCCTTGCAGGCCGAGCTTGAGGTACTCGTTGCACTGGCGGGTTTGGAAGGAGGCGGGGAGCGCGGCTTCGATCTGCAGGTAGGAGAAAGAGAGGACGTTGGTGGGCGGTGCGCCGCCGCATTGCAGGGGGCCGGAGTAGCCGCCGGGAGAAGGGGAGGGATACACGGGGTCGAGGTACGCCGCGTCGCCGCCGAGGTAGGCGCAATACGAGCCGTCGAGGGCGTCGAGGAAGGTGTTGAAGCTGCCGGTGATGCCGACGTCGATGTCGCCGACTTGGTAGTAGCGTACGGCTTGCGGGTAGATAATGGCGTAGGCGGTTTGGACGTCGAGCGCGGCTTCGCGGCCGATTTGGAGCGAGGAGTTCCAGCGCAGGCCGCCGTCGATGGAGACGAATTCGGGGAAGGTGGTGTTGGGGATGGGTTGGGTCGTGTAGTTCTGGAAGTACGCTGAAAGGTCGTCCGGCCGCAGATAAGAGCCCCAGGACGGGATTCCGAGCTGGTTTCCGGGGGCCGAGGTGTTGCCTGCGCCGAAATGGTAGAGCGCGCGCAGACACTCGATGGTGATCAGCTCGTAGCAGTTGGCCAGGCCCGTGAGTCCTTCGACCGGCGGCCGGACCGCAGCACGGCGCCCAAGCGCATTTGGGACGGGGCGTAGCCCTTCGAGGTGGATTGTTGGCATGGCGAAATCGACGTGTCGACGCACCTTTTCGGGGAGGTGGTACTCATCGCACGCAATGCGGTATCCCCGAGCTTTGACGTCGTGGTGCTCGTAGTAGTGGTATTTTGTCTGGAACAGCCGTTCGGCTTCGGAAGCGGTTGCGTTGAACGAGATCCAGTTTCGGCCTTCGCGAAAGAATATGAGCCTTCTAGTTATGAGGAGGGGAATGGGCAAAGCCTACCTGGGGAATAGACATGTCTTTCGGCACCAATGCCATATTCATTAAGCCACTCCACGACACCGTCGATGGCCTCCCGAGACGGCGCAAACGTATTCGCGACTCTCTCAGCTGTCCAGTGCTTGCCTGTGGTACCCAAATCAGCATCATGTTTCTTCTCTCAGGTGGTGTCTAGGTAGTGAGCCTCACCGAAGTTGGGTGATGTTGGATCCGACACGTCGAGCATGTACTCCGAAGCGAGGTGCAGATTGCTCTGTGTCAACCCGATCCGAACTTGGAGAGGCGCTGTGGGGTGCGCACGCGAGCGCTTCGTCCAGCCATGAGGAGGTGCTGAGCGTCTCTCGTGGAGGACGAACTTGTTGCGTGTGGTCTTCGAGTCCGAGATGGCAAGAGCGAAGGAGAGGCAACAAAGGGCGAGGAACAGGCTTAGACCTCTGATGGAGGGCATCTTGTCCCAGCCTGAGGTGATGCTAAGGTAACGAATGTTCAGGTGCGCAAAAGCGAGAGCAAGCGAGAGAAAGTCAATAGGTATGGAAATTTTGTAGGTAGGTACAGAGCGGAAACATTTGGTTACGGTGAGGGGCATCACTTCATCCTGTCCAGCCAGAAGCCCCTGTGCAGTTTCCTCCACCCTGTCATCTTCACCTTCTCCCAACATCGAAATCTGCCCCTCGTCAGGAGAACTGCGGTTTTACAACATCACTGTCGTTTTCTACGCCCCGAAGCCGCCTACAACACCAAACATACGCAAGGCCGAACCTTGTGAAGCTTTACTCGGTTGGTCGTAAATAACACGATCGTCCTGCCGTGTAAGACGGTCAATGCATGAGACATATTCCTTGCGCGCGCAGCTTCAGCCGCGTATGATATCTATCGGACAACCCTAGTGAAAGCTTACTAAAATGCCCAACCGCTGCGCCGTTTCGGGCATAATCCGGGGCACGCATTAATATCCGTCTGGAACTGGAAGGAAGAAAAAGCTTTGCCGCCCATACCCGGCACAGCGGTACGGCGGCACAGTGTGGGACGGGGATATAAGTGGCGCAGCAGTGTTCCACAACAACCAACCTTATCTTCGTACTTTTTACGCCCCTCTAACCAAGTGTCTAGAATCTTGGAACTCTGTATGGCGCGGAAGGGTGACGTTACACTGGGAACAGTGGCAGACCTCATCGGTTGTAGCCGCACAACGAACCCGTTGGTCATGGCGGACGTTCCGCTTAGCCACACCAAGGCCTTCCTCAGGCTCGGAATTTGACGAGCCACTGACAGCCGCCCGTCGGGAAGTGTCAACTCCGCGGGGCACTCCGACTTGTTATCATAGCTTATTTTTTTGTTATTAAAAAAAACGTTGTTTTCTTACAAGGACAGACCCGACGTTGCAGAGCATTCCGGTATGAATCAAATTACATAGGAAGATAGATATGTAGTTTCACCTGCAACCAACGAAATAAGGGCGACATTCGAGCTCCCGGCTTGCACACAAAGGCTCTGGGGACACACTTTAAAATCATGTAACTTAAAACTACTACCAAATCCCTACGAAATTCCCCCTTGATGCGAACCCAATCTACCCTGCACCCTACCCCCTCGCCCCCTCTCCTACCCCCATTACCAACTCTGAAAAGTCGGCCCCTCATTCGGCGGAAACCTCGGCACATAATCGTCCCCGAACCCAAAGTGCTCCTTCATCGCCTGCTTGTACGGCGAGCCCTCACGACAGTTGGCAAAGGCCTCAACATCAAGCACCCCCGCAACAGGCGGCTTCTTGAAGCTGTAGCACGCGTGGTGGTCGAGGGCCCATGCGTCGAGCTTGGAGAAGTCGCGGCATTGGCGCTTGTGGCCGGAGTTGATGTCGCCTACGTAGTAGAGGTTCTGATTGGGGGGAGGGGGGTTAGTGAGTGGTGAGGGGCAGGGGGGAAAGGGGGGATGGACTTACGTCGTCGGCTTGGCAGTGGACGTCCTGGCGGAGTTGGTCGAGGCAATGCACCATGTGCTCGTACTGGGTTAGGGGCTTGCCGTAGTGGACGTTGGTCAAGGTGCGGTAGAGGAGTTTCTGGGAGAGTTGGAGGTCAGCTTTCATTCAAATGCGCCGGCATTGGGGGGGTTCCTCACCAGACAGTGCAGTTGGTGATAGGCGTTGATGATGTACACCTTTTTGGTCGTGTCCCAGGGGAACACCATGGAATCGGGCAAATCGTGCTTCTCAATCGTCTCCTGGTCCACCGCCACGGCGCCGCGGTCGATTGCAAGAGTCTCCCAGAGCTCGTCTCGCGCTGTGTTGTTCTCGTGCGGTGTGGCGTAGGGCGTGAGGATGCTCATTGTTCGCTCAAAGGCGTTTGGGACGAGACCGACTTTTTGGATAAGAAGGTTAGTCGACAACTTTCGAGATAAGGTGGCAAGAAACTTGATTACGTACCAATTGGGCTCGAATTGTAGCACTCCTCTCGCCTTCTCGCTGCCAGGAACAATACCAAGAGCAGGATATTAGCCAGACCCAACGACACCACGAGAAATCTCTGTCCATGATAGTGAATCGCATCCTTGAGCCAATCTCGGACACGGGTCATGTAGCTGCGGTAATTCTGGGCATTCCACGATAGGAGGACCTCCTCGTAGTCGTCGTCTCTCTCCGACGCCCGCTCGGAATCATGGTCCAAGTGCTTTTCCGAGAGGAGATTTCGTTCAAGTGCTGGATTCTCCATTTTTTTTCAATAAGAGAGGGGAGAAACTAGGGCGAAGTTGGAGGAGAGCGTTAGCCTTTGGCGGGGAGGAGGAAGGTCTCGGTGTGCTGTGTGTGGATGGTATATTTAGGGTACGGGGTTTGATCGGTCGTCCACCATGAATTTGCAGGATATGAAAAATGAAAAGATATGGGATTTGTGGCGGCAGTCTTCACGTTCGCATGAAGAAGACACGTCCGGGGTGAAAGTCGGCCTCAATTCTGGTGTTTGTGTTTTGCTTCCTGTGTGATTCAGCCTACTGTTATCGCAGGCTTCATGCAAGTGGCGCTGATATGGAGCCTATGCATGAAGTGCTGTCGGACCGCTCTGGTCTGCTCTGTGCGGCGCTGAGGTTACACGGTGATGCCGTGGAGGATTGATTTACGCCGCAGCAGCAACTGACTTGCCTTGTAGGAACGTTAGGCATTGGGCGCGCTAATGCGCCCAGGCACGAATGCGGCCCAGCACTTCGACTCTGAGAATTAACAGCGCTTGGACTTTTGCGCTGTAAGACAACCGATAAGACGGTGCTTCCGGGTACCGCGCCCCGGGCTGTGTGTAACGACTACCAGTAATAAGCGCAGTGGTGTTCTGTGCCGCTCCCAGGATGCTTCGCCTCCCCCTCAGGTTATATGGCCGGCAAAGCACCGGCACAGCGGTTCCCGTACCCTATCTTAGACTACTTCAAGCATTTTCATTGCACAAGGCGTTGGGATATTTCTAATACTTTGAACTTTGTGCGGCAGATAGGCGGCAGAGACTAGCGTCCGGGGGGTACACTAGGTAGTTACATGCAGTGGCATACTCGTGGTACTGGACAGACTACACCACACCCTTGTGAAATCCCTGTTCCGGATTTGGTACCAGAAAGCTACCACCCCATTAGGTAGGTGCGAAGCAAGGTGCCTTGCTAGGTAGTTGACCGGGCTTCGAGCCGCCTTGTTTCGACCAGAAATAACTGTTGTATGGACAGGAAAGCGAAGCACTTTCAGACGGCAGCTTCTCAGGTCAGTCTCCAGATTCAGGTGCTCTCCGTGTCTGGCATCTCCCGTACTGTATTTCCCAGTTTAGTGGAGTAATTTGTAGTTTCATCTCATAGTTGTCAACGCCTGGAATCTTTGACCGCCGTTGTTTCACTTGTACTACTTGCAGCAACTTCATAGAGTTTTACCGGAACATAATGCCTTGTAGGGGGTCTTCCAAGTTTCAAAGACAAAGAGCGTACAAGAGCTCAAGGCCCATGCCGCAGAAATGACAGCAACTTGAAAGCATGCAATGGCATTCAGGTCTATTGAGAGCGAAATACGTATCAAGTAGATTCCATTGTCAACTGCCTTTGTAAACTAAGCCACTTGCATTCCCGACAGTTTCAATCATCTCAGCTCAATTCAACCCAAACCACGCATTGTGAAAGACAGGACCAAATCCGCCCCTGAAACCTCCTTTCCTGGCAGATTGCTAACAGCTCCAGGATCTACTTCTTATCGGCACCAACCCAGTTCCTAGATGGTTATCCCAGGTCAGCTATTTTCTTTGAGCATGGAGGGCGATGAACCTACCAGTTGGCCCAGACCTCGGCAACGGCCTTCTTCTCAAGCGGCTCCGCAGGGACCTCGCGCTTGTCCTCCTGCAACTCCTGGTGGACATGACGCTTCTTGTCGGCACCAACCCAGTTCCTAATACCTATTAGCCCAAGTAATAAAGGATAAGGAGTAGGTAGGCAATGTTCCTTACCAATTGGCCCAGACCTCAGCGACAGCCTTCTTCTCAAGCTCCTGAGCCTCAACCTCGCGCCTCTTCTTGTCAGCGCCAACCCAGTTCCAGTTAGCCCAGACTTCGGCAACAGCTCTCTTGGCAACGTCCTCAACATGGGCCTCGCCGCGCTTCTTCTTGTCGGCGCCAACCCAGTTCCTTCCCATGAGTTAGCCAATAGGTCAGTGTTATACGGGATGGAACGCCAAGAGGTAGCTTACCAGTTCGCCCAGACCTCAGCGACAGCTTTTTTGACGAGAGCATCGGCCTCGGCCTCGCGCTTCTTCTTGTCCGCGCCAACCCAGTTCCAGTTGGCCCAGACTTCGGCGACGGCCTTCTTCTCAAGGTTTGTGTCTGGGGAAGCGGTTGGGGCTGTCACGACACCGCTGATGGCGCAGGCAGCGAGCACGGCGAGGATCTGTTGGGCCTTCATTTTGAATATGGGAAGCAAATGTGTGATGTGAAGGATGATCAAGGCTAAGTTGAGTATGGAATTGGGGATGGAATGGGTTGTTGATTGCTGCGGTTGTGGTGGGATGAGAACTTGGGGAGTGTGGAAGACAAATCGTGCAATCTTGTACAAAGTACCCTCGACTATATACAAAGAGAATGGGGCAGAGGGCACAACGTGAAGCACATACTCCATGATTCGAGGGACTTGGGGGACTTGGGGCAAAGTCTGGCGCGGCACATCCATCCTCCACTTCTCCTTGAGGGTTGCTGTCCCCAACGGCCATCGCCATGACCTGCGGGACTTTGCTTTGGCAAGGTAATGTCGCTCTACCTTGTCAAAAGCCCCTTGAATTTGCATTCTATGGGAAAGTTCCGTGTCTTGGGCGGCGTAGCTTTCATGTATGATCCTGAGCATGATTTCACAAGGCAGAACCCAAAGTTGCACCTTGCGCCGCGTCGACTGAAACTTGATATCTCAGGCCTGGGCACCTATCAACGAAGTGTCCCTAGTTTCTATTGATAGGTACTTGTGCAAAGACTATCATAACAGATACCTTACCGACCCAAGTTTATCTAGACGTTGGCTCCGCTTCCCTTCTAGAAAGGCGAATTACTTCCTGTGCCGCAGAGTTTTGTGTAATTGGGAGGCTGGCGCCAACACGCGGCGCTGAGATAAGAATTATTTAGCGCCAAAACATAGGGCACCAACAGCCAAACGGCGAGCCGGGCGGCAGAGGCGTATACGCCCCTTGCGCCGCAGTGAGGCTAAACCTCATTTTTGTACAAGCTTAGTCAGATGCATCATAGCGCGCATACGCATCTTAAGTTCGCGGCGTGGTTATCAAGAAGCTGTCATCCAACACAGCCTGCAACTCCCGCGCCACACTCTCGTGCCAACAGCAGGGAATTCTCAACGCATCCAAGTTTCAGCATAGAACTGACCGGGATGCGCATGAAAGTCAAGATAGAGGGAGAAAAACGCCCATGGAACAGGCCACCTCAATCTCTTGCAAGAAATACCCAGCCCCAGTAGCCTGCCGTCCATACCAACTCTCCCACTTCATAATTAGTATTTCTCAAGTTTATTTGCACCCACCAAGCCCGGACTTGTTCCAAAACCACAACTTTCCTGCTCCTTTTTTCATTTTCCCTCCATAGGACACTCCACACTCCGCGACGATGTGGGCCACCAAAAAGATCACCCGGGACATCAAGTACTCGTATGTCGACGGCGACGACAAGGAGAGTCTCGTCCCTCGGCGCAGCAGCGATGACAGCGACCTCACGCTGCCAAACTTGAGCGAGACACGCCATCGCTCGCGCTGGCCGTACGTCACGGGCAACACGACGGGTATTGTGGCTTTGGTCCTCGTCTACGGACTGAGTATCTTTGCTGCCGTTCTGGGGACTTGTGCTGTGCAAAACCGCGGGAATAACTTGCTGAAGAAGACCTCGGCTTATTGTAAGTGTCACTCTTGCCTTTGCAAGGAGTGTGATGACTCATTTGGGATAGCGCCTGTGTTCGACAAAGTCCACATTCCTCTGATCAAGACCAAGATCGATGCGACCCTCTTCCCGGACCCAGCCAACCCGAATCACATTTACCGCTTGCCACCGAGCCCCGAGGTTGACGCGGCGTGGGAGCGCATCTCTCGTAAGTCTTCTTCCCCCTCTTCACTTACTCAGTCTATTTAGGAAAGGTCAGCACTAACTCCCCCTCTCTCCACACAGACATCGGAATGCACGCCATGACCCGCACCGAAGTCGAAGGCATCGGCAAAAACGCCTCCGAATGCGCCAAGACCCAGCCAGACTGGGGCTACGGCCCGGACGCATACATGTCTGAGATCGACGTGTTCCACCAGCTGCACTGCCTCAACTCGTTGCGCAAGACCAATATCCTGCACTACGACTACTACTGGGGCAAGACGTGGGGGTATGAGCCGCCCGTCATGTTCGAGTCGCACATCGACCACTGCATCGACATCCTGCGGCAGAACCTCATGTGCAATGCTGATGTGGAGATGCTTACGTACAACTGGCGGAAGACGCAGCATAACCCCTTTCCTGACATTGGTGCTGTCAAGGTGTGCCGTGATTTCGAGGCTTTGGTCAAGTGGCAGGAGGAAGTGGAGCTCAAGGATGAGCCGGCTAAGTGGGCGAGGATCAAGAAGGAGGCTACTGCGGTTGATCTTCCCATGCCGCCGCATCTGGATGAGTTGGAGGTCACGGGATACTCGCCGGATGGATTTATGCTGAAGAAGCTGACCGGCATTACGCCGACCCCGCCTGGGGATTATCAGGTGCCTACTAGTATGCACTCAGAGGGGGGACATCATGACCATGAACATGAAGGGGGGCATAAGGAGGAGTATTAGGCGATTGAGGGGTAAACATTGCACGTACAGCGGAGGGGTTACTATTACCTAGGTACTTTGGGTATGAAACTCAGCCATGGTAGATAAGGTACTTTTCAGAGGCGGTTATTGCACTGCGGCACATTGGCACTTTATAGCTCGAATTTGTGGCTTTCCAGTGTAACCTGAGGCACGGAAAGCTACATAATTGCTCCCCTGATAAGTGATATTTATATAATCTGGACGTGCATCCTCGCCATATCTACTCAACCTCTCCTGGCTGGTCAGTAACCCGCCTCACAATTCCTGTACGCGAATATTTCATTTCTACCCTTGTACCCGTGCATGACTGAGCAACCTGTGCGGGGAAAATTTCTCCAGTCATTGGGCCTCAACGTCGACACTAACTTGTCCTCAGGGTTTCATCTTCCAATACTACCCCTGAAGTCACTAGTAGCGGTTCCTCTAAATCGCCTGCAGCTCAAAATTTTCAAACTTCCAGGATGGATACTGATTCTGATTCTTGGGAAGCTCGGTATGCCAAGGAGCTGCGGCGTCGTCTTCCGGCTTTTCCGCCCGAGCAGGGAGTCACCTGAGCGATATTCCGCCTCCTTGACGGCCGCCTCTGCGAGACCTGTTTCCCGCTCACCGCTGAACCTGGGCCCGGATGGGACACCGATCGTGGGTTCTTACCCTATGTGAAATGCACTTTCAACAGTCTTCGGGATGCTCAGATATCGGAACTTGAGACATGTCCGCTTTGCAGGGTACTTTATCAAGTTACGGATCGTTGCTTGATAATCGGTCCGGAAGACGCGATCGACCACGATGAGCACCTAGTAAAGGTCCAAATCTTAAGCCCGTCCAATATGCATATCAGCTACATCGGAGCGCCATACTCCTCCATCTCACTCCGAAAAGGTGCGGAACTATTTCGATGATGCCCTTGTGTAATAATTTTATACTAAGATCCACTAGCTACAGAACCCACTATCGACACTGCCACTCTCCACTCCGCTGAATACGACATTGATCTTGATATAACATTTGCTCAGAGGCAGCTGGAAAACTGCCTGAGTAACACCAACCATGATTGTCAGCCTCGACATGAAGCTGACGGCGGTAAATCATGGCCAAAGAGGGTTTTGAGCATTTCCGAAGAATCAGCGAGGCTTGTCAACTTCAATTCCTCCACAATGGGGGGATGCTACACTGCCTTGAGCTACTGTTGGGGCAGCAAAGAGGAGCTTGAGAAGAATACGAATCTTGTGACGACCACCAAGACACACGATACTTTTATGGCCGAGGGTATACGCATTAGCGACTTGCCCATGACAATCAGACAAGCCGTGTGGGTTACTCATCTTCTTGGTCAGAAGTACATCTGGGTCGACTCCCTCTGTATTGTCCAGGATGACAATTCAGACTGGGAGGTTGAATCGCTCAAGATGGCAACCGTTCATTCTATGGCTGTTGTGACCATCATTGCAGCTTCGTCAACTTCATGCCACAGCGGCTTTTTGCCTACACGGTCTTCCGGCACCACTTTCGGGGAGTTTTATGTCAAACTCCTACCCCACATCAGTCTTTACGCAGTATCTTGCCCTCGCAGGAGCGGTTTTCATACCTTTCCAGCCAGGGATCCAATCGACGCTCGAGGCTGGACTTACCAGGAGGAGTATCTTTCTAGCAGGTATCTCAAGTTCACCAGTGACGATATCCAGTGGAAATGCAGCGCTGGGGCTGTCTGTTTGTGCGGCGAGGGGATAGAGAATGAGGCACCTCAATACAATAGCAGTTACAAGCAGGACGACTCGGATCCTTGGAAGGTCGTTGTCCATGGTTTCTCGGGCCGTGTATTCACAAACGAGACGGATAAGCTACCTGCTATCTCGGGACTAGCGAAAAGATTTGCTGCGGTGCAGCAAGAAAAGGGACTACAGTCGAGGTACATTGCTGGGTGCTGGGAGGACAGCATCATGAGTCTCACAGACCTCCTCTGGTCCGTCAAACGGGGTCTCGAGCCAGACAAAGTGGCTGGACCCCCAAAAAGCTACATCGCCCCAAGCTTTACCTGGCCCTCAGTCAACAAACGCGTTTCCTTCGACAATAAATTCAACAATAGGGACCTACAGCCACTCTGCGAAGTAATGAGAGTTGATGTACAGCTCGCGTCTGCGGGGAGGCCATTCGGCCACGCACTACCCGGGGGTGAGCTGGTTGTCCGCGGTCCGCTCATTCCTCGATGCATCCTCCAGATAAAGTTAGAGGGCAAATTGTTTTCGAGGTTTAAAGTCAGAATCAATGAGAAATTCGACTCATATCCGATCGAACATCCGGTTGGCCCCCCCGGGACATGTTACCTTGATTGCCGCGTTTCAGAATGCGCCTCCCCGCAAGGGGCGAGTTCCCTTCATCGCTGTCCAGGTCTCGACTGTCCATTGCTCTCAGACAAGTCAAAATATCACAGATTTTTAGACTTGAAAGAGCCAATTGGGGTTGAGGCAAAAGAACTGGCTGAGGTCGATGTGCTGCTAGTTCTGATGAAGGACCCCGGCTTCGGGTGGAGAGTTACCAATGGCCTTGTCCTGAGCCGGCCTGATCCTAACAGTCATGTCTATCAAAGGATTGGGCTATTCAAGTAAACTAGTCAACGCAAAGGCCCAAAAGTTGCACTAGAGGCCAGTGGCTTGGAACCGTGGATGGCAGAGATCACGATTCAATAGGTTCCATGGCAGCAGCGTTGAGATGTGAAGAATCTTTCCTTCCAAACTTAGCTTGGTAGGTAGTTTCACCGTTCTTGCCCGAAACTGAGCGGAATCGTCAACAATGCTATTTTTATCTGGCAATTCTGCGCAGTCATCCTGCAAGAAAGGGCATGCCGACACCGTGGCCAAATTCAGGCACGGCGATAAAAAACGACACCTCTACTGCAAGCCACTTCTCCAAACTTCACCACACAACCAATGGGGATACATACACATGAATTTCGTGACATCCACTTATATATCGTTCTCAAACTTACCTACATACATTCATGCTTCTTCTTTGTACGTTATGGTCCGAGATTTGTCCGGCACTGCCGTCTGCTGATCCCAGACGAAATACTCAGCAACTCTGCCTACTCAACTCAGTATAATGCCCATTGAACACAAGACGTCCCTTGGCATGAAGCCCATTTTCACGGTACTCGTTGCACTGCCCAGCAATCTTCTTCATATCGTTTGCAATATCCCTACAGTTGACAAGGATATACGCGCCAAACTGTGCACCACTGTGACGGGGCTGGCGTTACATACGCTAATGCAGGGAACTGCTACAACTGCCCGCTACACCAAAAGGTATGTGCAAGTTGACTAACCGTTAGTCATCTTGCTAGTTCCCACTTATTACCAACCCGTCACAACCACCCAGTCAGCATATTTCCCCACAATCAACTACAATTCGTTCGACAAGGCGGAAGGGAGAAAAAAAGGGAGAAAACCTACCCGACTATAAATAAACATGTCACAGTTTCACGAGCAGCTGAACCTCGTGCACTTGTTCTGGCCACCGCCATCCACCGCACAATGCGAGTATCCCCCGCCCATCGCGTACAGGGTATTCAGTCCCTCCTGGCAGTCCTGCCACCACACCCAAGCGCCGTTGTTGCAGTCGAACGAGCCGTCGTCACGCTTCAGCACCGCCGCTGGGTTCGGCGACATACCTCTCCTCTTGTTCGCCGCGGATCCCGAGTCAAACATCTCGCGGGTGATGCCCTTGGCGTGCATGTCGGCGCGGAAGTCGGGAAAGGCCCAGGGGGTGTAGCTGGGGTTGAGGGCTAGGATCTGCGCGTATATGGCGTCGGCTGAGGGGCCGTAGAGCGTGGTATTAGTGGTTTCGTCGAGAGAGAGATAGCCGATCCACTTCATGGGGACGAGCGGGATGTCTTCGACGGAGGGGAAGTCGGAGGCGTGGGTCAGGGTGTAGGCGGAGGGGAGGGCGAGGATGGCAGGGGCCGCGAAGGCTGGGAGAGCGATGGTGGTCTTCATGGTGTAGGGCTGATGAGTTGAGTGGCTTTGGAGAAGGAGATAACTCGAGGGGTACTGGAGATCCTGGAGCACTGAGTTGGGCAGAGACCACTGGATATATATGATTCTCTGTCCTTCCACACCTCGCAAGAAGTTTATTTACTCCGGTCTCGATACGACGCAGCCCAAAAACTCCTATTGACTGTTTACTATCTCGCCCATTCCTGACAACTGGCTTGCCAAGGCGCCAATTATGAGCGAGAACCTTGCATTCGTGTGGTAATACGCATCTAGACCAAGTCTTGATCGGTAATAAGCTCACACCAGTTATATCCCTGAGTCGATATGGCGTAATATTTGCTTCGCGCGGCAATACAGTTACACGAGTGGCGTAGCCGGCAGTGCGGACTTGGAGTCTTGAATTGCGAGTAGTTAGTGGTAGTATCCGGGCTGATGCGGGTGGATGAGGTTGAGACGGTGATGGTTTTCGACGATGGAAATGAGCCGATAAGCTCATACCTGTTATTCACATTCAATGTTATTTGTGTTTGGCAGCGGCGCGGGGGTGTGCCAAGTACTAGCGGAGGTGTGAAGACTGGTCGTCATGGCGTGACAATACCTACCTACTTTGACACTATACTTGGGCTACACCGATGGAGAGGCACTACTCTGGGCATTTATCTGTTTTCTTGAATTGCAATGTCAACTTTATCTCCCTTCGCCACACGGCATGCGACTAATTTACGCCCATGTCAGTTTCCAGCATTCTGCCGCCGTGTTACACAGCAGTGCAGCGGCTACGGGTGCTGTTAGAGTTCGGCCACCTAGGCACTTGAAGATGGGGAGTGAAATCACTGTTGTTGAAGTCTGATTTCGGAGATGGGTAAACTCTGAGATAGATTACTAGATGAGAAACCAGTCCAACGAAAACCAAAGATACGCGTCAACTTAAATCGCCAAGCGGAGAAATCAACCTGGAAAGTTTAACACAATGAAGTAGATAAATACTAGCAGTTGTCTAATAACCCAGGACATAGTAAACTAACTAATTGAGTGTTTATGGCATGGAGCTGTTTTGTCGGAGAATTGTTTTTTCTAGTCACATTGTAGTGTCTAGGTAGAAAGGAATTCTTGAGGAATCTTTTGTTTCTGTTTTTGCGTCTGAAGTAAATGTAGTAATATCCAGTTGAATGAACTGTCACATAACCAAGCCTCTTTGTCTACCTATAAACTAAATTACGGTAATCGAAAGTGTCTTTCGTGGATATTCAAGTTCGGTCCTGGGTATCTCCTCATCATCCGTACCGCCGCTCCCGGTAACGTACCACACCATTCCAACCCGCTCAAACGTGTCCGTGTCGCTTGTGGATGTAACCTGGTGAAGTATTAAACCAAATATCACCGCTGTTTCGACATCTTCAACGCCCCCGTCGGCCAGAACGGGCAAGATTATTATATCTTTAGACACCAGAAACACCTCTGGCAGCAGGAAGTCCATCAATATTCTTATCGAGCCCTGGACGATCCGCCGACCACGAATATATCCGTCGGGAGGTTCAACCGTGTACCTTTCGTCTTTTTCTTCACCCCTGTCAAATTTTAATTTGTGGGGCGTCAAGACCTCTACGTCAGCCAGCTGAATAGCACCCCTCTTGATCTGACCAAAGGGATCTGCGGCGGTCAATGGCACAACCTCAGCGCTTTTCACGTTGCCTTCCAGCAAATCCTGACCATCCAGTCTTCTTAGCCAGTACACACTCCCTTCAATAGACGCCCAGGACCATGACGGTGCTCGGTTCGGCTGTGAGCGGTGACATTCTGCTGGGAAGTGTGTGCTCCACAACAAGCCCTCTAACAGTCTTGATTTCCAAAGGCCTGCGAGGTATTTGTCTTTGGAAACCAAGTAGATTCGTCTGGCGAGTCCACCGATGGCGACCAGATAGTCGGCGGCGTTTGTGATTTCGCACTTTGAGTACCTCGTGACAACGGCATACCAGAGATTATAGGGATATGGGGCTTCCATCTGTTCCCTGCCCAGCTCACGCCCCCTTTCTGTGAATTTCTGTTGGTCGAGGCTTTTCCCCACAAGATTGACGCCCAAGTTATATGAGGTGGGTAACCCCCTGGGGAAGAACTCAGACGCATCGAGGGTATGGCACTCCCAGAGAACCTGTGATTCTGCGAAGTGAAGAACCCGAGGGGAGAGGATTCTCTCTTGGAGAACCCAGGCGCGGCTATTGAGAGGCGTCACTTCTATGGCAAACTCGAGAAGGTTCTGGTCGTACAGGAGGAATGATTCTGTTCCCAGAGTGATTCGTCCGAAGAGAGGGCGGCAATTCATAACGTCTCGGTCTTTAAATAGGCCACCTCGGCTATTATCTGAGATCGTTGCTGCAATGTTAATACAGCAGTTAATGTAAACAGCTTCCATACGCAGGCTTTCGGTTTCCCAGTCGGCTTTTGAGTCCTGAATAATACACAGCGAGTCGATCCATAAGTAGCGGATCTTAAGGCGCTGTGTAAGCTGTACCGCCTCTCGGAATGTTTTTGGAAATTTCTCAAGCCGGATTCCAGCCTGGAAAGCGGATAAAGTATGATTTTTAAGACGGAGCTGTCGGATGGTACCCCATTTGTGGCTTAACGTAGCATAGGGGCCACTTAGTTGTGAATCTTTCGTTGTCAAGAGGTGAACAATACCACTGCCTTCATCTCCGACATCAATGAGTCGTGTGGGATATAGAGGATCAGATGTGGAGGATTGATAGGACTGGCATCTTGGATGGCTTTGCTGACACTCTCGAAGCCACTGCGATATTTGCGATACGCAAGCCTCGGATCCGGTGTTGTTGTGATAAACGGAAGGCGCTGGCGTTCCTGAATTGGCTGCGTGGATATGAAATTAGTGTTCAGTATAACTACTAGTACATTGCATAAAAGTCATGCATATTACTCGAGTGACTCGACCAGTTAGGTGTACGTACCTTCAAGGGCTGGGGGCTCCAAAACAAGGTCAATATCGTCACCGTGGTGAACCTTGAATTCAACTGCCACGCCAACCAAATCACCCTTAGATATGTCATAGGTCGTCTCAAAATGGTAGAGCTTGTTGAACCCGGCGACGAAAGATTGGGATAGCCAAGAAATATCAGGCAATATTGCTTGGCACACATGACATCCCTTCCAAGCCGCCTTGACCAATCCCGCTGCCGAGTCCCGGTGTTTGCTGGGTAGCGTTCTGTCTCCCTCTGGGATCTGCCAGGCAGCCCAGCTTGAAGCGAGGGCTTCATGACACTTCCGACACAGTTGAATCTCCGGTAACTGATTGGGTTGATCATCAGGGGATGCGTTTTGACGAATGTGGAATTTCCGCGCCAGCCACGGGCGAATGGAGGGCATCGTATCGAGCCACTGGGGGTAAGATAGAGAGAAGTTGCTGGGATTCACTGAATGGGATGAGAACGAGTGAGGTAATTGGTGGTGCTTGAATTCAAGAAAAAAGGAGTGAGCGGGTGCGCTTGTGAACACCAAAACTTGCGGATGCGTGCCGTTTTATCATTTGCCTGCGGGGAAGTGCATATTGCCTGCCCCAAAGCCAATCACCACGCATTCCCAGACGCATCTCCAACACACGCCGTGATCCACCGAGATGCGCGAATCGGAACAGCTTATTCCGGGGTTGTCAACTTTGAACTTGCATTGCTAGCGTCAGCACCCGTCTGGTTGGCCGTTGTTGCGGAACAAGTGAGGGGTAGCTGCGCCAGACTTGTTATTTCGGCAAACATTTCAATACGCTGATGCAGTTGGTGGTTGTGTTCAAGTGCTGAAGTCGCCACAACCCTTATCTCGGTTTCAGACCCCCTACACAGGTTGAGGAACAGCGCAGTTTAAATACGTAGTTCCGGTAGTAAAAATTTCCGTGCGCAAAATACGCGCCGCTACTGAAATTATGGTGGAGATTGTCGCGCTTTGCATACAACCAGCCAAATTGAGAATGTGACCCACTCTTTTCACAGGCCGAAGTCACACCCAAAATATCTAAAGATTCTAATTCGGGACGATCGAGATAGGTAACGTTTTCACAGAATCCAGCTTTACTTACGGCACGTGCACTACACATAACCCTGAGAAACCCAGTCAAGGTTGGGGTTACGGATGCGCGCACGTGCTGTAAGTACTTGAGGATGGATTCTGTGAGAGAAAATGGTAGTTGAGAACTGAGGATGGAGAAATGATTGTTGTCAATAAGGACGGATCGTTCTTTTTGGAGGCTCATACTGGTCTGGTTTCTAAGGTTTCACAACCATCAGGGGACTAGGGTTTAACTCTGTCACCTACAACTACTCCAATACCCACCTCGTCAGCTTCTGTCCCTCAGCCCAAGCCATAATACAGCTCCTTCCGTTCCCAGACCCGCTCCACCACCACATCCTTATCCACACCCTCGCGTATCAACAGCTCAACCATAGAATCCAACCCATACTGCCTCGCCACCGCCATCGCCCACCCCCCTGTCTCTAGCGTATCTAGCCTCGCGCCATACTGCCGCAACAGAAAAAACATATCCAGATGCTCCTTGCACACGGCCACAACAATCGCCGGCGGCCGGCCCTCGTTCGGATCGGCGCCGCGCTCCAGCAACATCTTAGCGATGGCGATGCTGCACTTCCACGCGGCAACCCGTAGCAAGCCGCCCGGCCGCTGCGGGGCGATGACACCTGCGCCTGCGTTGAGGAGGATCTCCACGATGACTTCGTCGCGCTTATCAGTGGCACGGAAGAGGGCTCGGCTGAGACTTAATAAGGGTCGTCGGGTGTACTCTCGCTCTCGGCCGGGGTTATTCGCTGTTACTGCGCCTTCGTTGAGGAAATGGTGGACTAGTTCGATCTTGCCCGCGGCGGCGCTGCGAGCGAGCCAGGAGCTCAGATCTCCGCCACGTCGGGGATTGAGTCTGTTGCTCTGCGCCCCGACTATGGCTGCCACCCGCTCAAAGTTGTCGGGCCATGGTGTGCACAGGGCGCGGCCGAGGGTCGAGACGACGATGGGGCTGGGCCTGCCTGCTGTCTCGGCCAGCAGCGTGGGGATGGCCATGCTGTCGAGGGCAAAGTGGAAGAGAGCTCGGTGGCCGCACTGCGCGGCGCGGTGGAGAATGCGTTTGTGGGCAATCTTGATGCCGCCGGTAGCTGTGGAGGCGTGGTGCTCGGGCATGCGCGAGAGGAGAAGCTGGATGAGCTCGAGGTTGCCGCCATCCGCTGCGGCGTCAATGGCATCGCCGAAGACGGCGCTTCGCAGACCGGATTCCCCCCCGGGTCTATCGACGAACTCGACGCCAGAGGCTGCTAGGCGCTCGATGTGGGCTGCGCGGCCGAGGTAGAGAGCTGCTACGTCAATGTCGTGCTGGAGGTCGGCGTTGGTGCACTCCCTTGGCGACCGTGGGTTGGGCGCCTCGAGCAGGATCGCGGGTTGGCAGCAGACGGCCAGGCGGAGGAGGGACATGAGGCAAGCGGAGACCGCTTCTTCACCTGTGCCGCTACCATCCTCTTCGCAGAGCGCCCGGGCAGCACGGTAGACGCGTCCGACGTGGGACGTCGTGAGACGTTCTCTCTTGGCCTGGTAGGCGAGGTACGAGCAAAAATAGCTAAGCCAGCTGGCCATGCAACGTCCGTTGGGGGAGGGGAGTTGATGCACAACGCCGAGCACATCGACAAACTGGCTCAGCAGGCGCAGCCGAAAGATGGCGTCGTCGGTGTAGTCTCGAAACTGGCCTGCCGAGAGGATTCATGTCAGGGATGCCCTGTGCAATTGGAAGTTGGCCAGCGGGGAATGAGAATACGTACGGCTGACAAGCCGGAGCCGCATGGTGCGCGCAAAGTCGCGCGACAAGGCAAATGATTCAAACATCTGGTGCATGGTTTCTGCTGGCAATCGGTCGAATGGGTTCATTTTTGGCGTTGTGGGCCGAGAGGCGAAGGAACCGAAATGGTGTGGGACATTGATTGTTCGGAGGGAAGGAGCTGAGCTGTCTGGGGGCCTACTTAAATACGCCCGAGGTGTCAAATTCAACCGACTGTTTAGGTAAGCAGCGGTAGCGCGGCTGGTCCGCGCTTTACGTGCTCACGGTTGCTCTGCGAGCTTCTCTCCAATACAAC
>Ga0247770_1000506_pt1 | contig 37634 bp, 24 predicted proteins | sample UWRJL136409B6_FD_179943 | JGI IMG/M metagenome (GOLD analysis project Ga0247770, IMG submission 179943) | Plant litter microbial communities from Arlington Agricultural Research Station in Wisconsin, United States - UWRJ-L136-409B-6 | ecosystem: Environmental > Terrestrial > Plant litter >... | reverse complement strand
CCAGAAATTATTTAGACTTAATTGATTCAATTACAGATGCGATGCTACAAGTTACTAAAAAAGATATTCATAACTGGTTTGCTCATTGTTGCTACTGTACCTCATGACTATAGGAAACGCTATAATTGAAACAGTACCAAACTCGATCGCTACATTGTTGGAGGGAGAGATCGTTTTCATTTTTCTGACTTGGCGGTCAATAATACTTTGCGGCAAGTAAAATTCGTTGACCATGCACAGGGGAATCGCCCCACCGCGATATTGCTGAGCAGAATTGTCTGCGGCTGTTGTTGAGCCTGGGAATTGACAAATTTGACGAGTCGTATTGGGGGGACGGTTGGGTGCAGTCTCGGTTGAAGGGAGTGTCGCTGCTAGCGCTGAATTTGGGGCAAACGGCTAGTTTTTTGCGGCTGCGGAAGTTTTTGGCGGGTAAGCAGAAACGCTCAGAGTGATGTGAAGTTCGATCGCACTTATTGTCTCTCAAAGTCTCCTTCTTCACGTTTACCGATTTGGCCTGTTAAGGTGTAGTGCATCGCCTTAAGTTTTACCTCATCTTTACTCCCTAACTCTTTCAATTTCCTTAACTAACTCCAAGCCAAATTTCCTCAAACTATTGACCTAGCTTTGGCAACATATATATTAATAATTCGTAACGAGTAGGTCTGGAGGAATACAAATATCGACAAAAATAATTATATCTGAAGATAGAAGAACCCCAAATTAAAGCCAGCTAATGTATAAAACTATGAGGGAGAAAAAACTACTTAAAAATTGATTAATCTAATAAATTTTTAAGTAGATATTAAGATAAAAAAAAGGAAACTTATGGTACTGAGTATTATTGTTCACGGTGGAGCAAAAACCATCACAGAAGACAAGGTTGCAGCCAACAATGCAGGCTGTACCGCAGCCGCAGAAGCTGGTTGGGCAGTGCTCGCAAGCGGGGGTACCGCAGCAGAAGCAGTTGAGGCAGCTATCCGGGTTCTGGAAGCTGACCAGACATTTAACGCAGGCTTTGGATCGGTTCTCAACAACCAGGGAGAAGTAGAGCTAGACGCAGCGATGATGGAAGGCGGTTCATTAGCTTGGGGAGCCCTCGCAAATGTTCAAGGCGTGTGCCATCCCATCTCCGTGGCGCGAAAGATTATGGATAAAAAACCCATGTTCTTAGTAGCGGATCACGCAGAACATTTTGCGGCAGAAAGTGGAGCCGAGATGTGTACAAAAGAAGACTTAATCGCGGATGAGCAACAGGAAGAGTGGGAGGAAGAAAAAGAAGTTATTGACCGCCCCAATACCGTTGGTTGTGTAGCTTTGGATAGTAGTGGCACCTTAGTTGCCGGTACCTCAACAGGCGGCACTATGAATAAGCCCGCCGGTCGGGTCGGCGACAGCGCCATTATTGGCTCAGGTTTGTATGCTGAAAATGAACAGGGCGCTTGCTCGACCACAGGCGATGGCGAGTCCATTATGCCACTTGTTCTGGCTAAGACGGCGATCGACATTCTAGCCTCCGGCAAGCACCCAGACGAAGCAGCGAAGATGGCAATTGAGACTCTGGCATCTAAGGTGGCAGGAGAAGCTGGGTGCATCCTCATTGACCCTCAAGGGCGGGTTGGCTGGGCGCATAACTCAACCGACATGGCTTGTGCTTATAGAACCTCAGGAATGGACAAGGTGGCTGTGTTCACTAAGAAAAAACAACTCGTCCATCGTTGAAATTATTGAGGTTGCATTCTCTTTAGTTGGAGAGAGTTAAAATTCCGCAACTAATCTCTTTTTTCCTAGGTATTAAGTAGCTTGACATCAATAAACACTCTTTCAATTTGTAGGGCGGGCAATGCCCACCCTACGTTTAATTATGTCGAGCTACTTAGTGGCCGGGAAAACTGTTCAATTCAAACTCGACTTGGATGTTTCTATGAACTCAACATACGACTTTCCTTACTTTCAGGGTAATTCTCTTTCCGATTTGTTTGCTCCAGACATCACAGATGCACGTTATGCGTTCATCCTCAACTACCCTGCAACTGCCAGTTGGGCTGCTTACCCCAACAGGCAAAAATACTTTATTCAAGACGGCAGCAGTGAAGCCACCAAAACTTCTTTCGACAAGATTGGTCAGAAGGAACCTTGGAAAAATCTGGCTGTGTTAGGCGATGCCATCCCTGGGATTGTGATTAATCAGCCGCCGAACTCGCTGATTGACTATTGGCGGGAGCATTTGGGCTTCAGCTACAGCAGTATGGAGATGATAGACTGCTCAACTTATCTCGAAGATCTCAGCCAAAGCGATCGCTTTGACAAACTCCTGAGTCTATTTCCCTTCGACAATCTCAAACCCGAAAAACACGCCGTCCATCCCGACATCCACTACCACTTGCTCAGCAAAGCAACGCTAGCAGAATTAGGCGTGCAATGTCCGAAATACCAAACCTACAATCTGCACGAAGTCAATCTCGAAAGCATTCAGTTACCAGAGCAATTCCCCTACTTGATTAAAACATCCCACGGACTTTCTGGAGAAGGCACTTATATTATCAAAAGCGCCAGCGATCTGAACTACTGCTTGCAGGAAGTGAGGAAATATCTGGAGATTAAGTTGGTGGATACGATTATTGTCTCGGAATTCGTCAAGAATGAAGTGCAGAACTATTGCGTGCAGTTCTATGTAAGCAAAACGGGAAATATCAGGCTCATCGGCACTACGAGCCAACTTGTCACCCCTGAGGGCAACTATTTAGGGGGACTGATTCACTACCGCGAAACCGACATGAGTAGGTTTTTTGAGATGATTGCTGCTATTGGTAAATATGCTCACCAACAGGGTTATTTCGGCGTTATTGGCTTCGACGTGCTGGAAGACTCTGAGGGAGGGTTGTATGCCATCGATGCCAATTTCCGAGTTAATGGCTCGACTCCGCTTTGTGTGCAGCGCCATACTTTACTGGGGCTGGGAAAGGAGGTGGCTAAATATTCGAGTGACTGGCGAATGGATGGGACTTTGGAATCCATTCTTGTCACACTGAAGCCCGAACTCGATCGCAAGGACTTGATAATCTTGTCAGCTTTAGAGAAGGTTAAATACGGGAAAATCTACACGGAAATTTACGGGATAGTTGCGGGTGAGGATATGAAGGAAATGCAGCACATCGAGCAGAATTTGCACAGTAAGGGATTGCAGTAATTGGGTTAATATCTACTCTACCGATTGCAACGGTTATGCGGTTTTCCCGCTCATCTCGCGCGCACCACTAACACCGAACAAGGAGCCTCAGCCACAACCTCCGCACTCACCGAACCCTCCAAAATCCGCTTTAAACCCGTCAAACCCCGACAGCCGATCACAATTAAATCCGCTTTATAAATATTAGCCAAGCGCAAAATTTCCTCTGCGGGATCCCCGGACACAATTTCCAAATCGCTCTGGCAAGGCAACTTTTCCTGATAAGATTGCAGTAACTTCTCCACTTCTCGGTAAGCAATCTCATCTCCCTGAGCGTGAGGTCGATCGACAACCGCGTCAAAATCCGACCTACCAGAACTGACAACATGAACTAGAATCACCTTGGCCGTCGGTTCTAGCTGAAATTGTCCTACAACTTGCAATACCTGAGTGGCTAACTCTGAATTGTCGATCGCTACCAAAACAGTATTTAATACCATGCACTTTTAAATCTCAGATACTAGACTTTAAATTTCTCGTTGATTGTCGCCTACTTTCCACACCATTATCTAGGGCTTGCTGAATAAGGAATCGCTTTCCCAAGACCGGGGGCGATCCATAAAACGTGGGTACAGTCTGCTCTACGCTCGCATTTTCCGCCTATCTGTAAATGATAGCGTGAGCGCACAAAAATATCATAAAATTAAGTTCTTGCCTGATGGATCTCTTGAGCAGTCCTCAATCCAGATGCTAATGCGCCCTGCATCCATCCCCTCGTAGTAGAAGTGTGTTCTCCAGCAAAATAGACTTTACCTTCCGATTTTCCAAGTTCATCAAAAAGCCTTTTTTCTTGATCTTTAGTCGGGTATGCCCAACCTGACCTCGACCAAGGGTCTTTAGCCCAAGAATAACTGGTCGTCTTGCCCTGATAAGCACTTACACCAGGGAGAATCTTTTCCCAGCGCTGTAGTAATTGAGGCAATTGTTGTTCTGGGGCGAGGGCATCCATAGCCATGGCATTTTCCCCTTTCAGATAAGCTTGCAAAATACCTGTTTTTCCGGGAAAATCCCAACTGGTTTGCCACAGTTCTTCAGGACGATTATCAAATAACCCCCAACCATTCAATCCTTTTTTTTCCCAGAATCTTTCAGAGAATTCAACAAACATTCGTGTCGCTGCGCGATAGTTATAACCCCCAGCGATAGCAAGCTGTTTTTGAGGTGATAGTGGAGGCTGAAAATTGATCTGTCCCAAGACTGGCAACGGAACAGTACATACTACGCAGTCTCCAGTGTATTGCTGTCCTGATTTGCACAAGACTCGAACCCCTGAAGAAGTTTGTTCAATGCGACTAACCGCAGATCCTAGATGAATTTTATCAACTAGAGCGGTAGCAAATGCTTGTGGCAATCGATCTGAACCTTGAGCAATTTTAGCAACCTTTGATATTTTTTCTCCCGGTATAAATATAGGTAAATTAGCAGGAATCAGAAGACGTTGCCCCTTTATCACAGCAATGTAAAACCCCTTTGGTGGAAAAAAACTCTTGAGAGTCAAACCAAAATGTTGAGCATAGCCAAGTGTTAAATTGTGATTAGACGGAATTCTTGCTGCTCCCGCTTCTACGAAATGATTCTCACTAAATTTGCCTCTCAAGGTCAAAACTCTCCCTCCTACTCGCTCACGGGCTTCTAAAACTGTTACTGTATGACCTACTGCTGCTAACTCGTAAGCGGCAACCAAACCAGACAACCCCGCTCCGACGACGATCACTTTCTGAGAGGATAGTCCTTTCTCTAATGCTCCTGGAGTTCGGGAGTTTTGGGCTTTAAGTTGAGCATAGGCTATTGCCGCACCAAACGTTACAGCGCTACTTAATAGAAATTGACGGCGATTTAGTTTAAACATAGCGGTCTAGCCCATAATTACAGTAATATTAAAATTTTTGGATAATTTAGCAAAAAAGGGGAATAGCAAGCAATTATGAAACAAGCGGAAGAGTTTAAAAAATTAGATGAGCAATAGGAAGTAAAGTCAAGTTCCCTGTGATGAACACCCTCATTAGTTGCAGTTCGCTACAACTAATTATTACTACACCGTATTCCAGGTTCATAAAGTAGTAGGGACAAGGCAATGCCATGTTCCTACGGGGATTCATGGAGCAGGGGTGTACTTCACAAACATGAAATCTGCTGTAATTGCGTCATTTAAGCAAGATACTTGAAGAAACCGGGTTTCTTAAGCCCGGAGTGCGTCAGTAGGTAGGTGGAAATAAACTTTGCCGCTTGTCACAGAATGTAAAGCTAGGATAATCGCCAGCGAATTGCTTCGTTTCACTGCGTTTCACTGGCTTTTGACTAATTATGTATTTTGCCGCTCATCTACTTAAATTTCGATCGCCAATCTCAAATCTACCATCTAAAACTCACCCTTTCCCTCATTTTCAGTCCGCAGCCGCACCGAATCAGCGTGAGAAGGAAGCCCCTCAGCTTCGGCCAAAACATTAATCGCCCTACTCACCTTCTTAAGTGCAGCAGGCGAATATTGAATCAAACTCGAATGCTTCATAAAAGTCTCGACACCCAGGGGCGACGCATAGCGAGCAGCCCCAGAAGTCGGCAAAGTGTGATTCGGACCAGCCAAATAATCGCCCACAGCTTCCGGCGTCGAGCAGCCCAAGAAAATCGCCCCAGCGTGGCGAATTTGGTCGAGCAAAGCCCAGGGATCTGCAACTTGCAATTCCAAGTGTTCCGGGGCAAACTCGTTAGAGAGTTCCGCCGCCGCTTTGAGCGAGTCAACTACTACGACTAAACCATAATTGGCGATCGCCTTTTCTGTTAAAGTTCGGCGCGGGTGATTGGCCAACTGTCTGTCCACCTCAGCCACCACTTTCCTCGCCAGCACCGAATCCGCCGTCAGCAAAATTGCCGACGCCATCGAATCATGTTCAGCTTGAGCCAACATATCCGCCGCCACGTGCACAGAATTTGCCGAGCCGTCTGCTATGATCAGCACCTCGGACGGGCCAGCCAGAGAATCGATCCCCACCGTCCCGTAAACCAGTTTTTTAGCCAGGGTGACGTAAATATTCCCCGGTCCAGTAATTAAATCCACCTTCGGAATAGTTTCCGTACCGTAGGCTAAAGCTGCGATCGCCTGCGCCCCGCCTACCCGATAAATCTCATCAACTCCCGCTTCCTGAGCAGCTACCAGCACCGCAGGATTCATTTTCTTCTCCTGTCCGGGGGGAGTACACATCACCAGTCTCGGAACCTTGGCGACCTTCGCTGGCACCGCATTCATAATCACCGAGCTTGGATAGGACGCCTGACCGCCAGGAATGTAAATTCCCGCTCGATCGACCGGGGTGTAGCGTTTGCCCAAAACAATCTCGTCATCACCAAACTGCACCCAAGACTTCGGGACGCGCTGTCGGTGAAACGCCTCTACCTGTTTGCAAGCTGTGCGGATTGCATTTAATAATTCTTTCGACACCTGCTGGTAAGCAGCATCCAATTCGGCGCCGCTGACCCGTAATTCTTCCACATTTAGGGTCATGCGGTCAAATTCAGCAGTGTAGTGCAGCACAGCCTGATCGCCTCTGCGCCTTACAGCTTGCAGCACCTCCCGGACGGTGGCTTCTTTGTGAACGACAAGTTCGTCATGGGTGCGATCGCAGATTCGTCGCAGTTCAGCTTGTGCCTCAACCCACTGAGTAATGATTCGCAGCATGGAGATTAGGAATGCCGTCTATAATTCACTAACATTTGCTTGACAATTGGGGATTTTTGTGGCTATCTCCTGCTGAAGTAGGCCACCACCAGTCCACAAGCTTAAACCGCGAGACTCGCGGCATTTTCAAAGGCTTCAGTGCAGCGTTTAAATCTCTGTCGAGGATTTTGCCACACTGAGGACAAGTCACAACCTTTCTGAGGAATTGTGCGCCCGAGAGCAGGGTGCTGCGGGAGAGGGTTCGATACCAGACGGGGAGAGTGTCCGGGCCCGAGTGTGTGTGAGGGGGAGAGTGTGCAAGCGGGAGAATGTTGATTCTGCCTTCTACCTTCTACCTTCTACTCCGGCTACCTTCTACCTTCTACCTTCTGCCTTTTGCCTTCTACCTGCGGTAAGTGCTTCTTGCCGAAGCCCCAATAACCCGTACTCTTTGTTATAGCTTAACTTGGATTTTTCAGGGAATCACATTCTTTGCAGAATAGATGCTATATTAGTTTTTCCAACACCTGATAATTTTTTTATAAAAACGCCAAATTATTGTATACTGGAAAGTTGGGCGCCAGAAACCGTGACTTTAACTGGTGACGGTGGAAACCACGCAAGAGGCATCCGTAACATCCGTGTCATACCTTTGGGTATCGTCAGGGGCAAAAAATGGGCCGTTAAATAAGTCAATAAAAAATTATTGCGCGGGCGATCGCCAGAAAATAGCCACAGACTCAGATTGAGCTGAGCGAGTGGAGAATGGCTGTCTGACTCAGCCTTTTAAAATCAAGCTTTTTGCGGATCGATCCCGAAAAGGTTGTCCTTCAAAATCCCCGTGTCTTGAGACTGTCTTGAGACTAGGGCGTATCAATGAATACCTACTTCCAGCAACTGAACTATGGCAAATATTAAGTCCGCCGTCAAACGAGTCAAAATCGCCGAACGTAACCGCTTGTACAACAAATCTTACAAGTCAGCGGTCAAAACTTTGATGAAGAAGTATTTTGCGGCCGTTGACAAATACGCTGCCGCTCCCACCCCTGAATTAATGCAAGAAGTCCAGCAGCGAATGTCTGAGGCCTACAGCAAAATCGACAAAGCTGTCAAAAAAGGTGTACTCCACCGCAATAACGGCGCTCGCAAAAAGTCCCGCTTGGCAAGAACTCTCAAGCCACACGAAGTATCATCGGTAGCATCTTAAGAGAGTAAGACAGAAGGAAGAAAGGCAACGGATTGTGTACGGGATGGGACGGATTTAAGGGATGTATGTTGAGGGAAGAAGTCAAGCGTGAAGTTCGGAAACGGATTGTGTACGGGATTTAACGGAGGGATACTGAGGGAAAAAGGAAGAGGAAAGATTTTTCCCACTCGAACCCTCCCCCCTCTCCCACTCTCCCACTTCCTCCCAGTCTCCCAGTCTCCTAGTATCGCTTTTTCGACCCCTGATACCTCACCCACAGGGACTCTCCCGTATCACCTCTAATCTGCTTCGCCCATGCAGCTCATCGACACTCACGTTCATATCAACTTTGAGACCTACAAATCTGAGTTAGAAGCCATTCGAGAACGCTGGCGCGAAGCTGGTGTAGTTCGGTTGGTTCATTCTTGTGTAGAGCCAGAAGAGTTTGCCGGCATTCAAGCAATCGCCAATCAGTTTGCAGAAGTATCGTTTGCAGTGGGACTCCACCCATTAGATGCCGACAAGTGGAAAGACGAGACTGCGAGCCAGATTAGGGAATTAGCGAATTCGGACTCTAGGGTAGTGGCGATCGGCGAAACCGGACTGGACTTTTATAAAGCAGACGATCGAGAACACCAGTTTAAAGTGTTTGAGGCACAGCTTGAAATCGCCCAGCAACTTGACAAACCAGTCATTATCCACTGTCGCGACGCCGCCGCCCCCATGGCCCAAATGCTGAGAAACTTTTGGCAAACACGCGGGCCAGTGCGTGGCGTCATGCACTGCTGGGGAGGCACACCCGAAGAAACCCAGTGGTTTTTAGACCTAGGTTTCTACATCAGTTTTAGCGGAACAGTAACCTTTAAAAAAGCCTTGCAAATACAAGAATCAGCTTGTATGGTAAATAGCGATCGCATCCTAGTCGAGACAGATTGCCCTTTTCTCGCCCCCGTACCCCAGCGCGGAAAACGCAACGAACCAGCCTACGTCTACTACATAGCCGAGCAAGTTGCTAAATTGAGAGGAGTTTCTCTCTTAACTTTGTCCCAGCAGACAACCGAAAATGCCTGTCAGCTATTCGGTTTTTCAGTTTAGCTGATTCAGAACAGAGAAACGAGGGAAACAGGTCGATTTAGGGGCAAGTGATAGGGACAATCCCATTTATATCCTGTCCAAAAAACCGGATTCATCCTTTATTTGAGATTCTTTTGGCGTTGCCTGCTGCGATCGGATTTGCGTCCTATAATAAAAAGAACCGACCGATCGGGCGTTGGCTTAGTATCCGCGACTGCGATGTCGCCCGGTTCCGACCAACAAAACGCGAGTACGCTAACCTTCGGGATCGCCAAAAACTTCACGCAATACCTCAAACTTACACATAGCGAAGAAACTTGGAACCTCAGCAATTTGGCAATAGCTGTCAAGTCAATTTTAGGAGTCAAAAGTGTAGGGAATTTACCCTGGGACACCACGAGATCGGAGCTAAAAGCATCTCGATCGCAACCAAAATCCGCAAAAAAATACTGCGAGCAACCAGCAAAAATAACCGTTGTAGCAGTTGGTAGACGATCGAAAACATCATATAAATTCTCTCACACAATCAATCAAAAAAACGCAACAAGGTAAAAACGTCAAGCCTTGGCGCCATGTAAAAAGCTAGAGCCACTGCGGAAAAAGGATACCCATGACCACTAAAGATTACACAGAATTCGCCTTCACCTTGCCCGACCTGATCGAAATCCAGCGGGCAAGTTTTCGCTGGTTCCTAGAAGCCGGACTGATCGAAGAACTCGACAGCTTCTCCCCAATTACAGACTACACGGGCAAGCTGGAACTCCACTTCATGGGCAAAGACTTCAAACTCAAGCGCCCAAAATACGACGTGGACGAAGCCAAGCGCAGGGACAGCACCTACTCGGTGCAAATGTACGTACCCACCCGCCTGATTAACAAAGAAACAGGGGAAATCAAAGAACAAGAAGTCTTCATCGGCGATTTGCCCTTGATGACCGAGCGCGGCACTTTCATAATCAACGGCGCCGAACGGGTGATTGTCAACCAAATCGTGCGATCGCCCGGCGTCTACTACAAATCCGAAACAGACAAAAACGGCCGCCGTTCCTATAACGCCTCGCTCATCCCCAACCGCGGCGCTTGGCTGAAATTTGAAACAGACAAAAACGATCTAGTCTGGGTCAGAATCGACAAAACCCGCAAACTCTCAGCCCAGGTGCTGCTCAAAGCATTGGGGCTTACAGACGGCGAAATCTACGACTCCCTGCGGCACCCGGAATACTTCCAAAAAACGATCGAGAAAGAAGGACAATTCGGCGAAGAAGAAGCTTTGATGGAGCTCTACCGCAAACTCCGTCCAGGTGAACCCCCCACCGTAGCCGGGGGCGAACAGCTCCTCCACTCCCGCTTTTTCGACCCCAAACGCTACGACTTGGGCAGAGTCGGTCGGTACAAACTCAACAAAAAATTGCGATTGACAGTCCCCGATACCATGCGGGTGCTGACATCGCAAGATATCTTGACAGCGATCGACTACCTAATAAACCTCGAATTCGACATCGGCTCCACCGACGACATCGACCACTTAGGCAACCGTCGCGTCCGCAGTGTCGGAGAACTGCTGCAAAACCAAGTGCGCGTCGGCCTCAACCGCCTAGAACGGATCATCCGCGAAAGAATGACCGTCTCCGATGCCGACTCCCTCAGCCCCGCATCTCTGGTCAACCCCAAACCGCTGGTAGCAGCAATCAAGGAATTCTTCGGTTCCTCCCAGCTATCCCAGTTCATGGATCAAACCAACCCCCTAGCAGAACTGACGCACAAGCGCCGGCTTTCGGCCTTAGGGCCAGGAGGTCTGACTCGGGAACGCGCCGGATTTGCAGTGCGGGACATTCACCCCTCCCACTATGGCCGGATTTGCCCGATCGAAACACCAGAAGGTCCCAACGCAGGTCTGATCGGTTCCTTAGCAACCCACGCCCGCGTCAACCCCTACGGCTTCATCGAAACTCCTTTTTATCCAGTAGAAAAAGGACAGGTGCTGCGCGACAAAGCCCCCGTCTACATGACAGCCGATGAAGAAGACGATTTGCGCGTCGCCCCCGGAGACATCAGCCTCGACGAAAACAACAACCTCTTAGGCGAAACCGTAGCCGTCCGCTACCGCCAAGAATTTACCACCACCACTCCCATGCAGGTGGACTACATGGCGATTTCGCCCGTGCAAATCGTCTCCGTCGCGACATCCCTGATTCCATTCCTGGAACACGACGACGCCAACCGAGCACTGATGGGTTCAAATATGCAGCGGCAAGCTGTGCCGCTACTGAAACCAGAACGGCCCCTAGTCGGTACCGGCTTAGAAGCTCAGGCCGCACGAGATTCCGGGATGGTTGTAGTTTCCCGGATTAACGGCGAGGTGATATACATCGACGCCACCCGGATTATTGTCAAACCCCTGGCATCGGATGCCGAATCCAATTCCAGCGAAGAACATTTCCTAATTCGGGAATACGACGAACTCAAAGTCAAACAGCCATCCGTTTGGAAGCAAAAATATGCAGGTTGCATCGAACACGAACTGCAAAAATATCAGCGCTCAAACCAAGATACCTGCTTAAACCAGCGTCCGCTGATTTATGAAGGCGATCGCGTCGTAGCAGGTCAAGTGCTCGCCGACGGTTCCTCCACCGAAGGAGCAGAACTCGCCCTGGGTCACAACATCCTCGTAGCTTATATGCCCTGGGAAGGCTACAACTACGAAGACGCCATGCTAATTAGCGAGCGTTTAGTGTACGAAGATGTCTACACATCGATCCACATTGAAAAATACGAAATCGAAGCCCGCCAAACCAAACTCGGCCCCGAAGAAATCACTCGCGAAATTCCTAACGTCGGCGAAGACGCGCTGCGCCAGCTAGACGAACAGGGCATTATCCGCAAAGGAGCGTGGGTAGAAGCCAGCGACATCCTAGTCGGCAAAGTCACCCCCAAAGGCGAATCCGACCAACCGCCGGAAGAAAAACTGCTCAGAGCAATCTTCGGCGAAAAAGCCCGCGACGTGCGCGACAATTCCCTCCGCGTCCCTAACGGCGAAAAAGGCCGCGTAGTGGACGTGCGGGTGTTTACCCGCGAACAGGGCGACGAACTGCCCCCCGGCGCCAACATGGTCGTCCGCGTCTACGTAGCTCAAAAGCGCAAAATTCAAGTCGGCGACAAAATGGCCGGCCGCCACGGGAATAAAGGCATCGTATCCCGGATTCTGCCGATGGAGGATATGCCCTACTTACCCGACGGAACTCCCGTGGACATAGTGCTCAATCCCTTGGGCGTACCGTCGCGGATGAACGTAGGTCAGATTTTTGAGTGCTTGCTGGGATGGGCCGGCGAAAATCTGTCGATGCGGTTCAAGATGGTGCCTTTTGATGAAATGCACGGCGCTGAAAAGTCGCGGGAAACCGTACACGGCAAGCTGCAGGAAGCCAGGGAAAAAACCGGCAAGCCTTGGGTATTTAACGAAAAGCACCCCGGCAAGACAATTGTCTACGATGGCAGAACAGGGGAACCGTTCGATCGCCCGATCACAGTCGGCATCGCCTATATGCTGAAGCTGGTGCACTTGGTAGACGATAAGATCCACGCCCGCAGCACAGGCCCTTACTCGCTGGTAACGCAGCAGCCTTTGGGTGGCAAAGCGCAGCAGGGGGGTCAGCGGTTCGGAGAAATGGAAGTCTGGGCTCTGGAAGCGTTCGGCGCAGCTTATACTTTGCAAGAGTTGCTGACTGTCAAGTCGGACGATATGCAGGGCAGAAACGAGGCTTTGAACGCCATTGTTAAAGGCAAAGCCATTCCGCGCCCCGGTACGCCGGAATCTTTCAAGGTGCTGATGCGGGAGTTGCAGTCTTTGTGCTTGGATATTGCCGTGCACAAGGTGAATACATCCGACGAGGGCAGCGAACACGTTGAGGTGGATTTGATGGCGGATGCTGGGGGCAAGCGATCGCCCTCCCGGCCTACTTACGAATCCCTTTCTCGTGACGAACTTGACGAGGATTAGGCATTAAAGATTAAAGATTAAAGATTAAAGATTTTTGGACAGCATTCAATTCTTTAATCTTTAATCGACAATCTCAAATTAAAATGCCTCAGCAGTGGTACGAACACTGGTGAGGCGAATCAACGCTCTAAACAGGAGAGACGCTGACATGACTATTGTAACAGTTGTCCCAGGAATAGAAGGAGAAGTTGACCTGAAGACTGGCTGTATTAACTGGCAAGGGAGCAAGTTTGGCAACGGTTACGCGCGCAAGTGGCTCAATGGCAAAACGGTATTAGTCCATCGATTAGTCCTCGAATCAAAAATAGCAGGATTTCTAGATTCCGGTTATTTTGCTTGCCACACCTGCGACAATCGAAGCTGCATCAACCCGGCACATCTGGTAGTAGGTACTGCTGCTGAGAATACCGGGCAGATGATTAGGCGCGATCGCAAAACTCCCAGACGCAAAAGTATTCCCGGTATTGGCATATTGTCGATCGCACAACTACGGGAAATTCAGACTAAATATTTATCTGGAACCATCAAGAACCACCTAGCAAAAGAGTATGGAGTACAACATGAAACTATTATTAAGATACTTCAGACAAATATTCCCGATAACTTCACTACAGTTTCACCCAATTTTTTAGGAGAAATTCAAGACAGCGGCTGCATCATTTTCCCTGGTGGAAAGGATGGTCAAGGTTATGGCAGATACTGGAAAAATGGGAAATTAAAATCAGTTACCCGTGCTGTTTTAGCCGATAAATTAGGATATGAACTTCCGACTTCGATGGATGCTTGTCATACCTGCGACAATCCCAGTTGCATCAATCCAGAACACCTTTGGGCTGGTACTCGCACTCAAAATTTGTTAGATGCTTCTAAGAAAGGACGCACTCAAGGAAAAAGTCATCCTCTTTCCAATGCCAAATTAGATTGGGAAAAGGTGCGAGAAATTCGACAAAAGCTAGCAGCAGGAGAGAGGATGAAGGATGTAGCACAGGAATACAGTGTCGGCCGCAAAACCATACACGATATTAAATATCACGTCACTTGGAAGGAAGCAGGTCAACAGGTTCCACTTCCTCGCATGGGTGGACATCTCGATCGCAAATTTACTTTTGCTCAAGCTCTTGAAATCAGAGAACGAATTCAAGCCGGAGAATCCATTGCTAAAATTGCTCAGGAATTTGGGGTATCCAGAAATGTCATTTCTGATATCAAAAGGAATGTCACATATAGAGGAGAATAAAATTGATTTAAGCGGCAAAACAAGCCAACAAAAAAGATAAATTACCACAAATAATCGACTGTAAATCATCAATTGGAGTCAAAATGGCTAAAATAGAACAACGCTTTGATTACGTCAAGATAGGGTTAGCTTCACCAGAAAGAATTCGACAGTGGGGAGAGAGAACTTTACCCAACGGTCAGATAACCGGCGAGGTGACAAAACCAGAAACAATTAATTATAGGACATTAAAACCTGAAATGGATGGCTTGTTTTGCGAGCGCATTTTTGGGCCTGCAAAAGATTGGGAATGTCATTGTGGAAAGTACAAACGAGTTCGCCATAGAGGCATTGTTTGCGAAAGATGCGGTGTTGAAGTCACTGAATCTCGCGTCCGCCGTCACCGGATGGGCTTTATCAAATTAGCAGCTCCAGTAGCTCACGTTTGGTATCTCAAAGGCATCCCGAGTTACATGGCAATTCTGTTAGATATGCCGCTGCGAGATGTCGAACAAATCGTCTATTTCAATGCCTACGTTGTCCTCAATGCAGGTAATGCAGAGAAGCTGCAATACAAGCAATTGCTCACGGAAGATGCTTGGCTGGAAATAGAAGACGAACTTTACAGCGAAGATTCCACACTCACAGGTGTAGAAGTGGGGATTGGTGCTGAAGCTTTGCAAGTTTTGCTGCAAAATATTCCGCTAGAAACTGAAGCGGAAAAGCTGCGGGAAGATATTGCTAATGCTAAAGGTCAAAAGCGGGCGAAGTTGATTAAACGCTTGCGAGTGATTGACAACTTCATCGCTACGGGTTCTCATCCCGATTGGATGGTGCTCAATGTGATTCCGGTGATTCCCCCGGACTTGCGGCCGATGGTGCAGTTAGACGGCGGGCGTTTTGCAACGAGTGACCTCAACGACCTATATCGGAGAGTCATCAACCGCAATAACCGCTTGGCGAGACTGCAAGAAATTCTGGCACCGGAGATTATCATCCGCAACGAAAAGCGGATGCTTCAAGAAGCTGTGGATGCGCTGATTGACAACGGTCGCCGGGGCCGGACCGTGGTGGGGGCAAACAACCGCCCGCTGAAGTCGCTGTCGGACATCATTGAAGGGAAACAAGGCCGCTTCCGGCAAAACTTGCTGGGGAAACGGGTTGATTACTCCGGGCGTTCGGTGATTGTGGTGGGGCCGAAACTGAAAATTCATCAGTGCGGTTTGCCGAGGGAAATGGCGATCGAACTTTTCCAGCCTTTCGTCATCCACCGCTTGATCCGCCAAGGATTGGTCAACAACATCAAAGCTGCCAAAAAACTGATCCAGCGCAACGATCCCAGTGTTTGGGACGTGCTTCAGGAGGTGATTGAAGGACACCCGGTGATGCTGAACCGGGCGCCGACGCTGCACCGTTTGGGGATTCAAGCCTTTGAGCCGATTTTGGTGGACGGGAGGGCAATTCAGCTTCACCCGCTAGTCTGTCCGGCTTTTAACGCTGACTTTGACGGCGACCAAATGGCCGTGCACGTGCCTTTGTCTCTGGAATCTCAGGCCGAAGCGCGCTTGCTGATGCTGGCTTCTAACAACATTATGTCGCCGGCAACCGGAAGACCGATCGTTACTCCTTCTCAAGATATGGTGCTCGGTTGCTATTACTTGACAGCCGAAAATCCTGACGCTCAAAAAGGATCCGGTCACTATTTCTCAAACCTCACCGACGCGGTTGTAGCTTACGAACAAGGAGTCGTTGACTTGCACTCTTATGTGTGGGTGAGGTTTCAAGGCGCCATAGAAAACGCAGAACCCGAGGGAGAACCGCTGAAGGTGGAACGCTCTACCGACGGTATAGTGACGAAAGAATACAAGTTCCGTCGGGTTCGGGAAGACGCAGAGGGCAAGTTGATCAATCAATTTATTCGCACTACTCCGGGTAGGATTATCTATCACCAAACGATCGAATCGGTAATTAACAATTAGAAATTGGGAAGGGTAAGAGGTAAGGGTTAAAAGGTAATGGGTAAGGGGTAATAACTGACAAAAAATCGCTAAAAAATAATAGCGAGCGAAGCCGAAAAAATTACTAATTACCAATTACCAATTAACTAGGTAGGTGCAAATAAACATTACTATGGGGAGGGCGGGTGAGTGCATTCATCTCCTAGCTTAGCTCTCGTACTTATACGGTAAACCAGTCCCTACAATATAGTTGGTGTTTTTTCCTGCTGCTCTACTTATCAATTACCAATTACCAATTGCCAATTACAAATTACAAATTACCAATTACCAATTACCAATTACCACTACTCAGAAAAATGACAGAAAATAAGGAAATTGTTTTTCGCAATCGAGTTGTTGACAAAGGTCAGCTCAAAAAATTAATCTCTTGGTCTTTCATGCACTACGGAACGGCCCGTACAGCCCAAATGGCCGATAAACTCAAAGACTTGGGTTTCCGCTTTGCGACACGAGCCGGAGTTTCGATTAGCGTAGACGACCTGCAAGTGCCCCCGTCAAAAAGATCGCTCCTAGATGCAGCCGAAGAAGAAATCCGGATCACAGAACAAAAATACACCAGAGGCGAAATCACCGAAGTCGAACGCTTCCAAAAAGTAATCGACACCTGGAACAGCACATCAGAAGACCTCAAAGACGAAGTAGTCAAAAACTTCCGAGCCACAGACCCTCTAAACTCCGTCTACATGATGGCCTTCTCCGGCGCGCGGGGGAACATTTCTCAAGTGCGGCAGCTAGTCGGAATGCGCGGATTGATGGCAGACCCCCAAGGAGAAATCATTGACCTACCAATTAAAACCAACTTCCGCGAAGGACTTACCGTCACCGAATACATTATTTCCTCCTACGGAGCGCGCAAAGGCTTAGTAGATACAGCCTTGCGAACCGCAGACTCAGGCTATCTCACACGTCGGTTGGTAGACGTATCCCAAGATGTCATCGTCCGGGAAGTAGACTGCGGCACCCAGCGGGGAATTCGAGTGCGGCCGATGACAGACGGAGCAACAGTGCTCATACCCCTCAAGGACAGACTGCTAGGGCGCGTTTTCGCCCAAGATGTCGTCCACCCCAAAACCGGGGAAATCGTAGCTTACGGCAGCGAAAAAGCAGTCCGAAATCAGCCAATAACCGAAGAGTTAGCCGGAGAAATTGGTAAATCAGGAGTGGCAGAAGTGTACTTACGATCGCCCCTGACTTGTGAATCAACCCGATCGGTTTGTCAGCACTGCTACGGCTGGAGTCTCGCCCACCTGAAAATGGTAGACATGGGAGAAGCCATCGGCATTATTGCAGCTCAGTCGATCGGGGAACCGGGAACCCAACTCACAATGCGAACCTTCCACACCGGCGGCGTATTCACCGGAGAAGTCGCCAAACAAGAACGCGCACCCTTCCCCGGCACAGTCAAATTCAAGAACCTGCGTACCCGCGCCTTCCGCACCAGACACGGCGAAGAAGCACTGGTCGCCGAAAACAACGGCAAACTCGTATTTGAGGGCGACGGCTTTGAAGAAGGTAAATCCGGCGCCAAAAATCAAAAACTCAAAATCGAATTAGCGATCGTCCAAGGTTCAACCTTAATGGTCAAAGACGGACAGCGCGCCATACCCGGTCAAGTTTTAGCAGAAGTGCCCATCGTCGGTCGCGCCGCCCGCAAAACAACAGAAAAAGTCACCACAGACGTAGCCTCCGACTTAGCCGGAGAAGCCAAATTTGCTGACTTAGTGCCTGAAGAAAAAACAGATCGCCAAGGGAACACAACCCGCACAGCCAGCAAAGGCGGGCTGATTTGGATACTCTCAGGAGAAGTCTACAACCTGCCCCCGGGCGCCGAACCCGCAGTAAAAAATGGCTCTCGCATTCCCGCCGAAAGCGTCATAGCCGAAACCAAACTCATCTCCGAACACGGCGGCGTAGTCCGCATCGCAGACCCCAGAGAAATCGAAATCATCACCGCCCAAGTCCTGCTCGACCAAGCAGTAGTGCGAGCAGAAAGCGCAGGCGGCCGCGACCACTACACAATCGAAACAGCTTCTAAGCAGCGGTTTTCCCTCAAAACCGCACCCGGGAGCAAAGTCATCAACGGCGAAGTCGTCGCCGAACTGCTCGACGACAGCTACCGCACAGCAACAGGCGGCATAGTCAAATACGGCGGCGTAGAAGTCCACAAACGTGGCAAAGCCAAACTTGGCTACGAAGTCGTCAAAGGCGGCACCCTGCTCTGGATACCAGAAGAGTGCCACGAAGTGAATAAAGACATTTCTCTGCTGCTAGTCGAAGATGGTCAGTACGTAGAGGCCGGTACAGAAGTCGTTAAGGATATTTTCTGCCAAACCAGCGGGGCCGTAGAAATCACTCAGAAAAATGACATCCTCCGAGAAATAGTCATCAAACCCGGCACACTCCATGTAGTTGACCGCCCGCCGCTAACATTCGGAGAAGGTCAAATCGTCAACGCCGGTCAAGAAATTTTCCCAGGCTTGATTGCCGAAGAATTGGGCTATGCCGAGTATATCGAAACTCCCGAAGGCCCAGCATTGCTGCTGCGACCAGTCGTAGAATTTGCGGTACCGGATAAGCCGCCAGTGCCATCTCAGACCGCCCTGAATGAGTCAATCTCTTTGAAAGCAGTACAGCGACTGCCTTATAAGGATGGGGAGCGCGTCAAATCAGTCGAAGGATTGGAACTGCTGCGGACTCAGCTTATTTTAGAAATAGGTTCCGGAGCTCCGCAACTGGCCGCAGATATCGAGCTGTTGCCCGATGAAGACGATGCTATGGCTTTTGGGGCAGATGGTTCAGGGCCAGCTTGGGGTTCGCCTGAAGACGTTACTGCGTCCGAAGAGTTAGCCATGACAGTAGCCGATGGGGGCGATCGAGCTTCCAAGACATTCCGCTTGCAGCTAGTGATATTAGAATCCCTAGTAATTCGGCGGGACGTATCTGCTGACCCCACTCAGGGCAGCACCCACACGCGGCTTTTGGTCGAAGACGGACAGAGAATCGCGCCCGGGGCAGTAGTTGCCCGCACCGAGATTCTCTGCAAAGAAGCCGGTATCGTTCGGGGTATCCGCGAGGGAATTAACGAACCCGTGCGCCGACTGTTGGTAATGCGAGATGCGGATTCTATAGAAATCTCTGTCGCCGGTACGCCGGATGTGAGTCCGGGTCAACTCCTAGTGGCTGGTACTGAAATAGCTCCGGGAGTTGTTCTCGAAGAGTCCGGCCAAGTTGTGAAGGTGATACCCGCATCCGAAACCGAATCGGCAAAACTCTTGCTCAGGGTAGCTCGTCCTTACCGGGTTTCCGCCGGTGCGGTGCTGCACGTAGACGACGGCGACTTAGTGCAGCGGGGTGACAATTTAGTGATTCTGGTGTTTGAGCGGGCAAAGACTGGGGATATCATTCAGGGTTTGCCACGGATTGAGGAACTTCTCGAAGGGCGCAAGCCGAAGGAAGCCTGTATTTTAGCCAAGCGGCCGGGGACAGCTCGAGTGGTTACGGATGACGATGTTGTGGAACTTGCGGTGATAGAGGATGATGGCCGGATAGAGGAGTATCCTTTGTTACCTGGTCAAAACCCGATCGTTTCCGACGGACAGCGCGTGGGTGTCGCCGAAGCTTTGACCGACGGGCCTGCTAACCCTCACGAAATTCTAGAGGTGTTCTTCCATGTGCTCAAGGAGCGGCAGCCTACTTTTGAGGCGGCTTTGGAGAGTTTCCAACAGGTGCAGACGTTTTTGGTGAATGAGGTGCAGTCGGTTTATCAGTCTCAAGGCGTGGATATTTCTGATAAACACATCGAAGTAATCGTCCGCCAGATGACTAACAAGGTGAGGATGGAAGATGGTGGCGATACTACTATGCTCCCGGGCGAGTTGGTGGAATTGCGGCAGGTTGAGCAGGTAAATGAGGCGATGTCAATTACTGGTGGAGCGCCGGCGGATTATACTCCGGTGTTGCTGGGGATTACTAAGGCTTCGCTGAATACTGATAGCTTTATTTCTGCTGCTTCCTTCCAGGAGACTACGCGGGTGTTGACTGAGGCTGCGATCGAAGGTAAGTCTGACTGGCTGCGGGGTCTGAAGGAAAATGTGATTATCGGTCGCCTGATTCCTGCGGGTACTGGGTTCAATGCCTATGAGGATGCTGGGGTTCAGGATGCTGGTTTTGATGGTACTGTGTTTGATGACGACATCCAGGATTTGCAGGAAAATGTAGTACTTGATGACCGTACGGCGCGCCGCGCTTATACGATCGAGAGTGGTTTTGAGATCGGGCGCGGGTCTGACCTTGATGCTGATGAGGATTTTGAGGAAGTTGAGGTTGATGAGGACGATTTTGTCGCTGAGACAGAGGATGATTCCTTGGGGGCTGATGCTGACGATGATGATGATGATATCGGTTTTGACTTCGATGAGGACGAAGACTAATAATAGTTTTGAGATTGCATAAATGAGTGAACAGCGTTGCGATCGTTGAGGATAGGTTAATTCCTCGCTGCAACGCACTCTTCAATCTCATGATGTGAAAAATCTCAAATTTTTCCTCACTAATGAAAAGTCATAACTCATAGCATTGTGCGATCGAGACATCCAAAGGAAGAAGGAAGAGTCAGAATTCAAGAAAAATTTGTAATTCAAGAGTTTTAATTGTTTGTTGGAACCAACAAACAATTCTTTCTTCCTTGTTCCTTCTTTTTCCTTATTGATGTATGGTTCACTCAATCAGGCAGCAAAGCCTTAATCTGATTAACAAAATCTTGATGGTCAAACACAGGTTTAGAGATGAAACCGTCGGCACCGCTTTGCATCAGAAATGTTTCTCGATCGCCGGCCATCGGGTTAGCAGCCACCAAAATAATCGGCAGGGAGGCCGTTGGCGGGTCAGCTTTGAGCAGTTGAGTCATTTGAATGCCGTTAACAGATTTGCCCTGGTACACGCTGTGCCAAAGTGACACATCCATTAAAATCAAATCAGCTTCGCCGTTGGCAGCAATCTGCATCACCTCTTCAAAATTTTCCGTGTGCTTCACCGCTAAGCCCCCCCGCTTAGTCAGAATTTTGGAAAAAACCCGAGCATTAACCAAATCGTCCCCTACAATCAGAACGGTGTTCATAAATAAATATGGGAAGTATAGAAACTTTGTGACTTTAGTCCAAAGAGGAACACGGGACGGGCACTACATTCCCCGTCAAAAATGCAGAGTTTTTAGCCCCATTAGCCGGGAACCGTGCAAAACCCGTATGTATATACTTGCGCCACTAACTCTGAGAGGGTGTACAGATGCCTAGAAGCATCCAGTACCATCATCATTTAAACTACTACACACAGACAGTTTAGTTGTTTTTTATAACTAGACCTGACATTGGCGAGAGTCTCCTGATTCTCAGGTAGCAGGTTTCTAGTTTTTCCTCACTAATTACAAAGTCAGAACTCATAACATTGTGCGATCGAGACATCCAAAGGAAGAAGGAAGAGTCAGAATTCAAGAAAAATTTGTAATTCAAGAGTTTTAATTGTTTGTTGGTTCCAACAAACAATTCTTTCTTCCTTGTTCCTTTTTCCTTCTTCCTTCTTATTCCTTCTTGATGTATGGTTCACTCAATCAGGCAGCAAAGCCTTGATCTGATTGACAAAATCTTGATGGTCTACCACAGGTTTAGAGATGTAACCGTCGGCACCGCTTTGATCGAGAAATGTTTCTTTATCACCGGCCATCGCGTGAGCAGTCACCAAAATAATCGGCAGCGAGGCCGTTTGCGGGTCAGCTTTGAGCAGTTGAGTAATCTTAATGCCGTCAACAGATTTGCCCTGGTACACGCTATGCGAAAGTGACACATCCATTAAAATCAAATCAGCTTCGCCGTTGGCAGCAATCTGCATCACCTCTTCAACATTTTCCGTGTGCTTCACCGCTAAGCCCCCCCGCTTAGTCAGAATTTTGGAAAAAACCCGAGCATTAACCAAATCGTCCTCTACAATCAGAACGGTTTTCATCAGAACGGTTTTCATAAATAAATATGGGAAGTATAGAAACTTTGTGACTTTAGTCCAAAGAGGAACACGGCACGGGGACTACATTCCCCGTCAAAAATGCAGAGTTTTTAGCGCCATTAGCCGGGAACCCTGCAAAACCGGTATGTATATACTTGAGCCACTAGCTCTGAGAGCGTGTACAGATGCCTAGAAGCATCCAGTACCATCATTTAGACTACTACACACATACAGTTTAGTTGTTTTTTATAACTAGACCTGACACTGGCGAGAGTCTTCTGATTCTCAGGTAGCAGGTTTCTAGTACAATCCTGGACGCCTCAACGACGCCTCGAAACCGGGTTTTTGATCGTTTCGGGGGGCTATAACGAAGTATTCTATGAAAAAACGCGGTTTCTGACTACCCGTGCGTCCACGACTATAGTATCCTCTCTTTCGGTCAAGCCTCCGGCTTCTACCATTTGAGATTTGAGATTTGAGATTTTAGATGGGGACTGAGTGACTGGATATGGGTTTGGAGCACGGATCTACAGTTGCTTTCTTTTTTGAAGCTGGTATTAGAGTCGGCGAGGTGTGGCAATTATTTTCTTTCCTGCTCTTAGAATCCAGCCATGTTTATTCACATAGTCCCGCCGCAGCCTTCGGAGTAGCGAATCTAGCGGGGTTGTTGGAGATTCCTAATTCTCAGTTTTGACCGATCGAGACGGCTTAAAATATCGACGCTTCCGTTCATCCAGCGTTTGTCCGACTAGGAGAGGTCGCCAAGAGAGCTTTTGACTGCTGAATTCTTCAATATCGGCATTTTTGAGACTCTGTGCGACTCACCGCGACGCTCGATTCTTGAATAGCCCAAAATTTGGACTTCACTCTTCGTCCAAGCCCCTCTACAAGCTCTAAACAAGTACCAGTACCAGAGGTATTGCAATTGCGCTTACTTTTATTTTTTAATGCTTTCGGAGGCCATCACGCTTGCCAAAATACGGTACGAGTCCTCTTCTACCATTGCTGGTTGCTCCACGCTACGGCTGTACCGAGACGAGAGCAATCAGCTTTTTTTCCTGAAGAAAATATTTTTCGCGTAGATGGTTATTCCTAATTACAATTAAATTCTATTATAGATTGGCGGGGACTTTAGTCCCTCGTGACGCTTTCCTAGGAAGGGCTAAAGCGTCACTACGTTCTGAGCTTCTGGTATTCCGTGTTCTCCTGTGAATCAACCTTCTGACGGCTGAAGGTAAATAGACAGGTAGGCGCAAATGAAGGCAACATAGAGGTTAGGGTAAGAGTGGAGAGTAAGAGGCAAGTGTTGCCCATCTTCGGCACTCTGATTCTGCTTTCACAAGTTAAGTTTATTTTTATTCTCCAACTGGGCGCTGGGGCCGAACTTTCGGTTCGCCTGCGACAAACGCTTTTCACTCGAGACAGGCAACCTCGGCATTATTGACAGAGGCTGTCTTCACTCAGGAATTAACGGACACAAGGACTCATGGCTAAACAACTCAACCTACTTTCCGGGCAAGTAATTTCTACGGCTCTGCACGCCGAGATGCAGCAATCGTACCTCGAATATGCCATGAGTGTGATCGTCGGGCGAGCTTTGCCTGATGTCCGCGACGGTTTAAAACCGGTTCACCGTCGAATTTTGTACGCGATGCACGAACTCGGTCTGACGCCAGACCGACCTTACCGCAAGTGCGCCCGGGTCGTTGGAGATGTTTTGGGAAAATATCACCCCCACGGCGACCAATCGGTTTACGACGCTCTGGTGCGCATGGTTCAGGAGTTTTCGAGCCGCTATCCTTTGCTGGCGGGTCATGGCAATTTCGGTTCGGTGGACAATGATCCGGCTGCTGCTATGCGCTATACCGAAACTAGGCTGGCACCGATCGCCCACGAAGCGATGCTCACCCAAGTCGGCGATGCAACTGTTGATTTTACTGCTAACTTTGACAGTTCGCAGCAGGAACCGACGGCCCTGCCTGCTCAGTTGCCGTTTCTGGTACTCAACGGCTGTGCTGGCATTGCTGTAGGGATGGCAACTAATATCCCGCCACACAATTTGGGGGAGGTGGTAGACGGTTTAATTGCTTTGATTGAAAACCCGGAACTCTCAGACGAGAAGTTGCTGCAACTGATTCCGGGTCCTGATTTCCCGACCGGGGGGGAAATCGTCGCTACAGAGGGCATTGTTGACGCCTACACCAAGGGTAAAGGTAGCATTTCGGTCAGGGGTGTGGCGGGGGTAGAAGAGGTGCCGGGGAATCGCAAGGTGCGCAGTAAAACGGCGATCGTCGTGACCGAGTTTCCGTTTCAGGTCAATAAGGCGGCTTGGATTGAAAAGGTGGCGGAGTTGGTCAATGCCGGCCGACTCGATGGTATTGCTGATTTGCGCGACGAGAGCGATCGCGAAGGCATTCGAGTGGTGATTGAACTCAAACGGGAATTTACCCCTGAAGCGGTTCTGGCTCGTCTTTATCAACAAACTGACCTACAAACAAATTTTGGCGCGATTTTGCTGGCAATTGTCAACGGTCAACCCCGACAGTTGACGCTGAGACAATTGTTGCAGGAATTTCTGGATTTCCGGGAAGTGACTCTTACCCGCCGCTACAATTACGAGTTGCAGGCTGCGGAACGCCGCTGTCACATTGTCCAAGGCTTAATGTTGGCTTTGACAAATCTCGATGCTGCGATCGACATTCTCAGAAATTCTCCTGACGGTACTACTGCTAAGCAAACTTTGCAAGGAAGCCTCAATTTGAGCGAAAGTCAAGCTGATGCGATTTTGGCGATGCCGATGCGCAGGCTGACTGGTTTGGAAAGGCAAAATTTGCAGTCTGAGTTTGAGGAGTTGATGGCGAATATTCAAGAATTGCAGCGGTTGTTGAGTGACAGGCGCGAACTTTTGAAGGCTTTGAAGAAGGAATTTCGATCGCTCAAACGCAAGTACGCTGACGAACGCCGCACTAAATTCGTGAATGGGGCAGCAGGACGCGCGGGAAACACCGAACCACAAGTTTTAAGTAAGAAAAATTCTGCTGTGAAGCCGTTGTCGCCGGCAACCGTTGCCCCTAACTTATTGCCCTCAAAAGAGGCAGAGGAAACTCTTGTTGAATTTACCCACAAGCAGTACGTGCGGCGCCGGGCGGCGGGGGAACGTCCGCGTTCGTCGAAAAGTCGCGAAAAATCAGTTTCAGCTTTAGAAAAAAATGAAGATTTTATTGTGACGGCAAAGCTGACGAAAACCGATCGCACTGTGGTCGTCTTAACTCCTAACGGCAAAGCTTACCCGCTGAAAGTCGCTGATATTCCTACTATTAGCGGAAAAGACCGGGGAACGCCGATCGTCAGTTTGTTATCGCCGAGTGCTACTAAAGAAAGTGCCGGTTCGGCTTTGTCGGAAATCACAGTCGCACACTTTATTTTGCCGGAAAATTCGGAGGCGGCGGATTTAGTAACTCTGACTCAGCAAGGAAAAATTAAGCGCTTGCCGATGCAGGAATTTGCTGATTTGACTAATCGCGGCGTTACTGTTGTTAAACTCAAGGAGGACGATCGGCTGCGCTGCGCGAGTCTGGGTAAAGTCGGCGAGCAAGTGGCGATCGCAACTTCTGGAGGTCGAGTCCTCCGGTTTGATATCGATGACGAACAACTGCCACCAATGGGCCGCACCGCCCAGGGTTGTCAAGTAACCAGGTTGCGGAAGCAGGAACAGTTGGTGGGTTGCATCACTCTCGACCCGGACGACAGTCTGGTGCTATTTTCCGAGTTGGGTTGGGCAAAACGAATGCCTGCAGGTTCTGTCAGACTTACTAACCGCGGCGAAATTGGCACTCAAGCTTTTCGCTTCGCAGAGCCTAAAGATGCTTTAGTTGGCTTGCTGCGCGCTGTTCCTGATACGGAGGTCAAACTTTTAACTAATTCTGGCCGTCTACTGCGCTCGGCTACTGATGCTATAGCTTTTTGGGGGAAAGATGCTGCGGGCGATCGAGTTTTTGACCTCAATCCGGGGGAAAAAATTATCAAAGTTATGAGCAGTCAATAGTCATGGGGCATGGGGCATGGGGCATGGGGCATGGGGCATTGGGCATTGGGGAATTAATCTGACTTTTTCCATCTGACTTCTGACTTCAACATCCATCCGTTAAATCATTTAAATCCTGTACACTGCTCGTTACCGAACTTCCTCCTTCCTTGAATATCTCAATTACCAATGCCCAATGCCCAATCCCCCATGCCCCATGCCCAATCTAAAATCTAAAATCTAAAATCTAAAATTGTTTGATGGCGCAAGTTGTATTAGAAAATATCTACAAAAGTTTTCCCCTCCGCCAAGGAGAACAGGAAAAAGAAGCAAACAGCGTCGCAGAAAGTGTCTCGCCTGTGGCCGATAGCCCTTCGTCGAACAGCGTTTTGCGACGCATTAACCTGACGGTCGAAGACGGCGAGTTCATGGTGCTGGTGGGGCCCTCGGGCTGCGGAAAAAGCACTTTGCTGCGATCGATCGCTGGTTTGGAAGTCTTGACGGCCGGCAATATTTGGGTGGGCGATCGGCTGGTTAACGATTTGCCTCCTAAAGACCGAGATATCGCTATGGTATTTCAAAATTATGCTCTCTATCCTCACTTAACAGTTTACGATAATCTCGCCTTTGGATTGCGCCGCTCGGAAAGGGAGAAAGAAGAAGGAAGAAGGAAGAAGGAAGAAGGAAGAAGGAAGAAGGAAGAAGAAAGAGGGAAGAAAGTAGAAGGGATAAGGGGGAAGATACAAGGAGAAGAAGGAAGCATCTCGAAGATAGAAAAAATTAGGAACAAAGTAGAAGAGGTTATTAATTATTTAGCTTCTAATTCTTTTAAAAATTCTCTTCTTTATCCTTTGTTTGAGGACTTTTTAGGAGGAGCAACTCGCAAGTTGCCTCCGGGTTTGCGCTATTTGTCGGAACGGGAAAAGGCAGTAGGAAAACGAGTGCGGGAGGTAGCTGAATTATTGCAAATAGAATCTCTTTTAAATCGCTTGCCGAAACAACTTTCCGGAGGGCAAAAGCAGCGGGTAGCTTTGGGTAGGGCGATGGCTCGAAATCCTGAAGTTTTTTTGATGGACGAACCGCTATCGAATCTTGATGCGAAATTGAGGGCGGAAACTCGATCGCAAATTGTACAGTTGCAGCGACAGTTGGGAACTACAACTATTTATGTAACTCACGACCAAACTGAGGCGATGACTATGGGCGATCGGATTGCTATTATGAAGGTCGGTCAGCTTCAGCAAGTAGCTCAACCTCTAGAGCTTTACAACAAGCCGGCTAATCTGTTTGTTGCTGAGTTTATCGGTTCTCCGCCGATGAATTTTTTGTCGGTGCAATTTACTGCCCCGTTGTTGATTTATCACCCGCAATTTCGCTTTACTTTACCCGAAATTTGGGCAAAAAGTCTACAACAATATGACGGACGAGGGCTAATTTTGGGGATTCGGCCGGAACATCTGAGCATTCACCCCCCTGCTACGAAAAATCTTTCGGTACAAGTGGAAATTGTAGAGGCTTTGGGACACGAAACTTATTTGCGGGTCTGTTTGACCGATGCTCCGGCCGTGCGGATGCAAGTGCGGGTTCCTCCTGAGCGATCGATCCGAGTTGGCGAGGAGCTTTGGTTGGCCATCGCCCATGACAAAATTCACTTGTTTGACCCCGATACCGAGTTGGCTATTTTTCCTCGTTAGGCAAAATCATCAAGGTCGATCGACCCTTGTGACCGATATCACTATACACAAGCTTGCACTTTTTTCAAGTCACTGTTATATTTATTTACATAAGCCTTACAAAAGTTAACGAAAGGAGTTCGCACTATGCAAGAACAAAAACGCAACGCTTGGAACTGGGGCTTCAGCGAAGGAGCCGAAAATTGGAACGGTCGTTTGGCGATGATTGGTTTCTCTGCCGCTGTCATCATCGAATTGGTTTCCGGTCAAGGCGTGCTTCACTTTTGGGGCCTGATCTAATTTTCTAGTTAAGACTTTTGTGACACTGCAAAGCTTGGGAGTTCCGTTACGGACTCCCAAAATTTTGGCAGAGCGATTTTGGCAGCAAATAGCAATTGCTCCGTGCAGTTAGCAGCACAAAATTTAACAGCTATAGCTCAAACCAGGGGCGGGGGGTTCCCCACCCCAAAAAAAGAGTGCGAATCACTCTTTTGGGTGATGCTAGAAAATTACTCTAGCGGATATATTCTTTCAAGATGCTGTTCCGGTTGGGATGGCGCAACTTCCGCAGCGCTTTAGCCTCGATTTGGCGAATCCGCTCGCGGGTGACGTTAAAGATTTGACCAATTTCCTCCAAGGTCTTCATCCGTCCGTCATCTAAGCCGTAACGCAGCCGCAGTACATCCCGTTCTCGGGGGCTGAGAGTATCCAAAACGCTTTCCAAGTCTTCCCTGAGCAAGTTTTTCGAGACTTGATCTTCTGGCGTTTCCCCGTCAGATTCAATAAAGTCTCCCAGACGCGAGTCTTCCTCTTTGCCGATCGGAGTTTCTAGAGAGATGGGCAACTGTGCGGACTTAGCAATGAACCGCAACTTCTCGATCGTCATTTCCATGCGGGTAGCAATTTCTTCTTCCGTAGGCTTGCGACCCATTTCCTGAGACAGAAGTTTGGTAGTTTTCTTGATCCGCGAGATGGTTTCGTAAAGGTGAACCGGCAGGCGGATAGTGCGGGATTGGTCGGCGATTGCCCTAGTGATGGCTTGACGTATCCACCAAGTTGCGTAGGTAGAAAACTTGTAGCCTTTTTCGTGATCGAATTTTTCAGCGGCCCGGATCAGACCCAAAGAGCCTTCCTGAATCAAATCTTGGAAAGACAAACCGCGATTCATGTACTTTTTGGCGATCGACACCACCAAACGCAGGTTTGATTGCACCATTTTCTCCTTGGCGCGCCGACCGACGTGGAGTCGGTGACGGAATGCAGGGAGTGCCATATCTACAGCATTAGCCCATTCGCTGTCTTTGGGTTCGCGGTCTAACTCTTCGAGCAGTTGTTCTCGAACTCGCTCTAATTCCAGCAAATCAGCAATCTTGCGCGCTAGTTCAATCTCTTCGTCAGCTCGCAGCAGTCGAATCCGACCGATTTCTTGCAGGTAAAGACGAATAGAGTCTTCAGTATAATGCTTTTTCTTAGCCTGTGCCCGACGGCGGGCTTTAGCGCCTTTGCCAGATTTAGTGTCCTCCTCAGATTGAGAGTCTAAGAATTCTTCTCGATCGTCTTCTTCGTCGATAAAGAGTTCCAACTCGCTCTCAGGTAGAACGCTTTCGGCGCTCCGAAGCAACTCGATTGTTTCCATTTCGGGTGTGATTGTGTTTTCGAGTACGGTGTTAGCCTGGATCATGCCGTCTTCCTCATGCTCCTGAATTAAAGAATAAATAACAGTGGAATAGTGTCTGTTTGTAGTTTAGACAAGTTAGCCAGTATTGACATTCCCGCAGGAAAAAATAGTGGGATTTTCGGTCTGCTAGCTGAATCTGTTACCGAAACTGCACCAGTTTTATGAGTCAAAGTTCGAGTTCTGGTTTGAAGCAGCGAGCGCATTCAATTGATCGCAGAATTTAACATCGCGACCTGGGATTGAGCGTGCGGCTTTTTCTTTCGGAGCCAGTTACCACATCTTCTGCGATACCTTGCCGAGAGAAGCAAACCATGAAATGCGAGCGATCGCACCTCAAAAAATACTGGCTTTTTTACTCGGTACTTTGATCTTTTACCCGTACAAGTTTTCCGGCACGGAACCCTTTAACTTTTGTGTTCGAGGTGTCGAACTTTTGATTCGCCTGGTCCTTTCACTCTGGTTGTCAGACATGACAGTTGCACGGCAAACTTTCGCCATTTTGGATGCGGATCTGCTGTCTCAAATGCAACAGCATAGGGTCAAAGCACCAAACGGGGAGAATCGGATCTTGCAAAGACCTTTCCGATTGTAGCCTTTCTCACCAAAAATGGAAGTTGTTTTCCATTGTTTGTCAAGAACTAGGAAAACTCTGTCAGCTTAGCTTGACAATAGGGACTTGTGTCTGGATCTGCTAAATCCTGAGAACTGCCCGCAAAAACTTTGACACAATCAAACGGCGCTGTTTTCTGCGCATATCTGGGTGAACGGCTGCGGCGTAGTTGGCCAGACAGTTAGCAGACAGTTTTTGACTTGCCGGAATTGGGACCAATACAATCCGTGTAGATACACCCATCATTACCCTGTTTCCCTGAATTGAATCATACGCAATCTGCGATTGAATAAAGCTCGTAGCTTTAGTTTTAAGCCGGCAACTCTAGATTAGAAACCGGCTCTGACCCCAAATGAAGCGTTGCGGGTTGAGTAGTGCAACAGGGGCTTTCTTTGTTAAGTTAGCTCAATTTTCAGAAATTGGGTTTAATTTTTACGTTAAATCACATTAAGTTCTTAACGTCACTTTCTTATTTAAGCAGTTCGACACGAGTTTGTCGCATCAGCCGCAAAAACCACCCGGATAAATTCTACTGAGAATTAACCCACCGCGCAACTCTCGGCTGCAAACTGCTCTAAAATTTGTTGGCTTTGGGATCGCACTTGCGCCATCGCACTTTCTCACAAAAAACACAATTCGCCATCTTCCGGAAGTATAACTTCACGATTCCTTTAAATATATCGTGACAGTGTGAAGATTCGATAAAGCCCTTCAATCAATTTTAGGTAGCATTCCCGAATTGTCTTGATAATTTCCAGCAGACGGAACAAAAGCCACAGGGGGCATTCCTGCAACTGGCGACAGATGATTACTCTGCAAGGGAAGGAAAATTTACCGAGTTAGCGATGTGCTTGTTATTGTTGGAGAAGGCATAAGCTGCAGGATGCGCTTAAAGATTTGAAGCGGTAGGACGCTGGTGCGATCGCTCAAAGTTTTGTTACATTTATTTACAGCTTGTCCTGCGAAAGCGCGGATCTAGGTTGGATCTCTAAATTATCGATCGGGCTGCTAGCTCAGCAATGACGAGAGCGACAATTGTCTATAAAGTTGATTATACCTGCTTACTATTGAGGATTTCTAATAAACCTTGATAAAAGACTTACTTGGAAGCTTTTAGAGCGATTTGATTTAGGATTCATATATTGAGAAATATCGCTAGAGGCTTTCTTTTTTTGTAGTCCTCCCAGATGATATCCAGCTTTTTGCAGGACTCTTTCCAAAGCCTCCCATGTACCCGCTTTAATAGCATCGGGGTCGCGATACCCTTTTTGTTTAGCTAAATTGGCAGAGACTTTAGGATAAGCTTGGCAAATTGCTTCAACATCGCCGAAAAACCACGCTTCTAATTCTTCAACTACAATTCGATTTAAGACTTGAAATGATTTATCTTTTTGGCAGGAAGATTTAGGGATTAATCCGGCTGATATTGCCATATCTTCTAGTTGCTTTTTTAATTTAAGACAATCTTCTCGATCTTCATCTATTAAAACAACAATTTTCCAATCTGGGGGAAGCGATGGTTGATAACCTTTCAAACGATTAGGCACTTTCTTAAAAAAATCATCTTTTCCTCCATAGCCATGAATGTTAGAGGTAACATTTGATGGCAATATTTTCGGCAAAAGCTCGGTCAAAGCTAATTCTAGGGATGGTTCTTCCACAAAAAAAACAAGATGCAAACTGCTCACCTTCTCTTTATTTTAAGTTTAAAATCTTTGCGGTGCACCCGCATTTTTAAGCGGATTTCCCACATCAAAGAAATCTTCCATCCATAGCGAACCCAGTAATGCACCGTGTTCCATAAATTGTTTGACTCTCTGCATATCTGCGGTTCTTTTTGCTTTAGTAAAACCTTTTTCATCTCGATATAATACCCATAATTCCTCTGGCTTCAAACTATCCACAAAAAAAGGAGAATGGGTTGTCACCATTAATTGAGTATTAGCAGAAGCAGCACGACATTCTTCTGCTATATGGGGCAACAAGCGCGGATGTAGATGATTTTCTGGTTCTTCTATTCCTACTAATTGGGGGGGACTAGGATCGTATAAGACTGTTAGATAAGCTAATAGTTTTAACGTACCATCCGAGGCAAATTTTGCCAGAATTGGATGAGAAAAAGGAGCATCTTTAATTGCCAACAAAAGTCTGCCATCCTGCATGATTGAGGCTTCGACTTTTTCGAGGCGTGGAATACGACCGGAAAGGGTTTTTAATATTTCTTCTAACCGTTGGGGATGTTGTTCCTTGAGGTATTGGATAACATTTGGTAAATTATCCCCTGTGGCGGACAATCTTTCCTGTGCACCTGCTTCGGGAAGACTGCGGGTATGATCTGCGGTTAAATAGGATAAATACCAGCCTGTAATAAAACGTCTTAATGCACTAACGCGGGGATGTTTGGCAAATTGTCCTAATGTATTTACTGCTAAAAATTCAGATGATTCTAGTTTTTCGGTTATCCTTTCACCTTCTTCATCAGGACTTTCGCCACTAAAGACTTGTCCTTCCCCTTTTTTGAAGTTTAAAAAGCGAAATGGTTGTCCAGATTTTCCGCGTCGCCACTGCAACCATTCTTCAGCAATGAAGGGACGATTATTTTCTTCATCTATAGCGAGATGATAGGTAATTAAAGGGGATGCGGATGTCTCTCGATATTTTAATTCAATGATAATGCAGCCTTCAGTGTCTCTGGTGCGTAATTCTCGAAATCTGCCCCGTCTATCCCAGGCTTTTCTTAGGCTTTCGGTGAAACATTCGGATAGGAAAGCGAAAACATCGAAAATAGTTGACTTTCCGCTACCGTTGGGGCCTAAGAATACAGTTAAGGGGGTGAGTTTTTTGAGTTCGAGATTGTGCAAAGCACGGTAATTTTGGACTTTGAGATATTCTATACGGGGAATATTTTTCATGATTTCACCTCCTCAATTATCATCTCGGTTTTTTCCATCCTAATTTCTGTTTTAACGAACCGCGAAGACGCGAAGGGCGCGAAGGAAGAAAAGAGAAGAAGAAAAAACTAAAGTCCTGACGGAGAACTTAATTTTACCGCGAGACAAATTACTGCTGATTCCGCAGGCGAGGGTTTACAAATTCGTTTAATCCTTCCCCCACTAAAGATAGTCCCACTACCATTAAAGTCATTGCTAAACCGGGAAACAAAGCTGTCCACCAAATGCCTGTAGGTAGCGCATCTAAAGCTAAACGTAAGTCGTGTCCCCATTCGGGTGTTGTTTCGGGAAGTCCTAATCCGAGAAATCCTAAACCTCCTAATGTTAATATTGCATCGGCAGCGTTGAGCGCGAACAGCACGGGTACGCTCTGAATCACATTCAGAAACAGGTAGCGCGAAAGCACTGTCCAAGTGTCGGCACCCATTGCTCGCGCGGCTTCGACAAATAATTCGGTTTTGACGCTGGCGGTGTGATTCCTGACGACGCGGTAGTATTGAGGGATGTAGGAAATGCTCAGGGCGATCGCAGCATTCAATACTCCTTTTCCCACTACAAACGCTAGGGTCAAAGAAAGCAGCAGCCCCGGCAAAGTATAAATTGTGTCCATTAAAAATAACAACACTCGATCGAGCTTTCCGCCCAAATAACCGCTAACCAGACCCAGCGGCACACCGATAAACAAACTCAAAGATGTTGCTAAAAGCACCACTTGCCAAGCGGCCCGAGAAGCAAACAGCGTGCGGGAAAACACATCGTAGCCGCTGCGGCTTGTACCAAACCAATAATTCGCCGACGGCGGTTCGTGGATGGGGTTAATCAAAGCTTCGGTAGGATTTTGCAGCCATCCCCAAGCTTGCATAGCTGGAGACAAGGTGGCTACCAATATAAACACGGCTGTTATTGTCAAACCTGCCCACATCATTTTCATTGACAGGCTTGACGGTGAGGCACTGTTGAGAAATCGCGGCAGTCGGAGGCGGCTTTGAGCCATAATGACGATCGACCAATATAAGACTTTTAGATTTTAGTAGCACTCAGGCGAAAAAACCCGGAACAGTCAAAAATCCTCTCCCTTATTCGCCAAACACTCGCCATAAACCGGGTTTTTTCGGGGGATGCGGCTAAAAAAAAACCCGGTTTCTCTCCTGCACGGGACTGGCGCGCAGGGAAGAAACCGGGTTTTTGGCAGGCGGGACGCCAGTCGAGTTTAGGTTAAATCTCTTGACCAATCTCAAATCTAAAATCGATCGAATTCCTACAAATTACTGGCAATTAACTCGCGGTACTGGCTTTTGGGCTTAACTCCTTTGAGCTCAGCTACCAAATCTTTGTCTTTGAAATACTGAATCGTCGGCGTACCCATCACGCCAGCATTTTCAGCAATTTCTGGATCTTCTTCGATGTCAATTTCCACATAATGGATTTTGCCCTCGAACTCATCTACTACTTTGCTCAAAATCGGCTTGAGGCTGTGGCAAGGGCCGCAAGTCGGGGCGGAATATTTGACTACAATCAGTCGATCGCTATCGTGGAACAACTTCCGCAAAGCATAACCTCCTTCGTGGCGCGTGTCTTTGATATCAAAGTTCTCGCTGGTTTTGCGTACTTTTTGAGCTTCCGGCGCTGCTGTAGGCTGCTCGGATTCCTGGGTTTGATGGAATTCCTGGGTTAAAGCGTTGAGTGACAGCCAACGTTCTGCCAGCATCGCACCCATACAACCGCTGCCGGCGGCGGTAATTGCTTGGCGAAACTCGTGGTCTTGTACGTCGCCGACGGCGTAAACTCCCTCGACGCTGGTTTCTACCGAACCGTGTTTGGTGCGGATATAGCCTATTTCGTCGAGTTCTAGCTGACCTTGGAACAGTTGAGTGTTGGGAGTGTGACCGATCGCGTAAAACAATCCTTTCACCAGCAAATCGCTCTCGGCGCCGGTCTCGATATTTCTAATTCTCACCCCGTCCATTTTGCCGCCCGCTTCGCCCAAAATATCCACTGCTTCGGTGTTCCAGTGCACGGTAATTTTGGGATTGCTCAGTACTCGGTCTTGCATGGCTTTGCTGGCGCGCATCCGATCGCGCCGCACCAGCATATGTACGTGAGAGCCGTATTTTGTCAAATAAATAGATTCTTCCGCTGCTGTGTCGCCTGCGCCGATTACAGCTAAGTCTACTCCTTTAAAAATTGGGGTAGCGCCGTCGCAAATCGCACAAGCCGAAATGCCGTGACTCCAAAATACGTGTTCGCTAGGCAGCCCCAGCCTTTTCGCCGTCGCGCCTGTAGCGATTACTATCGTGTGGGTTTTTATTTCTCTGTCTTCCGATCGCACTGTAAACGGACGCTGGCTCAAATCCACCGAAATTACATCTTCTGTGTATAATTCCGCACCCCAGCGCACTGCTTGAGCTTTCATCCGATCCATGAGTTCCGGCCCGGTGATGCCTTCGGGAAAGCCGGGGAAGTTTTCGACTTCTGTGGTGGTCATCAGTTGACCGCCGGGGACGCCTCCCGTTTGGTAGCCTTCAAAGACTACGGGTTTCAGGTTTGCCCGACCTGCGTAGATGGCTGCTGTGTAGCCTGCTGGGCCTGAGCCGATAATTACTAGGTTTTCTACGGTTTCGTTGGTCATAGTTATTTAATTAAACTCATAACGACTTCGCTTTACTAATTGTAGCAGAGTTCTAGCTTGCGGTTGATTCCTTTATTTATTGGGCGATCGACCATACTTACTATTTTTGAGGGGAAAAGGGCGATCGGGACAAGTCAATCGGCTTTGATAAGCAAAAACAATATAATTGGTGTTTTAGTTTTAAATGTTCAATCACTTGCCGAAAACTCCCAAAATTACTATCCTTGACTATTGATTCTATTGTCATTTATTTGACGTATTTGCGCCTTTTGAGCTATTATCGGATTTTGATACTCGAGGGGCATTATGACTAATTTGCCGTTTGTAGCCTGAAACCTTTTAAATTCGTAAAATTAACTCCTCGGCAAATGTGAGATCTACAAATTTTTATGCAAATTACGCATTTTATGAGTTAAGAATTGTAAGCAAAATTTAGGCTGATTTGACAAATTACAGTTTTTGTGATAATGCTGGTGCGATTGGGGAATTTTGGATTGATATTTTTAACCGCAGATGTAGGCGGATTAACGCGGATTAACGCAGATAAGATCGCATTTTGCTTTTTAAACTGGTGGATAAAATTAAGATATTGTTTGTTTGCAGCCGGAATAAGTGGAGAAGTTTGACTGCTGAGAGGATTTGCCAGAAGGTTGGTGGCTACAGTGTGCGATCGGCGGGAACGGAAAAAGGTGCAAGAGTTAGAGTAACTGAGGGTTTGCTGGGCTGGGCGGATTTGATATTTGTGATGGAGAAGAGGCATGGCGATCGACTTCGCAGCAAATTTCCCGAAAGTCTTGAAGGCAAGAATGTTATTTGTCTGCAAATCCCGGACAATTACGAATATATGGAACCTGAGCTGGTGGAGATTTTGGAGGCAAAACTCAGCCAATATCTGGAAATGTCAGATAATGAGACAACTTTTATGCAGCGTGTTCTAGAACCTGAGGTTATGGATTCTTGGGAAGAAGCTGTTGAGTACGACTCGATGGATTTTAGTGAGGTGAATGCTGCTTTTGCTAAAAGTGCGATCGCCTTGGGACCGATGTCTGGGAAAATCTTAGATGCGGGGACTGGTACCGCGAGAATCCCGATCGCAATTTGTCAAATGCGTCCGACCTGGGAGTTGACTTGCATTGATTTGTCGCCAAATATGCTGAAAGTTGGGGCAGAAAATGTGTCCAAGGCGGGAGTTCGATCGCAAATTAAGCTGGAACTGATCGATGCTAAAGCTATGCCGTATCCAGACAGTTATTTTGACATGGTGATTTCTAACAGCATTATCCACCATTTGCCCGATCCGTTGCCCTTTTTGCGCGAAGTCAAGCGTGTCTTAAAACCGAACGGAGCAATATTTTTGCGCGATTTACTCCGACCTATGGATGAGGAAATCAGGCATAATTTAGTGGAGATGTATGCGGGAGATTGCAACTCGCATCAGAAAAAATTGTTCACCGATTCGCTGCAAGCGGCTTTTACGCTGGCTGAAGTTGAGATGATGGTGGAAACTGCCGCATTGGAAGGATTGAGGATTTATGAATCTTCAGACAGGCACTGGACGGCAGAGCGAGTTTGGTGCGAGACCAGGGCGAACGCATCTAAACTTTATGTTAACATAATCTGGTATATTAGAGAAGAATTATTGAGTACCTACAAAACATTTAATTAGAGTTTACCCTATATGAAACTCAAACCTAAAATCACCATCG
>Ga0247770_1000504_pt1 | contig 37663 bp, 35 predicted proteins | sample UWRJL136409B6_FD_179943 | JGI IMG/M metagenome (GOLD analysis project Ga0247770, IMG submission 179943) | Plant litter microbial communities from Arlington Agricultural Research Station in Wisconsin, United States - UWRJ-L136-409B-6 | ecosystem: Environmental > Terrestrial > Plant litter >... | reverse complement strand
GCAGTAAGGTCTCTACTAATTTTTGAGGAGATGATTCTTGCGTCATGAATCATATTTTACCATGCTGTGCCTAGATTGTGAACCTTCTTTTTTGCTATTACCCCGATTTATTGAGCGGATACAAAAAAAGCGACTCAACAACCGTCACATCTTAGATGCTGTGATGAGTATTTTAACACTTTAAAAAGGGTTAATACACTCTTTTATGAATTATTTTGGGAGTCTTTTGAATGAGCGAGTAGTTACAGATTTTGTAGCGCTAATCAGAACCAATATCGGAAGTTTTGAAGCCGGGTTGCAAGTCCAAGAATCGTTGCTCGCACTCTACTACAATGTTAACTGTTCCTTAGGTAGGATGTTCGCCAGAAACAAAAATGCGAGATAAGTTCATAGTTCAAAATTTTTCAGTGATTTCATAGTGCTTAAACTCAACGTCTTTCCGGTCGTTAGTAGACCTTTTTTACCTATTTCCCGCGCAACGCCAAGCTCGTTGCTTGGCGTAATTCCTGGAAGTGTTACAGTGAACCCTCGTGTTGTCATTGCTCAGGAGACGGGGGAATAATCTCGGGCTCTTACTTAGGTGCAGGGCTGAACATTTTATCTAAGTCTTCAGAAGTCAATGGTGGGGCAGATGTAATTTGATCGTTTACCGTCTTTCCCACTTTCGCAAGAATTTTCTCAACTCCTGGGGGCATCACCCAACCCAACATTTTGGCAGGTACAGATGTGGTATTTGTAATTCGATGACTCTGACCTTTGGGCGAATAAACAAAGGTTCCAGCCGTTGCAACAAGGATGCGATCGTCAAGCTGGAATTCAATCTCTCCCTCTTGCACATAGAATGATTCATTTTCTAGGCTGTGGCGATGGAGAGGAGTACCGCCACCAGGTGCAAGAACAGCTTCAAAAAGCGCGTAAGCTTCACCTGTCTCTTCACCACTTGCTTTCAAGGTATAAAAGTCTTCGCCAAAGTAATAAGAATGACCTTTGCCTGGTTCGACGAAAAGTCCTTTTTGGTTGATTGTCCTTGTTGTCTCTAAGTCAATAAGGGAAATTGCTTCGCAGTCGGACTTAGGTGCAGTGTTGAGCATTTTATCTAAGTCTTCAGAACTCAATGGTGGAGCCGATGTAATTTGATCATTTACCGTCTTTCCCACTTTCGCAATAAATTTCTCAACTCCTGCGGGCATCGCCAAAGCCAACATTTTGGCAGGTACAGATGTGGTATTTTTAATTCGATGATGCTGACCCTTGGGCGAATAGATGAAGGTTCCAGCCGTTGCAACAAGGATGCGATCGTCAAGCTGGAATTCAATCTCTCCCTCTTGCACATAGAATGATTCATCTTCTTCGTTGTGTTGATGGAGAGGACAACCGCCACCAGGTGCAACAATCATCTCAAAAAGTGTGTAAGCTCCACCTGTCTCTTCACCAACTGCTTTGAAGGTATAAAGGTTTTGGTCAAAGTAGTAAGAAGAACCTTGACCTGGTTCGACGAAAAGTCCGTTTTGGTTGATTGTCATTGTTGTCTCCAAGTAAACAAGCTGTTGATGAGTAAATTAGTGTTAGTGATGGTGCACAGTTTTGTTGTAATCTCGAGCGCGCGGTCAATTTAGATGAAGACACGCGATCGCTGGAAGAAATAGTCACACCAACTTTTGGGTAAGGTTTCAAGTTGAGCAGCGCCGTGAAGTAACTTTGGATTATCTTCCTCACTAACATAAAGTAGAGTGATGCCGCCAACAGTAATATTGTTGTTGTCCTGGCTCACGAACTCTCTTTGTGTCTCCGGCTCCGACTTCACCTTCTTGCAAAACACGGAAGTAAAATCCGGTTCCACGACTTTCTAGAAATTGCTTAACCATATCCGGTTTGCCAAACCGAATCCCAAGTTTGTAGCAGGGTAGGCAAGGTTGTGTCACCATCAGACGAACATCACCAATACGAAAGCACTCGCCAATGTTCACATTCTCTTCTCTGAACCCAGCGAGCGTGAAATTTTCGCCAAAGATACCTAGCGGTAGCTCTGTGTCAGACAATTAACTTCGCTAGTAATCGTAATGCTCGAACGGATAGACATAGACTGCTTTATCTAATCCTCCATGAACGGTGATCCGCTTGTCGATCGGTGTCTCAATTGAGCGATCATAGCATCACCCGTTTACTAACTGGCTCTTGGAAAATTCCAGTTGCCACTGTTTTCCCTTTCCAGGTGACTTCACGCGGTGATCCGACGTTGACAGAGATGATTTTCATCTTTAGCTCCAAAGTTTTGGATGGCATTCGAGCCTAACAGATAAGATTGATTTTGGACGGGCTTTGGAATACCGATCAATTTCCTTTAAGAAAGTCCAGCAGCACAGGGTTGACTCGATCGGCATGAGTCCAGTTAATGGCGTGCGGGCCACCAGGTATAAGCACAAGGCGACTGTCTTTAATTAGCTTCGGCAGTCTAGCTGCGGTAGAGTCTAGTGGCAGGAGGCGATCGGCATCCCCATGAATGATCAGGGTTGGCACATCAATGCGCGGCAGATCATCGCGGAAGTCAGTCAGCCAGGATGGCACACAGTCCAGAGTACCCTTGGCGGAAGCTCCTACTGCAATATTCCAACTCATCTCGATGGCTTCGTTGCTAATGCGCTCGCCCAGAAGCACATCCGCATTGTAGAAGTCTTTTAAAAATTCGGACAGATAGGCTGGACGATCGTCTACGATACTCTTCATAATCTCGTCGTAGACACTGCGATCGACCCCTTCGGGATTGTCATCAGTCTTCAGCAGGAAAGGTGGCACCGGAGCCATTAGCACGGCTTTACTGACGCGCTCCGAGCCGTATTTGCCCAGATATCGCGTCACTTCACCAGTCCCCATCGAGAAGCCGACTAGCACTGTATCGCGCAGGTCAAGTTCTGTCATGAGCGTGTTGAGATCCGCCGCGAAGGTGTCGTAGTCATAGCCAAACGACGGCTGGCTGGAGTTGCCGAAGCCTCTGCGATCGTAAGTGATGACGCGATAACCCGCTTCCAGCAAAACCGCCACCTGTTTCTCCCAGGAATGACCGTTCAGAGGAAATCCGTGGATTAGCACGATGGGTTGACCGGCTCCGAAATCTTCGTAGTAGATATCGATGCTTCCAGAGTTTTCTTTACCAACTGTAACGTAAGGCATTAGAGTCTCCTTTTTGTGTAATCGTTTGTTGTTTTAAGTTGTCGGCTCAGATCAAAAGCAGTTTAAAGCTTTATGCTTTTGCCTACAGAAAGCCGTTTTTTTAGGACGGGGAAAACCTAATTTTCTGATCGAGAAGGCGTTTATGGCGTCAACGTCAGACAAAAATTCACTTTTCTACAGGTATTGTAAAACTTCATTAAGTTTATAAGCATTAGTGGACAAAAGTAGTATCCTGTGGTCGGGAAGACCAAATGATACTACCTGACTACGCCAAGGCAATAGGCATGACTCTACACAACCGCATGGCGAGTCGTGGAAAGCAAAATTAAGGAACCCAGACTCAACCATGCAACTAGCAGAAAGGCACATTATTAAGCATACAGAACACCGTTTTGCCGAACTCGATAACGCTTCGTGGCAATCCAAAAATCTCTACAACGCTGCTAACTACGTGCTTCGCCAAAACTTCCTCTACGGCTGGGGATATCTCACTTAGAATCCGATGGCTAGTTTGATGAAATCCCATCCAGCATATCAGGCACTACCTGCCAAAGTCAGCCAACAAATTTTGATGATATTGGACAAAAACTGGCAAGCTGTTTTCGAGGCTCTCAAAGCTTACAACAAAGAACCGAGAAAATTTACAGGACGCCCAAAACTACCGAAGTACAAAGATAAAGTTAAGGGGCGAAATATTCTCGTTTATACAGTGCAAGCAATTAGCAGCAAACAATTAAAAAAAGGAATTATCAAACTTTCAGGGACAGAAATATCGATTAAAACAACTGTCAAGCCCGAGCGAATTTGTCAAGTAAGAGTAGTTCCCAAATGCAATTGTTACGTAATCGAGGTAATTTACAATGAACAGGAGCCCGCCCGAGAGCGAGAGAACTTTGCATCGGTAGCCAGTATCGATATCGGACTGAATAACTTAGTAGCGCTAACATCAAATCAACCAGGCTTTATCCCCCTACTGATTAACGGGCGACCGCTAAAATCCATCAATCAGTTCTACAACAAGCGCAAATCCCAATTACAATCTCAATTGAAAGGCAATCTTAAAAGGTTCTTCCTTACTTACTATGCTAAATAAATAGTCAAATTAGTAAGTAAATATGAATAAATGTATAAAATAGTCACTCAAGTCCTTGCCAGACTTGACATCTAGGTTGGTTTAATAGTTAACTCTATCATGGTCACCAATACTTTTTAGATAAAATCCCAGTCATGGCTACAAAAAACGGGACTAAAGTTCTAACAGAAATCCTGAATATAGAAGGAATTAAAGTAATCTCGCATAGTCAACAACCGGGAATTGGAATAATGTTACAAGTTGACTCAATATCCAAAGAAAGTCATTGCCATCGCTGCGGGACAAAAAGTCATAGATTACATCAAAACCATCGATACGTAGTGAAAGATTTATCATGGGGAGAAAAACCAGTATTTTTAGAAATCAACCGACGACAGTTTAAATGTAAAAAATGTGGGAAACCGTTTAGCGAAAAGTTAGATTTTGTCATGAACCGAAGAACTTATACAAAAAGACTGGCGACTCAAACAATCCAAGAAGTTTTAAAAATCGATATTCACAGTGGGGCAAAAAAAGGGGTAGTAACAACAGAAAAAATAGAAAAAATATTAGAGGATACCTCATTACAATTATCCTCAAAAATCGGCACTCAAAAAACTAGGAATTGATGAAATAGCCTTAATTAAAGGTCAAGGAAATTACTGTGCTGTATTAATAGATTTAGAAACATCTAAATTAATCACAATCATTCCCGGGAGAACGCAAGTAGACATCAAGAAAGTCCTTGTTTTATGGGGTACAGAGGTCTTAGAACAGATAGAAGAAGTTAGTATAGATTTGTGGAGAGGTTACAAAACCCTCGTCATGGATCTCATACCAAATGTTCAGGTAGTAGCCGACAGATTTCATGTAGCACTACAAGTAAACAAGGAGTTAGACACACAGAGAAAACGCTAAAAAATCCAGGAAAAAAATTTAGAAAAAAACACAAAGTTAAGCTCAAACAAAGCAGAGTGTAAACAACTTTTAGAGCGATTAAACAAAAGCAAGTATCCCTTATTGAAAAATGAACAAGACTTAAATGAAAAGCAAAAAATTAAGCTAATGCAAGTGAAAACTGTCTGTCCGACCCTCAAAATAATGCCTGAATTAAAAGAAGATTTTCGACAAATTTTTGAAAAAACAACAAATTGGTTAAAGGCATTATTTAAACTTGGACAATGGCACAAAAAAGCCCAAAAATATTTTCCCAATAGCGGGAACACTATTATCCAGTGGCTGGATGAAATAATTGCTTACTTTGATAATAGGACGACAAGTGGTGTTGTTGAGGGTATCAACAACAAGCTCAAGTTAATAAAACGTTCTGCGTATGGCTTTATAAATTTCGATAATTACAAAAATAGAGGCTTGCTTACTTGGCATTTTAATTGTTAGTTTAGCATAGTAAGTAAGGAAGATCCCAATTTTTCTCTTAAATTAAGTATAGCGGGTTATACTCAGTTTTTCTAAGGATCGAAAACCACTGCCTCAAAAAGCTTTACAAGCTTTAAGTCAGAATAAATTTTTAGATAACTATAAGTTTCCAGTTCTTGCCGAGTTCTAGGTAAAAATAAACCCAGACCTGAAAATTTTTGATACCTGCCTCGAATTCTTGGGTTAAGTAATTTACCATTTTGTTGCACTCTCTCCATCAAAAAACTTTTAAAATAATTTAAAAATTGAGTGCAAGCTGTTACATCTGCACCAGACAGTATCGTGATTTCTAGTATAAAGTTAGCTAAGTCTACGAAGGTTTCTCCACTAGAACGATAAATTTCTATAAGAGATTTTTCCGAGTTTGATTTTTTGGGGAATAAAGCTGAATCAATCTGAATTTTAACCGCATTAGTGTTGGCTATTAGGATTGAATCTATCACGGGATTAAGTTTCTCTGATAGCTGGTGAAAGTAATGATTTTTAGTTAGTGTCAAACTATGAGACATATCCGAAGGTTCAAAATCCATAATCTTTTTAGCTATTTGACCTCCGTCAAGATTTGGATTATAGCTCAGGTGGTTTAGCAATGACTCATAATAGTAATTTGGCACTCCCAGTACTATTTGAGATGACAGGGTATACTTAGCGATATTTTGAAATGTATAGTGTACTTCAATATTTCCCCGATTACAGTTTTGAAAAAACAGTAGTTCTAATCTACCATTAACAGCTTGATTAAACTTAGATAGAACTTCACTTATTCTTGGAAGTTCCATCCATTTAGGTTCTGATCTTGAGATCGAACTGGAGTTGGGATTGTGATCGGGACTAATTTGCATTAGACTTCCACCATGACCTAAAAATACAATGACCCAATGTTTTGCCTGAAATTGTGATAAAGCCCAACTGAAATACTCATTCAGGACGTTTTCACTACTGCTGTCTGCTGTTTCCAAGTATTGGACATTAATGTTTCCTTTAGTAATAATATTTCTCGATAGCTGCTTTGCATTACTCAGATCGGATTGTACTAATACCAAAACTTTGTCACTCTGCACACCTTTGCTTAACATTTCAATAATGGGTTGCCCAAACCTTGATAAATTGTTGTCATAAGGCATCCAGTATAAAAGTATATAATCATAGTTATTTCTAGGCTTATTTCCCGCGAGCCAGTTACCGTTTACTAATTTTTTATCCACATCTATTGTAGTGAAAAATGAAGCACTACTTAAAGCTAAATATTGAATTGTTTCTCTTCTTTTCATGAGCTTACTTCCTCATTGAAGCTAGTTATTTTAATCGAACACTTGTTGGGATTTTTTTTGTGGTGAATGTGCAGCAATTTAAAAAGCAAGTTATATAGGGCTGGTGTCTGGCATTTTTCCGTCTTCTTACTAGGTAAGCTCCAATATACTTCAGTTAAGGCTATGCAGTCCTGAAAAAAAAACTACCCCAAATCGCTCTTAATCTCTCAATTATTCAGATAATTATATTCAAAAATCTGAGATAAAAAATGTTACTAAATGTCTTTATTTAAGTAATAAAATTACAGAAATATGTGGCTCTCATTTAAGTATTAAGTGAATTTCACTGCCCCATTAGTGGTGATTTTTTATCTCGAAATAATGCTAGGTTAGATGTGAGATTTGAGAAGGGTAAATGACTGGATATGGGTTGGGAGTTTGCCTAAAGTTGCAGTTTTTTTTTTATTGGTATGACAAAGAGGCGAAGGGAATTCGCTGCTACACAAACTTGCATCGGCTGGAGCGGAGTCAAGAAAAAGAACTGATGATTAAATCAAAGTTCTAAAGGAGCAATAGCGTTCAAGAAATTTTCGAGGATAAATCGCAGCAAAGATTGAGTTGCTAATATTAAACCAACTCGGGCTTGGGCGAGTTTTGGCTGTTCTGTTTTAACTTCTCCCCAAATTCGGCACTGGCTGTAAAAAATCTGAAATGCTTCGCTCAAACTATTGGCTAATTTGAAATAATTGACAGGTTTGTCGCGTTTTTTTACCTCAAATATAGGATATAAATTGTCTAGGACTGTTAACAGTTGCGATATTAAACTGCGTTCAGCCGGATGTACTAACCGCAGTCGATCGCCATCGTCAATCCAAGGGAGAGGATTTGGATCCGCCAGCGACCAAATTTGCGGGGCTGTAGCGACATCGGGCTGCGCGATCGAAATTATGCGATCGCGGTGGGCCATTCGCAGCAGGGAACAGCAGCGCGCATGGCTGTACTGAATCGGAAATAGCCGATCGGCTGACACAACAGGAGATAATATGCGAGATTCTGGAAGTGGAAGGTTCGTTTGAGCTAAACGCTGCAACCAGACGGCTAAACCTGGATCAGTCAACTCTAGCTCAATAATTCCCGCCGGCGCGACTTTAACGGCGAAATCTGGGTAGCACAGCGGTTCGAGAGTTTCGGCAAGCTGTGCCGCGATTGTCTGCGGTGTCTGCTGCCAAGTTTTAGCCAATTTCAGGGCGATCGCAGACACGTACAACACCCGTGCACTATCTTTACTCCGATTTAACGGAATTTCCCCTAGTGTCCCCTGCTGGGCGATCGCGCTGGGGAACCTTGAAAGCAAGAAACACTTCAGTGTAACTTCCGGGGACTGCGATATATATGCTGTATCCATAGGCGCGGCTCCTACGGTAACACCGACGCTCGACTGTTACCGCTTGCACTGTTGTTGTAGGTTAAACTGCTGATGTCAGAGATGGTCGATTTGCTCCCACGGGCGGGGCTACATCGCATTAATCTGCTTTATAGCGATTTTGTTGCTAAATATAAATAAATTTACGACAAATTTTTTGCTGAACTCTACCATTTTGATGTATTTTTGGCTACATTGAATGTTTCGGTAAAACAAAAAAAGTCAGCACAGTTAAGGAGCGTGCAAGCTCGATCGGGGGTTGGTGGTCTCACTTTGCATCACACTGCTGGCAGAAGCTGTTTTTCTGACTGATTAAATATATCCCAGAGCCTCACCTATGCAATCAACTTCCACACCTCTAGAGACTATCAATCGACCGTTTATCACTTGGCAGCGAATTATCGACTGGGCCCAGGAACACTACCGCTGCCGGACTTTTAGCAAAGATGAGCGGATTCCCGCAAGACCCGGACTGCTGTATTTAGTCCAGAAAGGTTCTGTGCGACTCGTAGGTAGCGCTCAAGTTAGCACTGTGGCGGCGAAGTCGAAATCCGCTGAGCAAACTACAGAAGAAGCTTTTTTGGGCTTCGTCGGCGCCGGTCAGCCCTTTGAACTGGTTGCTCAGTCTCCGTTTACTCTCCAAGCTTACGCGCACGCCGATCAAACTCACGTAGTGTGGATGTACTGGCACGACTTAGATAATTGGCCTCACTTCCGCAGGGAAATTTTGGATGCGTTTCGCTACCAACACCAGCGGAAACTTCTGTGGCTGAGCACTTTGGGACAGCGCCGGACGATCGACCGACTGCTGGGATTTCTCACTTTGTTGATCGAAGAGTTCGGCGAACCTTACGGAGGTGAGGCAGAACCGGATGTGGTTCGGGGCTACCGGCTGCCTTGGGCTTTGACTCACGCTCAAATTGGTAGCGCGATCGGCTCGACCCGGGTGACGGTGACGCGGCTGATGGGTAAGTTGCGATCAAAAGGTTTGATTAATACTGAGGATGATAATTTAATCTGTTTGCCGGCTAAGTCTAACCCCCAAAATACAAGAAACCAAAAGCCGGAGGTAGAACCATTCCTCGAAGATTCTCTGGAAGATTCTCTGGAAGATTCCCTGGAAGATTCTCTGGATGATTCTCTGGAAGATTCCCTCGAAGATTCTCTCCAAGAATCTGCATAACATCCTGCAGGGGATTGCCTACAAACAGGGTGTAGCTATTAGTTTTTGGCCGTCGCGCTCGGTTGCTAGACAGTGTACGATGAATTGTGTAAACTTTTCCGGTTCTCGAAAGGTGCGACTGACAATGACGGATGACCAGCAAAAATCTCCAACCCCGAACAATCACAAACGGGTGGTATTCTGCGACTTTGACGGCACGATAACCGTTGAAGAAACTTTTGTGGCAATGCTCAAGCATTTCGCACCGGAACTGTCGTCTCAACTGATGCCTGAAATATACGCTAGAAGGCTGAGTTTGCGATCGGGAGTGCGGCAGTTACTAGAGTCTATTCCCTCGGAATGTTACGGGGAAATTGTGGAATTTTCTAGGGGAAAGCTGATGCGACCGGGATTGGTGGAATTACTGGATTTTTTGGACGAGCGAAAGGTGGATTTTGCGATCATTTCCGGCGGTCTTCGGATCATGGTAGAGACGGTAATGGGTGATTTGGTAAACCGGGCGAGCGTTATTTACGCTGTGGATGTGGACGCTAGCGGCCCTCGCTTGCAAGTCAATTCTGAGTTTGAAGGAGATACGGAATTGGTGTCTAAGGTGCGGGTGATGGGTCAGCACCCGGCCGAGGAACAGGTGGCGATCGGAGATTCGCTGACGGATTTTAACATGGCTTTGCAGGCTTCGTCGGTGTTTGCGCGCGATCGACTTGCCGAGTATCTAGACGAACAGCAAAAGCCTTATACTAAATGGGATAATTTTTTTGACGTGTTGGAAAGTTTGTCCCAGAAATGGAATTGAAACTAAACTAGGAATTGCGCCCAAAAAATCCGACTCACCGCTATATGTATTGGTAAGGTGCGGACAGGTACATTTAGAGCGGCAGTAAGGTTTGCATGGCTCACCCTAGGTTGTTTAGATAGGCCAGCGCAATTCCTATTAACCTAAAAGGTAGATCAAAAGCTGAGGATTTGTAAACAATGAGTGGCGATTTGAGATCGGATTTAATTGCAGCAGCCAAACATTTTTACGATCGCGGTTGGATGGTTGGGACTGCTGGCAATCTTTCAGCCCGCTTACCAGATGGCAGTTTTTGGATTACTGCTAGCGGCCGCGCGAAAGGGCAGTTAACTGAACAAGATTTTATCAGAATCAGCCCACAGGGCGCCCCGATCGAGCAACCTGTTGCCGACAGCCGCCCTTCGGCCGAAACCAGCATTCATTTAGCCGTTTACAATTGTTTTCCAGACGCTAAAGCTTGCTATCACGTTCACTCGATAGAGGCAAATTTAGTTTCTCGGCTAACAGCAGGAGATGCAGTGCCTTTACCCGCGATCGAAATGCTCAAAGGTTTGGGGGTGTGGGAGGAAAACCCGCAGGTGTCGATCCCCCTCTTTACAAATTATTTGGAAGTGCCTAAAATAGCCAAGGAAATTTGCGAATTCTTTGCCGTTTCAGCGCCGTCTGTACCCGCTTTATTAATTCGCGATCACGGCATCACAGTCTGGGCAGACTCGCCAGCCGCCGCCTACAATTACGTAGAAATTGTAGAATACATTTTTCGCTATACGATCGCAGCCCGCCAATTAAATTTAGATTTGAGATGGGAGAGTTGAGATTGAGCGGTGCATGAATTCTGAGGCTTGCAGATGTGAGATTATAAAACGAGCAAACATTCAGAAGAGGCAACAATTATGGCTAAATATACCAGGATTTTATCCCTTGATGGAGGCGGAATTAGAGGGATTATCGCCGCGCAAGTTGTAGTTAGCATTGAGTCAATGCTGCAACAAAAAAGCGGCAACCCAGATGCGAGAATAGCTGACTATTTTGATTTAATCGCGGGCACAAGTGCGGGAGGAATCTTAACTTGCATCTATTTGTGTCCCGATGCCCAAAATCCCAGCAGACCTCGGTGGTCAGCCCAAGACGCTGTTAATTTTTTGATTAAGAGCGGCCGCGACATTTTTAAGAGTTCATTTTGGCAAAAACTCAGATCTATAGACGGTTTGATAGATGAGAAATATCCCAGCGAGCGCTTAGAACAATTCTTTGGGGAAAAGTTTAAAGATTGCAAACTCAGTGAACTGCTGAAACCGTGTTTAATTTCCAGTTACGACATCGAAAGGAGAAAAGCTCACTTCTTCGATCAAATAGATGCTCAAAAATATCCAGCAGAAGACTATTTTCTTAAAGATATCGCCAGAGCCACATCGGCAGCTCCCACCTATTTTGAGGTTGCTAAAATCTACTCTTTGACAAATGAGTCCTACGCCTTAATTGACGGGGGAGTATTCGCAAACAACCCGGCACTTTGTGCCTATGCAGAAGTTAGAAATAAATTCAGAATTCCTGACGATGGCAAGTACAGAGGCCCGAGAGCAAAAGATATGGTAATTTTATCCCTGGGGACAGGAGAAGCTCAGAAACAATTTCCCTACGAAGAAGCGAAAGATTGGGGTCAACTTGAGTGGGTTGAGCCTTTGATTCATATCATGATGACGGGAGTTGCTGAAACTGTAAATTATCAAATAATCCAAATTTATGATGCGATTGAAAGACCAAATCAATATTTGAGGATTACTCCCGATTTGATCCACGAAACACCGCTGCCGATTGATGATGCCTCGGAAGAGAAGATATCGGAACTGCTGAGAATTGGCAATGAGCAAGCCTCCAAGTATAAGGAACAGTTGGATAAGTTTATCGATTTGTTACTTGCCGAGTAGTCCTAGGATTTGAGATTTGAGATTTGAGATTTTAGATTGGGAAATGAGTGATGATTACCACAGAATCAATCAGTGCCAATCTCAAATCTCAAATGGTATAGCCCACCAACCGCAGGGCAGGCGGACTGAAAATATATGTTGACAAATCGTGCAATAATTGCTGTAGGATTGCCGAAAATCTCTATCTGGCAGTGCTTCGCCCTGTTTGCAATTAATCGCGAGCCATCAGTCATTGGTTAAAAAATACCAAGAAAAGCACGATCGACATTTAGATGAAACCTTCAATAACAGGTGGTTTCAGCGGTTTTTAGTGACGCTGTTCCTCGGCGGCCAAGTGCTGTTGCGCATACTCCAAGGCAAAATTGACCGCCGCAAAATTATGGAACATTTAGTAACAGTAGGCCTGGATTCTTTGCGATCCGTGCTGCTAATAGCCTTGTTTGGCGGCATGATTTTTACCTTTCAATCGGCGCGAGAATTGGTTCGCTTTGGGGCGGTTGGGGCGGTGGGAGGTACTTTTGCTGTGGCATTTTGCGGCGAATTAGCACCACTTTTAACGGCGGGCGTGGTGGCGGGACAAGTAGGTTCGGCCTTTGCCGCAGAGATAGGAGAAATGCAGGTGACGGAACAAATAGACGCCCTGTATATGTTGAGAACAAATCCGGTTGATTATTTAGTAGTGCCGAGGGTGATAGCTTGTTGCATCATGCTGCCGATTTTAACAATTTTTTCGGTAGCGGTGGGGATTTTGGGCGGGCTATTTGTGGCGGTTAATTTTTATGAGTTGGAACCGTCGGTATTTTTGGAATCGGTGCGCACTTTTTTGGGGCCTTGGGATTTAGTAACGGTGGTGATTAAGAGCTTTATTTTTGGGTTGATAATTGCCCTTGTCGGTTGCGGTTGGGGCTTGACGACGGCGGGTGGAGGGAAAGGAGTAGGTCAAGCTGCAACGGCGGCGGTTGTGACTTCGTGGGTGTTTATTTTTGTGGCGGATTTGTTTATATCGCTGTTGATGTTTCACGAGTTGGGGACTATGAGAAGTTGATAATCTTGGCGATTCTAGCAGGAGTCAGGAGTCAAGATGCTTAAATATTAAGGTTTGAACAATCATCAACGCCCGGCGCCACCAAGGCGATTGCTATAAAATCAACATAAAGATTGTTTAAACCGCTTCGGAACGCAAATAAACGCTGATAAAATGGCATCAGCGTTCATCCCTGTTCATCCGGTGATATCTGCGGTTTAAAACTCTCACTTTTAGATGTTAGATTAGAGAAAGGAGGGCGATACACTCGAATTGCCTGGATTGGAACTTTCCCATCTGTTTCGGGGACGATTTCGAGGGTGTGTTTAGAGTTGCTCAAATTCTGAGCCAATGTTGTAGGGTATTCGCGACTGGAATCTGCAATCTTTGGCGGAACGTATGAATCAACAAACATCGGCCGCACCTGCCAGGAAATCTCAAATCCTTTTGGCGTCGGCGTTTTCGAGTATTCATAAGAATTTTTCAGCCACCAGTTTTTTGGTTCTATCACGACGCGGCCCGAGTTTGAGACAAACAATTTGTCGTTTGTACCGCTGCCGTCGTAACCTGTTTTAGAACCTACAACGTCAAATTTAAACTTGCTGGCGTCGCTGTTAATTTCAGTAATCACGGCTTTCCAATCTTCGACGATTAGCGGTTTTTGGCTGGATATTTGGAGGATTGCCGGCCAACCGACGCCAAGAGTAACGCTAGGTCTGGTGATGCTGTAAAGTTCAGGAAATTCTGAGGGTTTTTTGCCGTCGATCGCAATTCTAGCAGAAATTGCTTTGCCGTTGAAGGTTTTATCGGCGATCGCATCTATTCTATTTCCTTCAAATTCTAAAACCAACTTGCCATCTTGCCACTTAACATCGCTGCCAACTGTATAGGTTTTTACTAAATCCTGGGGCGGTTGAGGAGAATTTGGCTTGTATCGCAGGTGCGGTTTTATGAGAGAAGCTAGGAGAAAATTCCCCCAATCGTTGAGGTGAACGCTGTCGCTCAATAGCTGTTGTGGCTGCAAGCGATTGTCTTTCAAATACCTGCGCCAAGGTTCGCGAATTTCCGCGATTTCGCAGCCGTATTTATCGGCCAACTCACGCAGCCATTTAGTAGAATGAGTGTTTTGCCATTCGTATCTTTTGAGTTGTTCTGGATCGTCGCTGTTGCCTGTCGGCATCCAGTCTATGTGGTCTGAATGCAAGAGTATTTCGCTAGTAGTGCGGCGGCGGACATTGGCAATTATCGATTCGTAATCTTCACCGATTGCGTAGACGTGAAAAATTAGCAAGTCTGGATAAAAAGGATATAAATCGTGTTCGCTGGGACGGATTAAAAGCGGGGCTGCAAATCCTCCGATCGCCCGATTTTCCACAATCAAATCTGCATAGGGAAATCGCTGTTTCAAATCCTTCGCTACATCTTTCCACCAATCTTGCTGAGTGATGGACTGACCGTAAAATAGGATACGCACTTGGCGGCGTTCTGTTGGAGTGCTAGCCGCAAGTAGGCCCATCGTCCTTTGAATCCTCGCTCCAAAAGTAGCATTATTTTCAATAGGAGCGGGAGGGGGAAATGGCGTAGAGAGCGCTATTTTTTGGATACCCGGAAGTAACAGGAAGCTCAGACACAAAAAAAGCAGCCATAAGTAGCGATAAATCTTTGATTTTCGGCTATTTCCTTGCTTTTTCGCCATTGTTTTATTTTTCCGGCGTTGCTGATTTAGGGTATGAAAGGCTAAATAGGCAAGTCATAGAAACCAGTATCCACAAAACTTCGGGATTTTCAATTTATTTTTTTCATACCCTGATTAAGCAACGCCATTTTTCCATTCTCTAAAACCTATTCATAACTACCAAGAGTAGCTTTCGGGTGCGCAATGCACACCTCACGAGTAGCTGTACGGTAGAGGACAATGCGACCTCACGAGTAGCTTTCGGGTACGGGGCTGGCGCACCTCACGAGTAGCTGTACTTTCGCTTGTATCGAAATATATTACCAGATTGAGCGCGACAAAAACTGATATAATGCCAGCTAATTAATTGCAGGAGATCGATCGCACGTCAAATGGATTACAAAACAGCCCGCAGTTTTCTGATCGACCAAGGAACCGCCCTGGAAACCAAGAAAAATCCCGACGCCTTCCTGATGCGTCTCAAACAAGGTCAGCCTCCCGTACCCGGACAGGTGACATCGATTTTATTAGCTTTAAAAATATTGTTTGAAGGGCTGCAAGACTCTCCAATGCTCGATCGACAATTAATCTCGGCACTGCATTTACTGTCAGTAGAAGGTTTGCAGCAATTTGAAGCAGGACTCCGCAAAGGAGTTTCTTGGCCGCCGCTGCTTAAGGAAGACTTAAATCGAATTGCGATCGCAGTCAAGAATATCTTTTCCGGTGTCTGGCAATAATTAGCTCGGCAACCACCCCTCCCGATACCCACCGCCAGCAGACTCAACTTTTTATTATACAAATTTTTGTAAAAAACTCTGTAAATCTTGCTACATTTACCCTCGAATTGTGGCATCTTAATATATAGCAATCCTAAATGAGTCGTAAATTTTTTACCCCACCCCAGCCCTCCCCTTACTAAGGGGAGGGAGTAAGAAATTCACAAATGATTTAGGATCGCTATAAGAATCGATTCTAACAAGCAAGGGGAGAAACTACTGATGAACGCAGAAGAAAAAGCTAGACAACTAATTGCACGAGAAAGGCAGCATAGCGAACACTTGCAAGACTCTATGCTCAACCGTTCCTCCCACGAGCTAGAAACACCTAGCGAGGGAATTACTGAAGAAAAAGCCAGAGAATTAATGGCTCAAGAACGGCAGCACAGCGAACACCTGCACGACTCTATGTTAAGCCGTTCCTCCCAAGAGGTAGAGGCATCGATCGCACCCGATGACACTCAAAAATAAATTTTGTTAACACAGGACTTACGGACAAAAAACCAAGAAACCTGGTTTTTATACCAGAACAAAGCGCTGTAAAAATGTTTTTGTATAAACAATCAGGTTTCTGGGTTCCGTTCGATCGCCCTACAGCAAAACTCTACTTAAATCGAGGAGGATTCTAAGTGCAATCAACACAGCCCCTGCTTGGTTGGCAGTCACTATCACAAACCTCAACGCGCCATATATAGCAATAGAAAAGCCAAGTTTTACCGCTCGCGAAAGCTTTCGAGGGATGCCAAAAGAGCTGGCAGTCCCACCAGCGCGGCCGACACCAAAGCCTCATCTTTGTAAACTCGCGATCGGACAATGCGGATACTTTTGGACACAGAGGTAATAGAGTCTCCCTGTTGGGAATTTTCGCTTTCAACCCGCCCTAAATTTTGTGTTTCTCCCGTCAGGCCAAACATAGCAGTATCCTCAATAAATCCCTAGATATGCGCCCGTAAAATTTTTCAGGGCTGGGTGAATATTTCTATTATTACTCTGAGCGGTAACAGAGATGAAACCAAGAAATAATTATTCACGATAGGCAGGGATCAACTTAAACTGCATAACAACTCTTATTAATTTGTTACATGGTAGGTTGATTTAAGCCGATCGCCCGCGACGACACAGACACCAGCAAGCAAAAAGGCGATCGCCCCTACAATCGCCGTTGTCACAGCAGGAACCACCTTTGGTGCCACAAACACCACAGAATACAAAGCCATCCCCAAGGAAAAACCACCAAAATAAAACCCTACGCCCAATCCTCCCCGGCGCGGAGGTACCAGAGACAAAGCAAAAGGAACCACAGCGGTGATAATCAAACTGTTGGTAAAAATCACAGCCAAAACAGTCGCCACCACCATCACAAAGCCCTGACTAAAAACCATTATTAACAGCAAAACGGCTGTTGCTACCAATCCACCCAACAGCGTCCGCTGGTTTCCCCAGCGCACCGCAATTACCCCAGCCAGCAAAGAAGCCAAAGCCAAAGCCAAGCTAAATCCAGCCATTAACAACTTACTATCAACCTCCGCGATTTGAGTTTGGAAAACATGGGGCAAAATCCGTTCCCCCATCGCCCGACTTCCCCAAGCAACAGCCATTCCAGTCACCGCAACTAACCCCAGCGCTGTGATAGAAACTCTCTCGGAAATTGCAGTATCCGGTGGCAATTCCGACAGCGCAGCATCAGGATTAACAGATCGTAAAAAAGCCACCGCACCCAACAATACAAAGGAACCAATAGCAAAAGCAAAAGCTGGCCCCAAATTCAGAATAAAATCTCCCGCAACAGGCTTTGCCGCCGCAGCCAATCCCCCTACAAACACCAACAAACTCATGGCTTGTGGCAACTGTGTTTGAGCTGCATATTGGCCCAACAGCGACACTGCGGGCGATCGAAACATCGCCATGGCGATCGACCAAGCTACTATTACCACAGGCAACATCCAGCGCAGAGGCGAAACTGGATTGCCGAAAATAAAAATAGCCGGAATCGCAATAAATAGCACAGACGACAGAATAGTGCCGACCACAATTAGCGGAAAACGAGTTCCCATCCAGTGACGCTGCTTGTCAGAAAGCCAGCCAGCCAAAGGTTCGATCGTAACTGCCAAAGAATCCTCTAAAATTGTGATACCCCTGTCGAATCCTGCAAAACCAAATCCAGCTAAAAGTTGAGGTAAATACAATCGGTAAAGCATCCAACTCAGGGTGATTGCTCCCTGCAAAGCCGCCACGCCACCTACTTGTCGCCACAGAATTAAAGACTGAGATTGAGATTTTTTCATGTTTTTGACAATCTTTTATGCTTTGTGCTTCAATCACTTTATCCAATACTTCGGACAGTTTTTGATTGCCAACCGTAGAATAAGGGTTTCAAGGCTCCAAGGCGATCGAGCTACCAACGGAAAATCGAGGGTTTCAAACTAGGAACTAAAAACAGTCCGGACTATTGTTTATCTACACTTTAAAAAAATCTCAGCTATAGCGGTTCTCAATAAAATGAGGTACACACCGCTCGCAACTGATGCCCACGGAGGCCTATGCCCTATGCCCACGGAGGCCGCGAGAGCACCTCATGTTACTGAGAAAGGCTATATATTGTTACTATTTTTAATAAGTTACCCCTACCCGGCCCATGTTTGACTGCAAACTGCCAATTTTAAAATTCACTCTCCTAACTCTTGCAGCACCCACAGTTCTATCTCAAATCAGGCCGACTGTCCAAAGCTTGCCCGACGGAGACTACCGCTACCGAGACTCAACAGGGATCGATCAACCTTTTCGAGAAATCCAATTTCGTAAACGAGATATATACATCACCGGCAGCGATTTCGACAAACGCACGGGAAAAAGTTACTGCTTCCGGGGAATCCCCCAGCACAACAACATTATTAACATCACGGTAGCGATCGAAATTTCCCCGAAAACAGCAAAGCAAACCCAGTGGAAATTAGCACCGGGAAACCCGATTAATTTCGACAGGCTTTATCCGCTGCAAGCTGGGCCGGGATTAGAATTGTACAAATGTTTGACAGCATTTATACCAAAATTGAAGTAGTCATCAGCCAACAGCCAACAGCCAACAGTCAACAGTTAACCGTCAACAATCAACCGTCAACAGCCAACAGTTAACTTCCTAAGAACCAGCATTTGCCAATTCTTCCCGTAGCATTTCCCGGTAGACTTTCGGCAAACTAGAACTCATAGAATTGTTCTCAATTCCATATCCCAAACTCGTCCAAGTTCCCGAAAGCATCCGCAATACTTCAGTTAATCTTTCCTGCCGCAACATCTCAGCAATATCAGCTTTCCAAAACTTGCGATCGCTCAACCAAGCATAAACCACAGCATCCTGATCTTCTGGTTCAAAACTGTAATCTTCCCAGAATAAAAAATTAGCAGGACGGGCCTGATAGCGCTTAGCCTTCTCCTTCCAAGTGGTAGTCAGAAATTGATACCTACCCGCCGCCGTAGTACACTTGCCCCGATTCGGACCCTTAACAATTTTCACGCACCAGTCAGGATGGCGGCTCAAATCTAATATATATTTGCCACCGTAAACAACGTGATAAGGTCGAGAAACATTCGACTCGCTAGCAGAAATAGTACGCATGAGGGCTCGAATGTAAGGATCGCCGGTTTTCATAGCCAGCGGCGGGAATTTTCTCACCCCGCTTACCGACTGCAACAACTGCTGATTTCCAGGCAAACGGGCAACCAAAAAAACACCGCCGCCAATCACAGCGCCGATTAAAAGTAGAAATCCGAGGATTTGAATTTCCGATCGCCTCAGCAAACCCCTTTTTCGACGGCCCAATTTCTCAGCTTCTAGCCAAGTCATTTCCATTTCTGCAATTTCGGCTAATTTTCGAGCCGCCCGCATCCGGCGCACCCGAAAATCGTATTGATATAGCGGCGCGGCTAACAGCGTTAAACTCGATAAAACCCCTGCCAATTTGATGACCCAGAAATCGAATTCACCGGCTACTGCAACATTTGTCAGAGTAGATATTCCTGTTAGTAACTGAGCCGGATCGATCGATCGCGCGGGCCAATAAAAAATAGCAATTTGCACCAGCAGCGACAGATTAAATGCAAAAAAAAGCACTACTAAAGCATTCAAGCCTTCTCGCAAGTGCGATCGAATACCAGTGTGTCTGCCCTTGAACTTGCGCGCAACGCCAAAGCGGCCCAGCAGCATAATTAGTAAGGGATTTAAGATTTTGACGGCTAAAAAGTGACAAATAAAAAACAAAGGCAACTGAATCAGCCAAGCCGCCAGCAGTAGAGTCAGAAAGCCGATATCGTCGCTGACAAAAGGAATGCCCCTGCGAAGGACAAAACTAAAACTCTGAGCGAGAGCAAATGCCCTTAACCACGAAATCGGATAGGGGAACCAAGCTGGCCACTTGAGAGTTTTCATCAGAAAAATGGGTCTGAAACCCCGTCCTTCTAGGACGGCTTTACATTGGATTGGGGTGGAGGGGTATGGTTGCCCCTCCGTGGAGATGTGGTCTTCTCCAAAACTCCCTTACGGGTAAAGTTAGCACGCGCCAATGTTTTGAGAGCTTGTTAAACTTGCAGCACTGTTGAGCGTGACCTTAAAACTGTTTAACTGCAAATGACAGGGCTCTTGACTAGCTTCGCATCAAGCGGGTGTCGTGACTCAAAAAACGTAGACCTCGAAAGTATACGGCCCGTCAGGACGGCTCGCAAGAATCTCTTACAAGCCTCATGCCTTTAGGCTGAGGTTCCTGACGCCCAGAGAGGGAAATTTCAACGGCGAATAGTAAAACTATTAAGATTTTGCCAGATTTGGCGATCGGAAAATTGGTGTAGGGTGCGTCAGCCCCAATCTTTGACCAACATCAAAGCGTTTTTTGTCTGACGCACCGAACCCAAGCGAGCCTAATTCAATCAAATCACAGCAGCAAACAACTCCTCAAAACTCTTTTGCGGAGCCTCCGACTTAGCCACAATTTCCACAACCTTGTTGCGAGAATTCGGCAGAAACAGCGCTTCCACGCACACTTGGGCTACCTTGGTGCGGGGAATGCTGCTCTCAAACATTGTGTCCGCACCAGTCATGACGATCGCATCTGAATTATCCTCATTTTTGAGACCGCCCGGACGGACAATCGTATAAATCAAGCCACTTTTTTGCAAATACTCCTCGGCTTGCTTTTTCCAAACCAGAATCAGCCAGAACAAATTCAGCGGGTGAAAAAAGTTAGAGACGCACAGAGAAGTCACGAGCACAAAATGCTCAATTCCCTTAGCCTTAGCTGCATCCACCAAATTTTTAGTACCTTCAAAATCTACCTTGTAAGGCGCTGTCGGGTCAAAACCAGGGGCCGCCCCTGTCGCGCACAGCAACACCGTACTGTCGCCGAGGGCATCGCCCAGAGAAGTCGCATTTAATACATCCCCAGTCACTAACTCTACCTCCGGCGGTAAAATTTGCTTAGCTGTCTCTAGATTTCGCACTAAAGCGCGCACGGGAATGCCTCGATTGACTAATTCTGCGACGATTCGGCGGCCAGTCTGGCCTGTGGCTCCTGCTACAAATGCTTTCATAAGAAAAATGGGTTTTAAACCCCGTCCTTTTAGGACGGCTTTACTTGGGAAACCGTGGGCTTTACTTTCTGTGAATTGTTCTCGCTTGTCCTCTCAATCCTGTAGTATAATGTAGAAACAGAAAACGAAAACTATGAAAGCAAAGTATCAATACAGATTCTATCCCACGAACCAACAACGACAAAGCCTCGCTCAGATGTTTGGTTGCGTGAGGGTAGTCTGGAAGGATGCCTTGGCTTTGTGCAAATCCTCCGATAAGTTGCCAAACTACAATCAGTTGTCTGCGCTGCTAACTGGCGCTAAAAAACTGAAGAAAGAGCTTGGTTGAACGATGTATCTTGCGTTCCCTTACAGCAGATTTTGAGACATTTGGCAACAGCTTATAAAAACTTTTTCAACTCTCTTCCAAAGAAAAGAAAGGGGGTAAAAGTAGGTGCGCCTAAGTTCAAAAAAAAGACCAACAAGCAATCAGCCGAGTTTACTTTCGTCGGCTTTCTCGATTAAAAACCATCAAGTTTACTTGTTGGCAAAAATAGGGAAGACCAGTCCTATATGGTCTAGGAAGTTACCATCTGAACCCTGTTCGGTGACGATAATCAAAGATTGTGCAAACCGCTACTTCCTCAGCTTTTTAGTAGATATCAATCCTGTCAATCTCACGCCAATAAACTTATCTATCGGCATCGATTTAGGGTTAAAAACCTTTGCGGTATTCAGCGATGGGACGCAGGTAAAAAGTCCCGCTCATTCTATAGTAGAGAGTAAAATTAGTCAACTGCAACGCTAGCTAGCACGCTAACAGAAAGACTCCAAACGCCGAAATAAAACCAGCCTGAAAATCGCCAAGCTGCAAAACAAAATTGCCTACACTCGTTCCGGCTTCCTGCACAAATTGTCAACCCAAATAGTCAAGGAAAACCAAGTAATTGTTTGAGAAGACTTGAATGTGTCGGGAATAGTCAATAATCGAGGATTAGCCAGGGCAATGTGCGGCTATAAATGGGGAAAATTAGACCTATCTATTAGGTCGGTAGTTTGCTTAAATTGCTCAACCCAACACGATAGGGATGAGAACGCAGCCAAAAATATAAAAAAAGTTGGGATAGGCATTGCCACGACTCGCTTACGGACGCAGAGAGAGAGTAAAACTATGAAGATAGCATCTCCCAATGAATCGTCAAGAATCACCGCCATTTTAGGGCGGTGAGTATGTCAAAAGTCGAGTTATGCTGAACAAGGGTAATTTTTGTTGCTATAGCGCAACTATCCATTTCTCAATTGTAGGGAGGAAACTTCCTTGACACATTCCCAACCCGATCGATTGGCGTGTATTATTCAATACGGTTCAGTTAACGCTGTCCGACGAATTTAACCTCACGATTTTATGGGAAATACAGGCATCTTTTAGAAGTCAGATTGCTCTTAACTGAACCGTATTGGTGTATTATTAAACTTCATTAAGATTGTAAGCATCAATAAACAATGGTAGTATCATATAGTCAGGAGGGTCAACTCAAAGAATTATTGCGCTAGTTAAAAAATGGAGAGTCTGAATGCAACTAGCAGAGAGGCACATCATTAAATCTACGGAACACCGTTTCGTTGAGATTGATAAATTAGCTTTTCAATCCAAAAGTCTCTACAATGCTGCTAATTACGTAATTCGTCAGAGTTTTATCTATGGATGGGGTTACATTAATTACAACGAAATGAACGGTTTGATGAAGTCTCATCAAGCATACAAAGACTTGCCAGCCAAGGTTAGTTAACAAGTATTGATGATATTGGACAAAAATTGGAAATCTTTTTTTGAGGCGGTAAAAGCTTACAAAATGCAGCCAACTAAATTCACGGGTAGCCCAAAACTACCGAAGTACAAAGATAAAATCAAAGGACGGAATATCCTCGTCTATACGATTCAGGCTGTTAGTAGCAAGCAATTGAAAAAAGGAATCATCAAGCTTTCGGGTACGGAAATCTCCATAAAAACAAAGGTAAAGCCCGATCGGGTTTGCCAAGTTAGACTGGTTCCTAAATGCGATTCTTATGTAATCGAGGTAATCTATAATGAACCGGATTCCACCCTTGATGAAAACAAAAAAAACTTCGTAGCTAGTATTGATTTAGGACTGAATAATTTAGTGGCGTTAACTTCAAATCAGCCGGGTTTTACCCCTCTCCTGATTAACGGGCGACCATTGAAATCAATTAATCAGTTCTACAACAAACGTAAAGCACGGTTACAATCTCAGTTGAAAAGAGGTCGCAAGACCTCATCCCGCATTCAGCGTTTAACTCGTTGGATAAATCAAAAAGTCGATAACTATTTGCACTCCTCCAGTCGCCTGATCGTTGACCTTCTTGTCGCCAAACAAATTGAGACGCTAGTAATTGGCAAAAATGTACAATGAAAAAACGAGAGCAACTTAGGGAAGCAAACTAATCAAAACTTTGTCAACATTCCTCATGCTCGACTAATTGAGATGTTGGAATACAAAGCTCAATTAGTTGGGATTAAGGTAATTGTGCAATAAGAATCTTATACTTTTCAATCAAGTTTTCTCAATTTAGACCCAATCCCTGTTTATGGAAAGACTGGCAATGATGTCATATTTAGTGGCAAGCGAATCAAGAGAGGATTGTACAAAACATCGGTCGGTCAATTAATCAATTCCGATGTTAACGGTGCTTACAATATTCTGAGAAAAGCAATCCCAAATGCGTTTAGTAATGGGATAGGGAGCTGCGTAAATGCGTTTAGTAATGGGATAGGGAGCTGCGTAGTTGGGCCAATGCGGGCCAATCCGCTCAAAGTACAAGCGAAAGGGGAGGGACTTAATGCCTCCCAGGTCATGCGATAAATGACTATACTTTTACTAGCTATAACAGGAGAGCAGACGATGAAGCAAGATCCCGCTGAATATCAAACTGTTGAAGCTTCTGAGGAAAATTACTACCCAGATGGGAGTTTCCAACAGCCCCAAAGTCAAAGTCAAAGCGCGGATGCAGGAGAGGAAGTTGAGCCGATTTGGTTTCACACGCATTTTGAAGACAGCATGGAGATGTACGCGGATGCGGAGACGGTGGCGAAGCATTTGAACAACCACAAGAGTTGGTTTTGCCATTGCGCTTCGCCGATGAAGACCCAGGCGATCGGCGAAAACGGCTATGATTTATTAATCGGCCGTTTTGGGGCTTTTGGCTACCGCGTTGAAGCGAGAATTGGTTTAGAGTTGCTGCCGCCTGACGCTGAAGGCTGCTATTGGATTAAAACTATTCCGGTTCCTAATTATACCTCGCCCGGGTATGAAGTGGATTTTCGATCGGCAATGAAGCTAGTGGAGATACCCTCTCAGGAGTTTGCCGCCGATTGGCCGAGTGCGGAACGTGCTAAGCTGCCGCCTGCGATTACCAGTGCTACGTGGAAACTAGATTTGGCTGTGGGAGTTTGCTTTCCCAAGTTTATTCGATCTATGTCTCAACCTTTAATAGAAAAAACCGGCGATGCGCTTTTGGAAAAAATTATCAAACAAGTTAACCGCCGCTTGACTTATAAAACTCAGCTTGTTTTTCACGAAAGTTTGGGCATTCCTTTTCCGAAAAATCCTAAGAAACATTAACAAGACTTGCGCTCTAACTCACATTTGTAGGGTGCGCACTGCGCACCTTACCCTTAATTGCGATCGTAATAAGTTATACCATTTTAGATTTGAGACTTCGGTGTGAGCGTGAGGGTCGAAGGATTTTAGATAAAATAATTTGGAATAATTGATACTGTATGGATTGGGTTCACGCACAGTTGCATGGTTTTTTGAAACTGATATCACTTCCTCCGGGTGCTTATGGCACACCTTACGCCTATTTTATTGAAGGCAACACTTGCGTGATATCGTTTCCAGTTGCATCACAATAATAAAATCGAGTCAACAGTTAACACTCAACCATTGAGTTTTTCCACCCCTCCTTCTACAGTCAACAGTCATTAGTCATTAGTCAACAGTCATCAGTCATCAGTCAACAGTCAACAGTCAACAGTCAATAATTCCGGAGGAGTGTAACCGGAATTGATATGACCTGTTAATCCAAATAACAAAGTTATTGCTAATAAAAATTTATGGTATAGTCGTAAGTGCAGTTTGACATCTGCTTCTTTACAAGCATCAAAATTAATTTTTTTAGAGAAAATTTAGGACAGGGTGGGGCACAATTGTTTCAAGTCAGATGCCATCAACTTAGACAGAATTATTATTAAAAAATTCTTCAGTCATGATGCTTTCCCTCCTGATTACCTTATAATCAAGCAGGGTAGCCGATGCAGTCGAAAAGCCGTTCCGATCCCTCCAAAACCAGCCAGTGTCTGAGATCACAAAACCGCTCGATCGCCCTCACTGCCCAAAAACGTAAAGTTATGTCACATTAACTAAAGGGTTATAAAATAACTCTTGCCATATCCCTAGAAAGTTATGACAACAATACTAAGAGCTACAGCAGAGAAAATGGAGATAGACGGGCAGCAGTTGAGGGTAGACCAAGAACTCATTCTCAATCAAGTAGACAATGCGATCGCTCTGTTCGACTCGTCTGACTGCTTAGTTTTGTTTAATAAAAAATTGGCCCAAATCTGGGGACTGTCCCCAGAATGGCTGGCAACAAAGCCGAAGTGCCACTTGGTGTTTGCGGAAATTGTCGATCGGGGTTACTTGTCTGTTCAGCAGTGGCAAGAGTTTCAGCAAGCCCTGGAAACCTCTGAGGAAGAAAGTTTATCATTTTATTTCGAGCAATCCAATGCGGTTTGTTTGGAGGTGTGCGCCACGATTACCAAGAGTGGCGGACGGCTGTTTACCTTTCGAGACGTTACGGTATACCAAAACTCCCAAGCTAGCTTGAACGCAGAAGTCAGGCGGCTGAGATTTCTTTTAGGTTTAACCGAACGCCTGCAAAACTCTGACAGTTTGCAAGAAATAGGTCAGTTTGCCCTCACCTATCTGGTAGAGGCAATGAATGCAGCTTTCGGAGATGTCAAGGTGATTAGCGGCAAAGGAAACGACCGGCAAGCGACGGCGATTTGCAACCAGATTTCTACTCAATTTCTGGCTTGTTACGGGGAACCCGTAGTCGCAGGAATGCAAGAATTGCTCCACAAAGGCATTCCCTACAACATCGGTTTGCTGTGGGAAGTAGTGAAAACAGGTAAACCTCTGTTTATTGAGGATTATGCCCAAAATCCCAATGCCGTGCCGGAATTTCGGCATCCGGGAATCGGACAACTGGGCATTTTTCCGATCGCAGCTACCAACGGCACGATCATCGGAGTGCTGACGCTGGAGTCCCGCAACGTCAAAAAACTGCAAGCCCCCCTCCACCAAGAAGTGCTGGAGGCTGCTTGCCGGACTCTGGGGGCGGCGATCGAGCGGGCTCAGACACAAGAGAACCTGCGCCAAGTTAACGAAGAATTAGAGTATTCTTCTCAGTTGAAATCCGAGTTTTTAGCCTCGATGTCCCACGAATTGCGGACGCCTCTCAACAGCATTCTCGGCTTTTCTGACTTGCTGCTGCGGCAAACGGCAGGACAGTTGAGCGATCGACAAATCAACTATGTAGAACTGATCGAAAAAAGCGGCCAGCACTTGTTGCAGCTAATCAACGATATTCTAGACCTTTCTAAAATTGAAGCGGGGAAAGTAGAACTCAACTTACAGCCGGTTCGCGTTCACGAACTCGCGACAGACTGTCTGAAAATGATGCAGCCACGGGCAGACAAAAAGCAGATCGCTTTGTCTTTAGAACTAGACTACCGCATTACTAAAGTTTTGCTCGACGAACGGCGAGTGCGACAAATAGTGATTAATTTACTTTCCAATGCCATCAAATTTACCCCAGAAGAGGGACAAGTTAAACTCAGCGGGCGTCTCGTCTACGGCAATGAAATAAAGGGCGACTATCGGCCGGATTGTTCTCCTGTAAATCCCAACACTCCTTATTTTTGTTTTGAGGTGAAAGACTCCGGCATCGGCATTCCTCAAGACCGCTGGCATTTGCTATTTCGACCTTTTCAACAGGTGGATTCTTCCCTGACGAGGCGACACGAAGGTACAGGTTTGGGTTTGGCTTTGACTAAGCGTCTGGCAGAATTGCACGGGGGCACTGTTTCTTTTCAATCGGTTTGCGATCAGGGAAGTCTTTTCCGCGTTTGGCTGCCTTTGACGGAGATGCGTCAACAGTTGGGAAACTTTGCTTCTTGTGCCTTGGATTCCAAATTAATCCCTGCTTGTGCGATTGCTTTACCAATTGGCAGCAAGCGGGTTTTGGTTGTCGAAGACCAGCCTTTTAACCAAATGTTAATTTCTGAGGTGATGGAATTGGAGGGGTACGGGGTAGAGATAATCGCGGATGGTTCGGCTATGGTCGATCGTATTCTCGCCGCCTCTGCTGCCCCGGAGTTGGTGCCAGATTTGATTTTGATGGACATTCAGTTGCCGGATGTTGACGGTTTTGAGTTGATGCGCCGAATTAAAGCAGATCCTGTATGGGATTCGGTACCGATGATTGCAGTGACGGCGATGGCGATGCCCGGTGACTGCGAGCGATGTTTGGAAGCGGGCGCTTCTGCTTATTTGAGCAAGCCGCTGGATTTAAATTTGACGATCGCTACTGTCCGTTCTTTTCTCACCTAACAATAATTATTTGCAGTTCCAGCACTGGCATTTATGAGAATTGATAACAAGAAAGGTTAAACTCAATAGTAGATAAATATCTATAGGACTTGCGCACACTTGCCTCAGAAACCCGGTTCCTACGAAAAATATCGAGTTTAGTAACGAGAAATAGAGGAATTAACCAGTTTTCGAGGTTCCGCACGCGCAAGTCCCGAGCTAAATTCAATATATATATTCCATGTCAAACAAGTCGCCCTGCATCATGTTGGTTGATGACGAGCCAGCTAATCTGACTTTACTGGAAGAGTTATTGCGCCTGGAAGGATACGCCACAGTATCGGCGGAATCTGGCGCTGAAGCGCTCTCCCTCGCCCGCGCCTCTCGACCAGATTTAATTTTACTGGATATTATGATGCCGGAGATGAACGGTTTTGATGTGTGCGATCGCCTGCGGAAGGATACGGCATTGCAAACTGTACCCGTGATTTTTTTGACTGCCCTCGATGACGATACCTCTCGCCTCAGAGGGTTAGAAATGATGGCAGATGATTATTTGACAAAGCCTTTTAACAGTCGCTTGCTGCTGGCGAAAGTGGAAAATATTTTGCAGTTGAGTAAAATGCGAGCGCAAGCTGTATCTTCCCAATTCAATCAGCAAGTAAAAGAGCAAAGCAAGCGCCAAATTGCCGCAGCTTGGGAGGCAAACGAATATCTTTCCGAAAAATTTCAGCTATTTGTGCCGGAGCAACTTCTCGGACGAATTGCGCCGCAAGGAATAGAATCTATTCAGTTGGGCAATGTCACAGAAGAAGAGCTGACTATTTTATTTTGCGACATTCGCGGGTTTACTGCGATCGCAGAATCTCAAGAAGCTCGCGAGACTTTTGAATGGTTGAACGCTTTTTTTACTAAAATGAACGAGTGCATAACCTCCCACGGCGGGTTTATTGACAAATACCTAGGCGATGCAATCATGTCAGTATTTGACAAGCCGAAATCTCACGCTATGGATGCGATCGAAGCCGCAGTAGCAATGCAAGAAAGTTTGCAGAAATTTAATGCCAGCCGCCAAAAATACAATTTAGAAAATCCGCTCAATATCGGTACGGGAATTAACACAGGTATCGGCATGATCGGCACTTTGGGTTCCGATCGCCGCATGGACTCTACAGTCATCGGCGATGTAGTCAATACAGCTTCTAGGTTAGAAAATTTAACTAAAATATACGGCTGCCAAATTATTGTTAGCGAAAATGCGCTCGTTCATGCGAGAGAATTTCTAAATGGCATAAGTCCGAACTCAAACTCAAAAGAAAGTCTATTATTAAAGTGCGATTTGGAAGTGGGAACACAGGAGACTATTATTTCTACTTCTCGGGCGACTGCAGGAGACAGCGATTTGCGAAGCAACAATTATTACTATCGCTGGATCGATCGAGTAACCCCGCGCGGCAAGCAGCAAGCTATTGAAATCTACGAAATCTGGAGCGCCTCCAGTCCCGACTCCGAGGTAAAGCTGCTTACCCAGGTTTTATTTGACAAAGGAATTCAAGGATGGCAATCCGAAAGATATATCGCCGCCTTGGGATATTTTCAGCAACTAATCGAACAAAACCCTGCTGATACAGTCGTCAGTTTTTATATAAATCGCTGCCAGGAAAAACTAGGTTTGATACCTACAAGTAGCCGCCCAGAAATGAGCTAAATAGAACCAGTTCCTAGTGAGTAATTCAGTTTTATCCATCATATCGGTTCGTAGTGAGGACTTCAGTCCTCTCTTGAGAGCGCCAATAAAAGCTAAGCTAAAGTAATCCCATTCGTAGTGAGCACTTCAGTCCTCTTTCTTAGCGCAAATAACGGCTAAAGTCCTGCCTAGGAACTTATACCAATTCTGAAAAGTACGCAAGCATCTGTAGGGACACTTTTAATAATTGGTATAAGATTGAGGATTGTAGCCAGACTTTTTTAAATGGGTATTATGAGAAAACTCTAATTTTAGACCATCAAACAGTCGTCAAAACTTGCTCTCTCAACTTCCCGATCAACTCATTAATCCCCCCCGCATTCAAACGGTAACTCAAAGGATGACCGATTAAATAAGCCGAACTTTCAAACAAAACATCAATTTCCACCAAACCATTTTCCCGCAAAGTTTTGCCAGTCGAAACCAAATCCACAATCGCCTCCGACATACCCGTAATCGGCCCCAACTCCACAGAACCGTAAAGCGGCACAATTTCCACCGGCAAATTCAAATTGTGAAAATATTCCCTTGCACAGTGTACGAACTTAGAAGCAACTCTACCGTGAGGAGGCAAATCCAGCGTTCGTCGATAAGAACTAGATTCCTTCACTGCCACAGACAGCCGACACTTGCCAAATTTTAAATCAATTAAATTGGCCACTTTCGGAGTTTTTTCCCGCAAAACATCATAACCAGCAATCCCCAAATCAGCTTGACCGTATTCCACATAAACCGGCACGTCGTGCGTCCTTACTAGCAAAGCTTTAGCAGTTCCGGTAGGGTCATAAATTTGAAGTTGTCGGTTAGAGGAATCGAGAAAAGCACTGAAGTCTAATCCAACCGATTTAAACAGCCGAATGCTATCTCCTAACAGTCCGCCTTTGGGAAGTGCAACAGTAATCATGTCAAATTTTAGAGTGTTAATTGCTAAATTTGGGAAGGGGGCGATCGCGGCACAAGCAGAAACAGCTTTTACCAAACTCAGAATAACACATAGAGTTCATAGCGGGAAATAAATTTCGGGTATTGCTCGATCCTTTGTTTGGGTATATATTATATTTAGTCACTTTTTTAAAGGGCGGTCGGTATGCAAAACAATCAAGAGTTTGACACTCAAGAATTTGACGGAAATTTTCACAGTGTAGATCCGCCCATGTGAAATCAAGCGTGTTCGATGAAGCCCCCCGATCGAAGTTTGCAGAAAAAGGCGGAATGCTGGGAGGGTGTGAATGTAAAATGCTTGCAGTGGCTGGTGTACAGAACTGGGCGATCGCCCTTGTGTGTCACGCCATTGTTTATTCAACTCTAAAACTTAAAATTTAACGGGCGATCGCAAATAGCTGACAGCTAAAATGTCACTAACCCCACCCTAAAGGGATGGGGCTTGTATGAAAACCAAGGCATAGGTGGAAAACAAGCGCAAGTAGGACTAGACAAAGGTTGAGAAACCAATTTGAACTAACTGAAGGTGGCACTATCATTGGACATTACAGGCGCTGTTCTTAAACCGTAACCACGACCTTAGTCAAAGTCGAAGGAAATTAAACAGTTAGGCTTACCGCCAAACCAGCCCCATGCAATATGTTCCCGTAGTCGATCTTGAGCAGCGTCCTTTAATGCCGACAACACCCGCAAGGGCGGAGCGTTGGATTAAATCTGGAAAAGCAACACCATTTTTTCGTAAAGGGATATTTTGTGTTCGTTTAAACGTTGAACCTTCAAATCGTCACACTCAACCCCTAGCAGTTGGAATCGACCCAGGCTCTAAACGTGAAGGGTACACAGTCAAATCAAAAGCTCATAAGCTGCTGTGCATCTAATTTGACAGTCAATTTTTATACAATTATTGTGGTACGGGCATCCTGCCCGTCTCTGTATTCAATTTAGATGCGTAGCAGCTTACCTACTTAAACCAGCAATTCCATGCTGTTGATTGGGTCAAGGAGTCTGAGGAGACAAGTACAAAGGCCAGACTTGCAAGGCGTAATCGTAAAACACCTTGTCGCCAACCCCGTCAAAACCGTAAGCGGGGTGGGATTCCTCCCAGCACTAAAGCTCGCTGGCAGTTCAAAATCCGAGTAGTTAAAGTCTTTGATGCCATCTTTCCTATTTCAAGCATTGGAATTGAGGACATAAAAGCATCCACTAAAAAAGGTTGCCATAAATGGAATAAATCTTTTTCTCCCTTAGAAGTCGGCAAAAAATGGTGCTATTCCGAATTAGAAAGAATTGCACCCGCCACTAAGTTCGATGGCTATACCGACACCTACCTGACTCGTCAAGAATTAGGCTTGAAAAAATCTAAGGCAAAGTTATCTAATAGTTTCGATACCCATTGTGTCGATTCTTGGGTACTAGCTTACCTATTGGTAGGTGGTACATCACCGGAAAACAAAATAGTAATGGAATGTAAGTCCATTCGCATTCATCGCAGGCAGTTGCACGTCTTCAATCCCGGGAAAAATCGATATCGCCGTCCTTATGGTGGATCTATGTCCCAAGGACTGAAGCGTGGAGGAATCGTCAAACACGCGAAATACGGCAAGTGTTATGTAGGTGGCGAAGATATTCAAAAATCTAGCTGTCTTCCTGCACAACCTTGATACAGGAAAACGCCTGTGTCAAAACGCAAAGCCCACGGATTGCAAGTTTTTGGCTTACAACTCTTGGCGAACTGTAAAGCCGTCCTAAAAGGACGGGGTTTCCAACCCAATTTTTTGATGACCAAATTGACTCTGGTAATCGGCAACAAAAATTATTCCTCTTGGTCGCTGCGTGCTTGGCTGGCGATGAAACAAGCTGGACTAGAATTTGCCGAGGTGAGAATCCCCTTACACTGCCCGACAAGCCATGAGGAAGTTCGGCGCTACTCTCCCTCGGGAAAAGTGCCAGTTTTAATCGACGGCGACGTGAAAGTCTGGGAATCTTTAGCAATTTGCGAATACGTTGCAGAACGCTTTGCTAATGATTTGTGGCCGACCGATGTAGCAGAACGGGCGATCGCCCGTTCCATCTGTTCCGAAATGCACGCGGGGTTCCTAAATTTGCGCGAAAATATGCCGATGGACTGCCGCAACCGCTATCCGGGAGAAGGGATGACTCCCGCTGTAGAAGCAGAGATCGATCGCATCTTTGCCATTTGGCGCGAATGCCGCCAAAAATTCGGAACAGGCGGCAATATGCTGTTCGGAAAATTTACAGTTGTTGACGCTATGTTTGCCCCCGTTGTCATGCGTTTTGTCACCTACGAAGTCAAATTAGATTCAGAAGCAAAAGCTTATACTGATGCAATTTTGGCACTACCTGCAATCCAGGAATGGGTAGCAGCAGCTTGCAGCGAATCGGAAAGTATTGCACATTTGAAAATGTAGTAAAAATCAGTTTACTTAACTTAAAATCTCAAATCTCAAATTTGAAATCAGGATGCGGATTCTTTTAGTTGATGATGAAGTTGAGTTGACTGACCCTTTGAGTCGAGTTTTAACCCGGGAAGGTTATACAGTTGATGTGGCATTTGACGGAGCAAGTGGCAGCAATTTAGCAATGCAGGGAAATTACGATTTGCTGATTTTGGATTGGATGCTGCCGAGACAAACCGGACTGGCAATTTGCCAGAAGTTGCGATCGCAAGGACGGAATACGCCAGTCCTATTTCTCACAGCCAAAGATACTGTAGACGATCGCGTACAAGGACTCGACGCCGGTGCAGACGACTATTTAGTCAAACCTTTTGAACTGCGAGAACTGCTAGCCAGAGTCCGCGCATTGCTGCGGCGGCCTCCTACTTTTGATGCCGAGGTTGCTGTCGGGCGGCTACAAGTGGCAGATTTACAGCTAGACTACGACAATCAATTAGCTTATCGGAGCGATCGCACAATTGACTTATCAGAAAAAGAATGTCAGTTATTAGAATACTTAATGCGCCATCCCGGTCAATTGCTAACACACGAACAAATCCATCAATATTTGTGGAGTGAAGCAGAAAAACCCAGCAGCAATGTATTAGCAGCTCAAATTCGCCTGCTGCGGCGCAAAATAGAAGCCCCGGGCGAATCTGTGCTAATTCACACTGTCTACGGCAGAGGCTATCGCTTTGGAGAAGCCAGCTAATAATAATAGGAATTGCCCAAAAAATATTGTAGGGAGCCATGCAGACCTCAGCTTCGGCATATATAACTTTATTTACTTTCGGAAAAACCCGGGCTAGTTTTGTACAAATATTATCTGTTTTCGGGAAATTTGACGCCCTAAGCCAGCCCTTAGGGATGTTGACAAACCAAAGTAATTACTGTCACCTCCGGCGGACAAAATAGCCTCCCGGGCGCATAAGTTCCCAAACCGCGATTCACGTACAGCAAATTACTCCCAACCCAATGCAAACCGCTAGCCCATTCCCAGTGAGCAACTACTCGATCGCCAGCCCACACAAAAGGAATGACCTTTCGGATTGGTTTAGGAATCAAATAGCCAATTTTTCTGACCCAAGCGAACAAAGGCCCGATACCGGGAATAACGATTTGACCGCCGTGAGTGTGCCCCGACAACTGCAAATCGATCCGCCAATTTTGCAGCTTTTCAGCAGTATCAGGATTGTGAGACAATACAATCCGAGGAATCGCGGGATTTATTAATGCCATTACAGGTTTAGGCGCAAAATCGCCCGACCAAAAATCTGCGAACCCAACTAAAGCCAATTGGGATCCCAAAGGATAGATTGCTTCGTTGTACAAAACCCGAATCCCGACGCTATTTAAAGCATTAGCAACCTCTCTCTTTGCCCCAGGGAAATAGTGGTCGTGATTGCCCAAAACCGCGTAAATTCCCGCCCGACTTTGTAAGTTTTTCAATCGCTGCACTAAGCCGTAAATAGGTGCGGGGTCGTAGGTAATAAAGTCGCCAGTTAAAAAAATCAGGTCTGGTTCGGCTTCATTGGCGGCAGCAATCGCCTCTTCTAGCAACCATTCCGACAGCCGCACCCCGTCATAGTGAAAGTCAGTAAGCTGTACAATTTTAGTACCGGATAGATTTGCTGGAAGATTGGCGATCGGTATTGTTAAATACTCTACTCTCAGTTTCCCAGTTAATAACCTGTGCATAGATCTAAGGTTTATTGATGACAGAGTTCAACCTCTAGCTTAGCAAATAAACAGTCAAGACTGCAAAACTAGATATTCTTCCCTTTTTATTCTGTTATCTGACTAATAAATACTAATTGCTGACTAATGACTAATGCCTAAATTCGTGGAACCAAAAAGTTGAAAAATTACCTCAAACCCATTAAACCCAAATGCCCAATTTTTCGGGAAAATTACTCGCCGAATAAAGTCTCGGACTAGAACTTAATTGAATGTGTATGACCTTCGATGACCAAATATATTGCTAATGCAATGTTTAAATCCATTGAAGAACGAGAGTATTTATTACATCAGCTTTTAAATGAAGGATAGTTGATGGTTAAAGCGGCAACAGAATTAAACATAAGGTTAATATTTGGCTCAGAGCTTAAAAACAGCTTATCTAATAAGCTGTTGTGCATTTAAATTGCATAGTTCGGGCGGGCAAGCGAGCCCGCCCCACTCATGGTTTGATTATTTCTTTAGAGGCCATTTAAATGCTGCTTAGCTTGCTAAATAAGCCTGTGACATGGCTGTGAGTCTCTTTTGGTTACTTTATTAAGTATTGAGAGTTCTGTATTTTTAGAATTCTCAACTCAATTTTATCGTCTCTTCAATAAAGTTTCGACAGGATTTGCTCCCATGGTTTGATAACTACCAACTAACGCTCAGTGCGCTAGAGTGGCGATCGCACTAGCTAGCTAAATTGTCGATCGAATGCTACCCGTATTGAACTAGCCTTACGCGCCCAACAGGTAAAGCATTTTTAAATAATATATGGCTTGCTCCAACTTCAGCTTAAAACACACTCAGTCCTATTGAGACTGGCATGGAGGGCCCCGCATCTATATTCTGTTGGCAATTGCGTAAGGCGGCGACTGGTGCCGCATCCGCATCGAATCGGGCTACCACCGGGGATGCCTCCTACCAAACAAACACTATATATACTCGCAACACCGTCCGCTCGCCACAACTGCGGGGGAGTTAATCTCGCATAGCGGCACAGCCAATCAGCAACGACTTCGCCTGTGGGTTCCACAAAAAATAAACCCGCCGTGGGACCCGCTTCGACTAGGGCCCGGAACAGAACTGTGGCGGCGGGTGCAAGATAGGACTTCATCCTCAAAGCATCTATTCACGCCCCCGCGATCGGCTTTTTTCGCCCCTGTCAATCATTTCATCAGCTTTCCTGATGACTTCTATCAGTTTAACTGTCGTTAAACCCCTTTACAAACACTAAGGATACCGTTAATAATAGAAACATCATCCGAACATTGAAAACCAAATACAGCAATCATAAACAAATGACAACCACTTTACAACAGCGCGAAAGCGCCAATTTGTGGGAACAGTTTTGTAACTGGGTAACATCCACCGACAATCGCATTTATGTAGGTTGGTTCGGAGTCTTGATGATTCCTACCTTGCTAACTGCAACCATTTGCTACATCATCGCCTTCATCGCTGCTCCTCCAGTGGACATCGACGGCATCCGCGAACCAGTTGCAGGTTCCTTGATGTTCGGTAACAACATCATCACAGGTGCAGTTGTTCCTTCATCTAACGCCATTGGCTTGCACTTCTACCCAATCTGGGAAGCAGCTTCCTTAGACGAATGGTTGTACAACGGCGGCCCTTACCAATTGGTAGTATTTCACTTCCTGATTGGCATTTTCTGCTACATGGGTCGTGAATGGGAACTGTCCTACCGCTTAGGTATGCGTCCTTGGATCTGCGTCGCTTACTCTGCACCTGTTGCAGCAGCAACCGCAGTATTCTTGATCTACCCAATTGGTCAAGGTTCCTTCTCAGACGGTATGCCCTTGGGTATCTCCGGTACATTCAACTTCATGATCGTGTTCCAAGCTGAGCACAACATCCTGATGCACCCGTTCCACATGTTGGGAGTTGCTGGTGTCTTCGGTGGTAGCTTGTTCTCCGCCATGCACGGTTCTTTGGTAACATCTTCCTTGGTTCGTGAAACAACCGAAACCGAATCTTTGAACTACGGTTACAAGTTCGGTCAAGAAGAAGAAACCTACAACATCGTCGCAGCCCACGGCTACTTCGGTCGTTTGATTTTCCAATACGCTTCTTTCAACAACAGCCGTTCTTTGCACTTCTTGTTAGGTGCATGGCCAGTAGTTGGCATCTGGTTTACCGCTTTGGGTATCTCCACGATGGCTTTCAACTTGAACGGTTTCAACTTCAACCAATCGATTATCGACTCGCAAGGTCGCGTCATCAACACTTGGGCTGATGTCATCAACCGCGCTAACTTGGGTATGGAAGTGATGCACGAGCGCAACGCTCACAACTTCCCTCTCGACTTGGCTGCTAGTGAAGTCACCCCAGTAGCAATGGTTGCTCCTTCTATCAACGGCTAAGTTTTAGTCTAGATTGACAAAAAGCGCTCCTAGAAATAGGGGCGCTTTTTGTTTGGGGAAAATAGATTTTATAGTTTTTTTATTCGTTAGCTGAATAAGTATTTGCTGAAATTAAGTCTCTACCAATTGCGTTGATAGTCCCGCCAATGGGCCACCGCGAGTCACCCCAACAATGTAGACATCAATGTTGAGGATGCCAACACGGTGCCAGGTATCCCAAAGCCAGATGGTATCGGCAATTGCGGAGCGATTCATCCGAGCGAACCAGGCTCGGCTAACGGGGGAAAGGCAACGAAAGAGGAAATTTTCAGACATAGGTAGAGTGGGAACCTTCAGGGGGCGACAAGCGCCCCTGAACCCTTACAGGCGTAAGTTTTCGCACGATCGCAGAGAGCAAAAAAATTTCGGCTTATTGACAAAATAATCTCGCTTAGTGAAAAAGTACCCAGTTGTGAT
>Ga0247770_1000503_pt1 | contig 37676 bp, 35 predicted proteins | sample UWRJL136409B6_FD_179943 | JGI IMG/M metagenome (GOLD analysis project Ga0247770, IMG submission 179943) | Plant litter microbial communities from Arlington Agricultural Research Station in Wisconsin, United States - UWRJ-L136-409B-6 | ecosystem: Environmental > Terrestrial > Plant litter >... | reverse complement strand
TGCACGGCGGATGAGCGGCCCTCAAACCAGTCATGCGGGTGTGTTATGTTGGCTTCGATTGGCACGGAGTCGTTTGGAAAAGCCAAACTAAACATTCCCGCCTTCGCCGGACCCGAGGTGAAAGGTTTTGCTTCCGCCGATGTTGAGAATACCATTGTCGTACCGAGAATACCCTGCGGGCTGCGGGTGCGGCCACGGGGTCCTTTACGTTCCAAAAGACCAGACCCATTCGATTCTGTGGTAGTGCTTGTTGGTAAAGGTGATCAACACCGCTGAGGGCCCTGCAGGACCTGGAGATGCAGAAGTTGTCGACGTCGGGCTGGCCCTTGCGACAGGATATTTTGTGTTTGGACCGGAACTAGATGCATTGCAGTAGATGGTGGTGCCACAGCTTGCCGACAGCAAGAGGGCAAAAAGGCGTTGAGGATTCATGATCTCCCTTGAATTTGCAGCAAGACTGATTGTATGACGGTCTAAGTTCGAAAAACAGTGCGATAAACCCATTTATTTTGAGGGACCGGGACCCTTTTATGCAAGCTGACATGGAAGATGGCGGAATACACATTGTTAGTATATCCTAAGTGCAGAAATCGCCCAACCTTTGTTCGTCTCGGCCTCCAACAGTAGTGTTAGATTCGTGTCATCTGCAGCGACATCGAGACACCAACACCCCAAACACAATGAATTCGAGCATAATTAAAAACCAACAAACCTGCAAACAACACATCCGACATGTAAACCCGGCAAAGAGAAGTGGCAAAGGTGGGATCCAAACCTACTCTCGAGACTTGGAAATATTCCCAAAACGAGGGTCAATAGGGTGGAGTCTCAACCCACCTCCCCAATCCACCAACACACATACATCTTCCCCCACGAAACCCCTTGAAACCCACAAAACCCTGATCAATTGCCACAGTGCAAAAACAACAAAGTAAAGGCAAAGTAGCCAAGTGTTCTAAGGCACTCGGTTCGGGTCTACAAGAATTTTCCTACCAATTCCCCGTCGACAGACAGTTTGACTAGGGCTCCATTGACAAGGAGAGTGGATTCCAATACCGTATCCGGCCTGGTCGCCATTACAGCTTTCAGTTTAGCTTTGATGACCGACAGCGCGCCCCGCCCGGCTACCCACACCCGGACTACTACCTGGGTCGGGCCTCCACGGTGGATGCCAGCTTTGCCGAGACGGGCAGAGAGGCGGAGCTACACCCGGCGTGCCCCGTAGTCAAACCGGGTCTCCCGCAACCCTTCCAGGCCAACACTACCGCCTCCCCGGTTCGGAAACTTGGCGTCTCCTACACCGCGGGCTACACCGTCCCCATCACTTGCTCCTGCAAAGGCCAGCTGACGAGCCCCGATGGGGAGGGTTTGGAAATTGAAAAAAGACCCTGTCATTGCCGGGTGCGGCTACGACCTCTGGCAGTCCGGCCGGCAATGCCCCCATCGCTCGGTGGAGGGGGTTTGTCCCAACTACCCCCGGGGCGCAGGGCCGTGGATCACGCAAGAGTCGGAGCAGCCATACTCGTTCTTTGCGCCTTGCCAGTGGAGCGTGGACGTCGCGGCGGGGCGCCACACGGTCGGCGCAACTATTGCGCAGCGGTGCACGTCGGCCGAGTTTGTGTGTTGCATTGGAACGGAGGAGCAAGGGTGTCCGCACAATCCGGCATTGAAGCCGTTTGAGCAGGGAGATGGCAAGTTGACGGTCTGAGTACACTGTGTCAACTAGTCGACGCTGGCAAGTGGGGTGGAGCTGGAAAGTTGAGGGAGGAGGAGAGACGGTATGTGGGCGTCTGTTTTGTTGCTCTTATATTGTACACCAGATTTCCTTGCGCGAGGTTCAGAACATTTTCCGGTGCTACCGTACCACAAGCAGGTCGACAATCGGGAAATTTAGACCAGTGACTGTTTTTGTGTGTCGATATAATAGAGCTTAATTCTTTGTTGCAAAGCCTGTGAGGGCAAATGTCAACACATCACTGCCCCTGATACGAGACGCCCCTAACCCCTTTGTGGACCCCAGACTCTTCCACACGCTGTCAATGTTAATTCATTTCCTTTCACCCTGGCCCAAGCAATCGAGGCACATGGGCGACCACCTATCGTACATATGGGGCATACCCAACCCTCTGGAACTCGTGCCTAGACCCCATGTGCTGTATGATAAGGAACACCGCAACAGACCCATGCACGCGTTTCAAGAACGTTACGCCCGTGTCAATCTTCAAGAGTTGCAGGAGAAAGTATTTTGGGGGAGATGGCGAGTCTGCGTGGCCGTCAGTGGACGTGTGTTGTTTCTCGTCAAAGAAACACTTCAACTGGGGCCAGCCCAAGCCATCGGTATCCCGTTGTAGGTTTTCCAAGCACTTTTTTGCTTTATACAAGGTGCCCATGGCGGTGATACGGCCCCCGCGCACCTCGCCAAACGAGCCCGGGTGGACCTCGTCCACTTCCACATTCAAAATCTCCAAATCGCCCATCCTCGTACTGTGTCTCATCCAAGGACCAGAAACGTACTCCGTGAGTTTGACTTCGCCGCACTGCCAGTCGACTGGAGCGTCTAGGGCCGCCCAGCTCCACGATGGTGCCCTACCATCATGTCTTTGGGTTAGGTGGTTGTTGCTCTTGGGGACATGCGATGCAAGACCCAACACGAGATCCTCGACCCAAAGTCCAGCTGCGTATGTTCCCCCCGTGGCTGCTGCCAGCTGTGACATCAAACCTGCGAGAGCCGTGAGTTTGTCGCGGGAGACCGTCAGCATGCGTCGCGAGGACTCGGTCACCCACGAGTAGGAATGCCGAAGCTGGCCAGTGCTTGGAGACACGTAGGGCTTCTGATCCAAATCCTGCCATTTAATTTTCCCGTTTTCCACTTCCGCTGGTGCAGTCGAGTGGGGGTCTTTGGACGGGACGTTCGTTTTGAGGAAAAGGGGGGAACACCGCCTTATCTACGAGCGGCCGGTGTAATACTTCCCACCAGCCAACTGGGGCCAGTGGAGCCAGTAACAGCAGCAATCCCACTGTAGACCCCTATGTGTGACCCACAAAGTCACAGCTGATACTAGTGTCTCTTGGAAGACCCAACCACGACTGGAGAGAATGCTTGGGACTCTGGGCGCAAAGCGTCTGAAGGGAGGTGGCTCGCAGACTAGGAGAAGATTTGCAGTCTCGGTGGTAGGTGCTGGTGGCTTTCCCCTCGCGTCGCAATTAGTTGCCGTTGTGGCTGCCACTGTGCTAAGGCAAATGCCAGTGTTCTCGAGGGCCACCCCGAAGACCGGGAGCCAGGCCGGAGTGTGCGCACGGGAGAGGATGAGCGGCGCTAGCTGAACCAGCGCCGCACTGTGCTGCGCCCTAAAGTGTATACAGTTAGGTGTAAGTACGAGATGTCGAGGTAAAGGTTATGTAAAGGCAAAACCATTCGCTTTCGAAAGATGGGGACTGATTTGGCCATTTTTATGTATGGGACTAATTCTGGGCTCGCTCGGCTAGAATTGAAGTAGTTATACATGCTGAGGCGTAGCCTTCTGGAAATGGTTCTTAGGCTGAGCAAACCTGAGCAAATCCTGAGCTGGGCCTGAGCTGGGCCTGAGCCGGGCCTGAGCCGGAGTGAGTAACGTCACGTGGACGAGGTACGAAAAAGGAAGTTTTATGTGCCCAGATTCGTCGCACAAAACAAAAACACCATGCATGAGATTTATGCACAATGTTCACTCCAATATTCTAGCCTTGTAGACATTGCCAGAAGGTCCTTCTAGATTAGTATGACGCTTATAACAATGTTTAAAGGTCTCTTGTAATGCAATGAAGGAAGATGCCTTCATACAAGATACCTTTTGTGCGTAGGACGTAGCTAATGTCTAATCGCACGGAGTAGAAGGGCCCTTTCCTTTGGCCAGAGCCTTCGTACTGGTATGATGCTCTCGCGTCCACGCAAACTGAAAAGCCTATTTCCTCCACCCGCCCACGGGCACTGTAGGATATGCAGGTGGCGATTGATACCTAGGCGGTTGATACCCGGGCGGTGCCCCGTTGAAAGCAGGGGCAAAGTAGATGTTGTGGACGGGTGGGTATGCGGGGGCGGGTCTTGGGATTTGCTGGTAGGCGACCGGAGGTGCTGACATGGAGCTCCTTCGGGTCTTTCGCTTCTTTATCGCCACCCATTCCCCTATTATGGTTGCTATCGCCGACACGCTGCCGATTATTATGCCTATGAGCTCAGCCGTGCTCAGGCGGTCCGTCGAGAACCGCCAGGACCTGCGACACCACGACCAGCTTGATCGCGCGACGGAAGTGAGAAGTTGGCGATTCGTAGGGATGGTGTCCAAGACCGAGGAAGGTGACGGGTTGGAGGAGGGTGGCTGAGGCTAGGAGCGTGATCTGTCGCAGTCCATAAACGTCAGTAGCTGCGGCGGTTTGCTTGAAGAGAGGGGGAAAGTACCCAATAGAACAGCAGCACGAACCCGTCCCAGCCATGTTGCTTGCGGAAATGGTGCGAGACGAAGCGGAGGAGCATGAACAGAAAGGAGACACCGGTGAGGACGGTGATCCAGGTGCGGAGGAGGCGGGAGTAGTAGTCGAGGTCGGAGGAGTCGGAGGAAAACCAGGTGGTTGAGTTCGAGGAGTTGGAGGATGGGAAGGGTGGCGCTGTGGGTGATGTCGGTGGGGAGGGCTGGGCGGTCCATTGCGATGTTTTGCTGCGGCAATTGCGGTGCTGAGAAAAGGTGGATTGGAACAAGGAGGCGGATTGGAATTTTCTCGGCGCCGAAAAGATGGTTGGTGTTTGGGATTTTGGGCTCCTTCGCCGGGGTGGGCGTTTTGGTGAGGGTGGGTCCATTTTCGTGGAGGCATGGTCAAAATTGAGACTGGGAGATTCCGATAACGGTGAGCCGTTTTGGTGGAAGGTGTTCGCTACATGAGAAGATGTCCTCGGCTCTGAAAACTGGAAGGAACGATGTGCAAAATTGTTGGGAAGGATTGGCGCTTGTTTGCTTCAAAGGATTGTTGTTGCTAAGCTGTTGGGTGGACCCATTTCTTGAGCTGGCCACATCCCAAAACATCCCATCGTATCAACATTCGAGTACTAAAGGCCTTTAACAAGTTGCAGCCTCAATATCCCCCAAAATTACGATGGTGAGTATTCCATGGATGAACAGATGTAGTGACCGCCTACGAGGCTTCCAAAACTAAAGACACATTTAATAACAGGGTGCGTCAAGGAAATTACTTGTGATCGTATTTTGGTAGTTTGAGGGAGGTCTTGCTGCGAATCAGCTAACAGCGCGACAATCCCTAAGATACAAGGACTTGCCGGAGTGACTTATAGACGCCTTTCAGAGTTTTCCTTTGATGGTACCTATTACTGGGATAGTATTTAACATGCCAGTATATTATATTTGCATAATACATTCTAGACCAGCTCTTAAATTATGCCACTAATAAAATAACCCGTAGGCCCGATTCTCAGCCCTACAGCGGCTAATGACTGCAGATTATTCCGTAGCTTTGCTTCAAGCTTTCAATCTTGGCCAACTCTTTGCTAAGAATTTCATTGGCAATGGACTTTGCTATTTTTGGCATAACACTCGGAATACGATAGCTGTTCTTGCTCTGCGGGGCGTCAGCGCGTCGTTTCACATTCAAGTTTAGCTTTACTAATACCGAGGACTGGCATTGAAGGCAAGCTTTGGGAGGACCTGCCGAAATCACGCCCTCCTCTTTCCCTTCTTTTCCTTTATTCATCAACTTCAGGCACCAACGACGCGCCCGAGTTTAGCGTCGACCACATCGCCACATGGATTCCGACGGTTCTTTTACCTTTGGAGTTTTCGATGCCATCAACCTGCTTTTCCAGTGGTGCTCCGCTGCCACGATTCAGAACAAGCGGTCTTCACATGCATGTGCAACGGCGCCGGAGCTTTGCGAACTGGTTGCATTTTTATAAGGTTGCTCCCCATTTCCCGGATCTGACATCATCGGTCGGCTGCACCTGTGGTGAACTCTCCTTTATCATAGCCGTCGTACCAAGGCCAATGAAACTTGCGGAGCTTCAACGGGAGTGGACTCCCTCAAACCTACCACGACCAGCTAAATAAATGTCGCGATGGACCCGAGAGCTCAGACGAAGACGAAACTCCGACACCAACATCCGAGAGCTCCATCTCGGCTCTAGTCTCGTTCAAATCCACAAACAACCCCCCAAGTACCACATTTTATGCCTTAGGCCGAGATCGCGGTATTCTCTCTCAAGACTGTTCTGTCAGTGGCTGTAAACAACGCTCGAGTTGAGACCCTCCCGCAAGTTAGGAATGTGGAGGAGGAGACGTGGTTGGCATGTTCGACAGCTTAGGAAGGGATGTCAAGGGTTGTGCCGACTACCTAGATTGGGTTCCAACGATAGTTTCCTGGAGGGGGCAGTGGACAAGCAGAATGCGACTTTAACAACGGCCAGAGTCGAGAAAGCAGCAATGTTTTCCACTGATGGGTTCTGGCGCTCGACTAAACCCGAGGACGACGCCTAGGGCAGTATGGGGAGTCGACATGGGAAAGTCAACCATGATTCCGACCCCCACCAGCGCGAGCACCTCCACGCCACCGCCCGCGAGACCTCGCGCCTCTCATAACAGATCACACTACCAGACGCGCGCGATACTAAAGCTTCGTCTAGATAGATCCTTGGACCCCAACCGCTCTCCACACCACCCATCACCCGCCGTCGTCAAAGTCGCCAACCAGCGCACCCTTACCGCGGCCATTAGCCTCTCCCGACTCCACCCAGTAACCACCAGCAACTAGCTCATCGTCGATTTTCCCAACCGTCACCGCCCCAGCGGCGGCTGGCGCAATGGTGCTGTTGCCAAGGAGGAAGCGTTGTGTTATCACAGCACGCTGGCCCCCAACCTCGACTGCGCGCAGTACTCGCTTGCCCGTGACGAAGCGCTGTATATTCCGTATGTGCCGGCGCTGCGGGGGGGAGATTAGGGGCAGGCATAGACTGCTCGCGGGGCCGAGGCCGGTTGTGAGCGGGGTGGCAGTGGCGGTAATTTACTGTCCCGGGGTGCAGAAGTTTACATTCAGGGGGGGTTAGCGGGGGGTAGTGGAAGGACGTCTGATTTGCGATTTACGATGAAAGTGTCGGGACGTTTAGGGGCTTGTTGGATAGCAGGGGGAGGTTATGTAGGATACCAAAGGAAATTGAAGTTGGGTTCATTTTGGGTGTGTATATGGAACTATTCCTGTATGATAGCTATCCCGTCCTACCGTGACCTTTTTGGACATTTCTAGCTGTATAGTCCGCTTAAGGGGGGTCTTGAAATATTAAGCCCGTAGACCGTATAATTTTCAGAATTCGATACTGGCCCATCTTCTTCCTTCAAGCAACTCCTACCGGATCCTCAACCTCTTGCACTCGGACCCCGAGGCAAGCCAACCCACAGAATCTTTCATTAAGCCAGGAACATACGCCTCTCCCACAAACAAATACCGCTCCACATCCTTCGGGTCAGAACGTAGCACATACGGCGTTTCCCCTCCCAGCAGCACACACAACACATCCCCTGTCTTCGTTGTCGGCGGCACCAGAGCGAAGAAGCCCAACACCTTCGAGACAGCAAAGCAACGATGCACGGCATGATCCTCAGCAGCCTGTATCCACGCCGCGGGATTTCCCTTCTCCCCGTTCGCGGCGACCAGCTTCCGCGGGTCATGCTTGGTACTGAACGAACTGGCCGGAAAGAGTTTATCCAGCGCAACGATACCGGAATAATAGGCACTCGTGTCACTCGGAGGCGAAGGGCTTGACACCCGAGAAGAAAAGTGTGTCAAACGCGCCACGGGAGCCAAAGTATCCAGAAAAGCCTTGAGCGCGGGGGTGAGATCGGACTGGTAGACCCCCTGAGCCGTAAATTTGCCCGAATCGGTTTTGTCCTTGTCTTTGTCCCTGGAGGAAGATTGGAATGCGGCGGGCTTAGCACGGCACAGACGCCAGGCGGCTTGGATGAATTCCTTCTTGGAAGAGTCAGGATTGAAGGAGTTGGAGGTAAACTTTGTCATGACGTTATCGATGACGTCGACGACGAGACCCTTGGCCACGAGTGTCTCGTAGCCATCCTCGAATGAGGCTTTGGTTAGGCCTGAACGTCTGGACCCAGAGGCGTTATAGCGGCCCGGGAACCCAATGATGTTAGCGAGCCTGCCTGCGTCCCATCGCGGAACCCATCTGGGAAGTGATCGTCCTCCGGGTAACGGCGGTCGGGGCTCGCCGTTATCTGAGACAGCGTTCAGGACCATGAGGGTACTGTCGGTCGTTAGAGCTCGGATGGCGATTTCATGGTAGAGGTCGGCGATTGTGTTGTCGTAATCCGGCTGGATGATCATAGCTTTCTCTGTCTCGATCCAGGCTGAAGGGTGGCCCAGCTGGGAGAAGACGTAGTCCCGCGGGTCGGTGGCGACGTTCTTTGCACTCAGACACAGCTGGTAGATAAAGCTTCGTCGCGCTTGGGCTGCCGTCTTATCGGTCGAGAGATGGGAAAATCGTCTGAACAGGATCGTGACCGCCGTGGCGTCAATCTTGTGTTTCTTCTTGAGCTCCCACCCTTGCGTCTCGAGATGTCTCATCCCGCAGTGCAGATTTTCCCACTTCATCTTTTCGGAGCCCCAGTACACCAGGGCATCGGCATCCGTCCCAATCTCCTGCGGGATCCAGGCCCTACGGAACCAGGGGAGCTTGGTAAGTTCCCTGAGGGATTTCCAGTATTCTGCCGGAATCCAGTCGCAGCTTGCACCCTTTGTCTTACACAACTTGGACAAAAGCCTGTCATCAAAGATGGACCGTAAAGACTCGACAATCTGAAACGCCCGAGATGCATGTCCGGCGGGATCGGCGCCCAGCTAGACGAGAACTTGACTCGCATCTTTGAATATTGTGTGCATCAACCGCACCTGTTGGCTTCGCTCCACACTGTCCTTTTGGTTGATGCAGACCTGATCAATCCAGATGCGGAGCTGAGGCTGGCCGGCAGGCGGACGGAGTCGTCTCAGAGCGGCACCCAAACTGTCCGTGATGGCCAGTCTTTTTCCCTCGATGAAGATGATGTCGGTGAAGCGCGGCTCTCCCCACACATAGGACAGAGCCTTGTATCCCTGGGTATGGCCGACCGAAAAGGACTGGAGGCGACCAGTTAGCTTCTCGCCATTGCCACCAGGGTTGAGAACAAGGAGGCGTGAGCCATATGTGTCGTCGATGCGGTGGTACCGATGGAATTCGGCGAGCACTGCTGACTCGAGGGTGTTTTCCTGGGCGAGTCGTTCGCTATCACGGAGTTTTTGCTCTGCTTCGACTTGTTCTCTGGGTTCTTGCTCTTTGGCGTAGCTGCGTAATGTCATTCGCCCCGGGGAGAAGGCGATTCGGATAGGTTCGGCCATGATGGTTGCTGGAGTGCGGACTCAGCGGGATTGAATTGTTTTGGGCATCTGTCAGTCAGCAATGTTGCCTGGTGGTGAAAGGTGGAGATGTTACTCTGTGGCAGCGCCTTCCCTGCCTCTATACCCATTGAATCCCTGACGGGGGCAGCCTGTAAGGAGCGCTACGCGGACAAATGCCCGCTTCCTGACCTCCCTCTCCGTATCACTAACACCGGAAACGTCACGTTTAACTACGTCGCGTTAGTGTTTATATCCACCGCTGACGCGGGACCTACACTGCACCTGATTAAGCAGCTTACTACCTATAGGAGATTGCGTGATATCGCGGGTGGTGCCACGGCGGAAGGGGCGCTGAGGTGGACGGTGGCGAATCTGGCGAGGCATGATGCGAAGGGGAATATAGTGCTTTATCCGAGGACGTATTCGCTAGCGATTAATACACTGGCGTTGGCGACCGTGACGTTGACGTTGACGGGGAAGGAGGTGGTTTTGGATAGTTGGCCTGCTGCGTGAGGGTAAATGGAATTATTATACGGGGGTTGAAGGACTGGTTGGGGAGGATGGGTGGGTGTTGGTGAGAACATATGAAACAAAAGAATAGAAAAGAAAGGAAATCTAGGTACCGAGGTAATAGGAAGAGATGAATTTCACAACCTGGTTGTGTGAGTCTGACGAATCGGGCCTCACGAGATTTGCTTTTTCGTTCGGTATTCTATGCCCTTGCTTTTTCTCGGTGCCGAGGCAAAGGGTAATTGAGGCGACGGCCTGGGATCCTCGCAGAGCTTAGACCTACGCTCCTTTCGACACTTCCCTCTCCACTGCCATATTCAGAATGAATAGAACGCCCCGCTTCATCATGGCCCAGTTTCTATGCCTGGAGAACATTGGGTGATACTGTAACAAAACCTTGAACGCCCATCGGGAGCTGGTAGTGAATAAGGGGGGGGAGGGGGGTGTTTATACCATAGCAAAACCTGATGGTTGGCCTGGAGGAGCAGGTGACTAGTTAGTAGCTCCCTAAGCCTAATATGACGTTTTTCGCCTCCCGCCCTTACATGCGTGATGAATAGGAAATGTGTGATCCTTGCCGACTCGGATGTATTAGATTGCGTTTTTAAATCCTGGGTGCCTGAGACTTTGGATAGAGCGAAGCTATAGTATAAAGATAGTAAGATTGATTACTACATTCGTTTTCTTGAGGATAGTTGGGACTCAGCTAAGATAATCCGTCTATCTATTATCTCGGGCATGAGTTACGACGACGTACATCTGTTGATACCTCTAGGGTTGCTGAACATGAACGGCGGTGCTATGGGCCTTGTAGCCATCTGTAAGCGGCCTTGGCGGAGCTGCCTGACACCGTTGTCAATTATGACGACTGGTAGGATAATATCAAGGGAAGCAGGACGGATCCACATCTACATGTTTAGCAGTCTCTTCCAACACTTGTACCATGTGCTCAGCGTCCCAGGTCTATGTGAAACTTGCAAAGAAGAGCGCCAAACCAACTAGTTGCAACATTGGACTCCCATCTGGAGAGAAGGACTGCTTGTAATGGCGGAAAATATCTACGCGTTACGGAGAAGATAAACTACATGGAATAAGGTGCACGAAGATTGCCGCCAAAAAGAGCAACAGATTATCTCGGTACAGAGGTTAGGGCAAACCGCTATTCCACGGCTCGTATCTCAGCGGAGTGACAAACAGAACCTTTTCCCAAACGATAGGTACCTAGGCTTTTGCCACGACCCGGTGACCCTTTCAATTCTCCTGGTATTACGCACTGGAACAAACTGATCGCTATTGGCTATGAACTGCTATCAACTTTCTGACCGGTTGTTCTTTCTGTCAGAGTGGACTTGAAAGATAAGGTATGACGCCAATGCGGAGACTGTCACCGGAATTGCGATTGCCCAGTAGAACCAAAATGTCGACTTTATCGAGGGGAGTCTTGCGTCTGCGCTAAAATCCAGGATCGGCATTGCGAAGAAGGACTGTACAACTCTGTGTCAACACATGTAATGGAAGCGCTGGCTGGGTGTGGAAAGGAGGCCGACGAACCGCCAGAAAGGTTCCCGGAAGGAAGGCCATGGTAAGCACAGCGATCGCTTTCATGGCATAGCTGTCGCGCTTAGACGCCAGGGCGACTTGGCTTGAGTGGTAGGCTATCTCTCGCTGCAATTTGGCTTCCTTCTGAGCGAGATCGTTGAATATCTGGTCGTCGTGAAAGCGGCCCAGTTAATAGTGTTGGTGCCTGAACTTGAAGGAAACACGGATCTCTAGAGGGAGGAGAAGAGCGAAACAATGGGGAGAAAGAAAGAACGGGTTACATACGGCAGCCTGCTGCGCCTGGGCACGTTTCTCGACGAACGTTATATTAGCCATGATGGCCTTGATCTTATACTCCACGAAATCCAACTTCTCGGCCAACATCTCGCCCGCCGAAGTTATGTACTCCGCACCATCCCTGTCATGGTCCTTAGCTGTGTCGCTCACAGTCTTGATACCCTTCCGGATCCCGTCGATTGCGAGCAGGAGTGACTTAACGTGGCTCTCGGCATAACTTGTCCGTTGGAGGACGCCAAGAACCGGAATCGTGACTTCATCTCCCTTGGAGTCGAATGCTTCTTGGTGTGTTACCACGTCGTTGCTCAGTGGGGTTTCCACAGTATCAGCTGACGCACGCTCACAGTCGTGCGGTAAGGGCACCCTCCCGCGATGGACGACTTGATCCGTATCTCTTGCTCGCGTGCTCTTCGGCGCTCCGTAGCAACTATGGCTGAGCTTCTGCCGCGGCTGTAGCGGTGGCTCCGCATGTAAGTATTGCTGCATCCGCGGGACAACCGGTGTGGCAGTCTGTTTGCTGAGGTCCTCAACTGTGACAAGCGACTTCCAGAGGTCCACCTCTTCTTCGTGCAGACACTCCGTCTTTAACTCAACGGCAATGGTTGGGAGTAAGAGGGGATGGAAAGCGAAGACGGATAGTTCTTCGAGCCGTCTTCCGATACGCCCTTGCTGTTGGCTGGTACAGCCCTGAATCAGGACGCCGACTGTTCCTTTTTCAGGGCGCCACGAAATGGAGGCGCACATGTGAAGATCAATGATGCCGCGGGAGGGTAAACACAGTGTAAATCCAACCCATGTCTCGGTCTGGTATGCTTGGAAATGTGAATGTGTGTCCCGGGATGTCAGGAGCTCTGGCGTAGCCCGTGGTAGTGCAAAGTGTGACTCGACTCGAGGGTAGAGCGAAACCGGGAAGGGCAAGACGTGAAGAGGGAAAGCATCCACGTCAGGAAAATCTCGGAATTCCTCCCCAAACTGAGTTCCCATCAAGGCAGATCCCAGACTAGTTGCATGGGCCATGTTAGCGCGGCTACCAGTCTGTCTGCTAGTGTGAAGGTTTAGGTACTCAAACATACATGAAGGTCGAGGTTCCACTGTCTTGACTTCCGAGCAGCCACTCGTCGAAATCTTGGATCGGATGCCGATCTATTTTTCCGACAATCCTTGAGACGCTTGGCGCTTGTGATCTGACACTAAGGCTATCGAAAGGCATCGGAAGCGCCTTTGGACCATCGTCGCTGAGCGGCGCCCCCCTCAGGGCTCGAAGGGAATGATATCTCTCATGACAGAATAAAAGACGGTACCCGTTTTCGCCAGGGAGTCTTTTCCCGTGACTGGCCATTTTCCATGGGGGAGCGGTGACGGAGAAGCCACTGCTAGACAGGTGGTGAGTTTTCGGACGAGTTCTCCCGGGGGTGGGAGCACAGTAGGGTTTCGGAGTTCTTGAGCATGCGGTTTCTCTCAATGTGGTTAGCTGAGGAAAAACCCAACCAGCGTAACGGACGCTATCTTGCGTCGCGCAGCTGAATGGATCATCGAATGGAAGTATTCCATGACACATCGCTACGGAGGTGTGGATTGGTTGGCTGAGGAAGAACCCAATCAGCATGGCGGACGTTATCTTGCGTTGCGCAGCTGAATGGATTATCGAATGGAAGTATTCTATGTGTCATCGCCACGGGGGTGTGGAATGGTTGGACGAATCGTCTTCCGCGTTACATCCGACATACCTACCTATTTATCGAATACTTAATTAATACTCGGGCTCCAATACAGTCTCCAAGCCCCATGATACCGTTTCAGAGTGGTCTTGATGCTGACCGCCGAACCATTTCCGATATTCACGTCTACTTAGGTCCATACCTAGGTTCTGAGTTGAGCCGGGCATCCCAAAGATGGCGGACCTGTCCGAAACCCTGGAAGCAGCCCTAGTTCACAGTTTCGAGAGGGGCAAGCTCTACCTACCGCGGGACGCGCTGAACAACATACTCACTGTCCCCAATGTCAGCAAAGAACTCTCGTTGGCAACCAAGATCCTGTCGCCGGGTCTAGCAGACCGTATTGTTCAACATGCGAGCAAGACATTCGCTATTCTATGCCTCATAGACGAATCACGCCGGATAAAAGACTTGCTCGAGGAAGGATTCATCGACGACGATCTACCCATCGAGCGAGATAATAGGGTGTTCATTTCGGCCAGGGGAAAAGGATATCTCTCCTTTACTTCCTGGAGGCGGAGTAAGGTCATCAAATTCCTCGACACACAATGGCAGATGCAGGCACCGACTTTCGATGGAACTGGTGGACATGTGGTTCTTGATCGAAGATGTCCACTGCCCATTCGAGATCTCAAACCGGGACGATCTGCCTATTCCGGAGGTGTTTACCATGTCTCCATTGATAAGGCCCACTTCAGGACAGCATCAAGAGTGCGTATTTCTTAGCCGTTACCCATCGCATCAGATACCCTCACCATCGGCCATGCTAACAATGGGGGCAGGGCGGCGACTCTGAGACGGAAGCTACCATGCGCGGGTACCTAGATGACTTTTCGGACACATATCCTTGGATGTTCGACCGCATAAGAGCCTTGAGCCACCCGCACATCATCAAGCTTCTTTTTTGGGTGAGGAGAGAAGAAAAAGGGTCTTCTCTTGATACACTATACACTTTCTTCCCGTTCGCGGACTATGGAAGTCTAGAAGAGCTTTGGGAGTTGGATGATTCTAAGCCTCGATCACCGGAGCTGCTTCTGTGGACTCTGCAACAAATTACGGGGTTGGCAGACGGTCTTAGAGTCTTCCATCAAGCTAATGGGACGCTTGATGGCATCTGCTCGACAACAATCCTACGATTTTGTGAGCCCGGAGAGGTTGGAGGATTTGGCCGTCTAGTCATCGCGGGTATTGCGCCCGGGAGGCGCGGAGTCTATATGCCGACAACATGGAATCGTGGGAGTGACAGGCAAGCCGCAGAGCGCAAATACGATGTCCTGCGGCCGGACTCGGAGGCAGAGCGACAATACCGCATGTGGGATGTCTGGTCAATGGGTCTCACCTTCTTGGAGTTCATGCTGTGGCTCCTGCATGGGATGGACACTGTCAAACGCTTCAGAAGGTTTCGCAAACAGTTGCGCAGCGATTCCGATGGTGGCACCTTGGGTTTGCCTCACACAACGGGCGGTGGCACCTTGGATATCCCCCACACAATGTTGGGTGACATCTTTGATGCCTCTGAGGCACTGTCTCTAGTGCTGTTGGATGTCCTCAAAGACAGCCCTCAGTTCTCAAAGAGCACGGCATGGCGGGATATCCTGAGCTTCCTCATCGAGCGCGTTTTCGTAAAGAAGGAGGATCGGTGCAACGCCGAGGAGCTACATTCTAGTCTGCAGAAGATTTGTGTGGCTACCGAGAAGGATGTTTCGTACTTCTACATTGCGGCTCCAGAGGATCATGGTGGTGGACAGCCTCTCCATAGTCTGCGCTTCGGCGCATAAAGGCAGCCATTGGGACCTTATGACTAAGAAATTGCATGCTCTTCAAACCCATCACATCCAGTGACTACGGGTAGGCTAAATGGCCGGCTTGGTTGGCGATGTGGTAGTTAGCGAACTGTTGGTATTCCTCCCAGCTGGTTCACATGTCCTCGAAGTACTGACATAGTGACTTGTAACCCTGGGTCTCGATTTTGTGGATATCTAATCAATCATATCTAGTAAGAAGTTTCCACACGACCGTGACCGCTGGTCGACTACGTGATTTCTAAGACCGTGGAGCTGATGGACTGAAGAGCGTGTTTACGGGCGGTTTATGTGGCGGCAGTGGGAACGGATGTCGGAATCATTTCCTTCGAGGACATCCCGGTGTCTCCAAGACACACACCTCTCTATGCATCGTAGCTCCTTCAAACTCCAACAAAATCAACAAAGCCAGATATCACCCACCGCATGCCTATCCGAATTTGCTTCCTGTTGCAGTTGATGCACAGACATGAGTTCAGTAACCCTATATAACACCTTTTGTGCTAGGTAGAAAACACACTATGAAACTCGGACGCATTGCTGTGGACCTCTTCTGCATCTCATGCCCAGGTCAAACCGTCTAGTGTCTTCAAACAACCTATCATTACAAAAACCTCTCCCGCAAAGGTATGTACCAACAATACTACGACTGGACAATACAGCATGGATACTCACAACTCAGCAATTCGCGCGTTGGCAGAGTAGAGCCTAGAAGGCGCCACCCAACAATGCAACGACCTCACAATATAATGGATCCACACTATCCACCCCTGCCCCCTAAATAATCAGAACATCCATTTCCTACTAAATTTCTATTCTACAAAATGCTTAATCCATATCCAGAAGCCTCTTGATATTACTTATATTAACAGTAATCATCTCCTACACCTCCTCGGCCATAACTTTCTCCACAGGCTGGTTAACGACCCTATTTTACTTAAGGGCCTTCCTATTAGCCTCCTCCACTGTAATGATATCTTCTATTTGCGGAAATTTATCGTTAGGAGGCTCTTGTACTCTTTTTCTAGTGTAAGGCCTTACAGCACGTTAGTCCTCTTTCAAACGGTTGTTTTCAGCTATTAGAATTACCCTCTTAGTGTTACAGCCTGCTCCTAGTATACTGTAGTGACTGAGGTGAAGACAGATCGTAAGAGCGGTGTCACGACCCTGGTCATGACCTTAAGAAGGGGGCACGGGCTAGCCGTGAGTGGCCAATTATGGGGGCCGGGACGTGGTGACCCGCCAGCCCCTCTGAACTAATTAGAAAGGACCCGGCGACCTGGAGTATGTCAGAAACACTGCACACTGGAAAACTGTTGAACAATGGGGGCTGCAACTGCTTGATTGAATTGCTTGTCCTTAGTACTCTGGCTTCGCCAGAGTACTCCTTTTCATACAGCTCTAGGTGGTGGCAACGCTTGCGCGTTGCGTGGCCAATATTACCAATCCGTTTCTAGTCCATTCCAGAGTCTTCTTCAGTATGGTGTTCTGGCCTCTGGCCAGAACCCCTTCCTTTCTGACAGAGTACAATACTTAGTGTTACGGCCTGCTCCTGATCAACGAGTTGACCTAGGTGAAGACTTATCTCTGCAAGCACAGGTCCTATTTTTGAGCTGTGGCTAGTGCGTTGCAGTGGCCGAGGGGGGGGTTGGCTGGCACTTGGCATCGTGGTCCGTGACAATGTATAAGTGGGGCCAAACAGCAGCAACGCTCAAAAATAGGGTCTGTAGCCGACTTGCGCGAAAACGGCCTTCATGTCGCAAAAGCCAAACTCTACTGTAACTCCGTAATTCTCAGCCCCCCTTTTATTGTACCATGATAATGAAAATATGCTCAAGATGGTCTGTGCACGAAGATTCTGAATCACTAATTGGATTTTAATTTGGAGTAATATTGGCCGAGATGTAACTTAAAAGGAAAGGCTTTTTTCTCGAAAAATTCAAATCTAAAATAGATGTCTAGGACGATTTTAGCCGTTATAAAGCCCGTGTGTAACAAAAATATATATTAAGTTAGAAATTTATGAAATCTAACTCACTTCATAATTTTTATAACGATAACCCTTTTAATTTATAAAAAAGAAGAGCAAAAGCAAAATAATACAGTCTTTTTAACTATATTTTACTATATAATATAGTAATAACAGTACGTTATTAACTATACAGTAACCTTATTAGCACCACCTTACTAAGATGGTTCTAATGGTAATATTTTTTTTATAGTAAGATTATTCGTTAATTTATTAATTATTACGACCTGCACCCGACACAGGCCTTGAGAGGACTGGTGCGGGTTAAGACAGAACGTATAGCAGGACGCCAACAGGTAAGGGGTGTTCTAAAGACAGCTTATTAAGCTAGTACTCTTAAATAGGGGGGGGGTTTAATGTTATTGTAAGTCGCTGTTATTATAATGCACAGAGGTGAGTCTGAACAGTAAGACATAAATGAATAATTAAATACTAGCGTGAGGAACTAGAGTCCCTTACAGTAGTTGTGGGTATAACTATAGCTATCTATACTAACTAACTAAGAGGTACTTTATACCTTGCTTAGTCTGTTATGCTTAGTGGTGCATTATGCAGTTACAGTTAAGCAGCTAACTAAGCAGTGCTTAGTGTTGTCAGTCCTTGTGGACCACTAAGCACTTTCTTACTGGTCGTAGGGGCTTTGGGTCTTTGCACCCCTGGCCCAGTGCGTTTGGACAGTGTGCACTGTCCTCCTGCACTGTTCCTTCTGCGGGGATTCGTCGGGCCGCCCCAGCCTAAGTGACGGCCTGCAGGGTCGTCACATTAATATTAAGAATAATTATATAAAGATATATATAATAAGTTAACTCCTTTATTTATTCACCTTATCTATAAGATGATAAAATGAAATAGATACTATTTGAATACTAAAATTTTACTCTATTTAGTAATATTTATTTTATATTTTATATTTTTACTAATTATTTCTTTCATATCTGAAAATTCAGGAAAAAAGTATATAAATAATGTATAACCTTCATTATTTATACTACATAAACTATACATTAGAAAAAACGTACTATAATGGTATATTAGATTTATTAAGCTATAATATGGTAATTTTATTTTATTTTATTATAACTATTTAATTAATTATTAATATATTTACTATATAAAAATCTCAATTATTACTTTTATAAGGCTCATTAATTACATAAAAAAAATTACTATACAGTTTGAAAGAAGGGCTATGATATGATACCTTTTTCATAAACTTTGGCTAAGTGGTTGGCTGGATGCAAGCCTGTGAATACAAGGATTAGAATTAGGTGTGATTTGTGACATCAAGGCCGTTTTCGCGCAAGTCGCCCTCAGACCTTTAGTTTATGGTTGATAATGGGGCGGTATGATTGGCTAGTTAGCGTGTGGGGCCGTTTTTAGAGGGGGGGTATAGACTAAGGGGCTGAGGTTGCTGAGATAAACTGATGGTGTTTAGCGAGCTAGGGGACTCGGTTGCAGAGTAAGTGTTAATTGAGTATATGTGACAACTTTACCTTACATTTCAGTATTGTCTTTATCTATAGCCTTTAGGGTTATCCGTACAGAATATAGATTTGTCAAACTGCAGCAGCAGTTCTTGGCGCTCAGGCGCGCAGGCAGGCGCCTTACCGCTCCAGGCTTAGCTGGAGCGCAGGGGCCTTGGATCATGTGCTCTCCCCACACACAGGGAGCTTCCATTTGTATATAACTGGGGAGTGCTTCGCACTCCCCTTTTCTACCAAATCAAGTCACTTTACAACTGCACTTCCGCTGCTCCTAAGCCCCTCGTTCCTCAGCCAAAACGTTCCACAGTTATAAGCCCGGCTCTGTCCGACTGAGCAAAGTGTGGAACTAATTGATTAAGACGCTCATAAGCAGCGCCCTTTATAAAACCCTTTTGCCAATCCTCCGAATCGCCCATTATAACGGAAGAAAGCGCCCTTTACCAGAGCATTCCAGCCGACAGTCAGAAGCTTAAAAACGCATAAGAGTGGCCCTCTTAGTTTAAGACTCTTAAATACTATATAATAAATTAAGGGATCTAGCACCTTATTAATCTTATTACTCCCAATACGGTTAATCTATATATTAAGTTAATTATTCTAATAATCTATAAGTTTATTAGTAAATATTAAGAGAAGGTAATTAAATTGTATATCTTCACTTATAAATACTAAAAGTTAACAGTTTTATCTTTAAGGATAATTAAGGATAAGTTAAAATTTATTACGATTATATAATAAGATGTTAAGGAAGAATATAAGTGCTTAGTGAATAAAGTTACTGTTTTTATTACAGTTATTACTGAAATTATTAGCTTATACTGATATATTTAGAACTGGGTTAATTATACAGTTAATAAGAGCTTTAAGGAATTAGTTATATAAAAGATAATTTAAAACGGTAAATATACAGTTTAAGTATTTATATACTTCCTTTAACAGTAACTTAAACTTAATAAGATAAGCCTTACCTTTTAAATCTGTTAAGAATATTATATAGTGATAAAATAGGTTAAGAATATTAACGTGTTAAAGGAGTAGTAGATTAAGGATTAAGAAACAGCTTATTATAAGGTAGAAACGCTTAAAATTACAGAGATTTAAAGGCCTTTAGCTATTAAGGATTAACTAAGAATTATCGCAGTGCGTATAACACTTTAATAGGTAAATTAAAAGCTCTTTAAACTAATGGAGTAAGAAATTATAAAACATTTAACGTTTAAAATCACAAATTACACTTACATCTTTTTTATGTAAATTTATAAAGTGAAATACGTTATTAGTAATAGTAAGTAAAGTAGAGTCTTCTTTATTAATAACTGTTTTAAAATATCTAATAGGACTAATTAAGGTTTTAAGAAGGATTGTCTTTATAGAAGAAAACACTTATAAAAGCCTATAAATTACTAAATCTTACGTTTAGTAATTATTAAATTACTTTTAAATACTCCTATTTACATTAAGTATATTAAGATATTAAGATCTGAGATAAGGGAGAAGATTAAAACGTAATTTATAAGCTTTAAGTAGTTAAAAGTTTACTAATCCTGTTAAGAGAAGTGGAGAGCTGTTTTAGTTATTTAAGGCTAAGACTGTTTAAGTGTTTTAAAGTTTTTAAGATTTATTAATATTATAGTAATTAACACTTATATAATGGAAACGATTATTAAGGTGGTAAGGCAGTTCTCTATTATAGGTTTTACTAGGCACCCGCTTTTTAACAGCACTTTAGTTAATAATTACAGAGTAATACACCTTATTAATCGTAAATCGCTTTTAGTTAAGGGGAGCTTCTAACGTGTTAAAGTTAAAGATTATATCTAAATAGGGATTAGCTTATTCCCGATCTTTAGATATAGTAAGTAAGTGATCTTAAAAGTGCTTATAAGCTTTAAAGGAACTAATAACGAAGATTTAATATTTAATAATATAACTGTTATAAAGGGTTTTTACGTTAATATTATCTTAAAAGCTTTAATTACTAAAGCTGGAGTTTAATATTATAGGTTTAACTGTATATTTTACTATAGTAATATGGAAAAGAATATAATGTTAAAGAAGCTTAAGTGATAGTATAATTTAATATTCTTATAATATACTCCTATTTTCACTTATTTAAGCTTTTTAATACCTTTTACTATAAGCGCTGTAAGTACTGTGTTAGTAACTATAATGAAATGAGGAGTAAAGTACTTACAGTAATAATTACGCTTTTAAGAAGATATAAAGTACCTTTAACACGCCTGGGTAAGGTATTTAAGGTTAGAAGCTCTTAAGAAACTTATTAAATAAGTATGTAACGTTATGATTGCAGGTATAAAGATTATTAACTGTGAACATTACGTGTTTACACACTTATAATAAATTGTTTTAAGATACTGTTCTGAAGGTTTCTCCTATTACTTATTTTTACAAATTAGTTAGGACCTTTTCTACTTTAAAAGAGTATAGGATAGATTAATTTACTTACTTATAATTAAGGATAAGTATAGTGGGAAGCTCTTCTATTATCTATTAGAGAATAAGAAAGGGCTGGAAGTGTTTAGAATTATTAAAAGCTTTATAAATTAGGTGAAAAGGTAATTTAAGCTTACTATATATATTATATGTTAAGATTAAAAGACTTTAACGATTACAATTAGGGGATATACGCTATATTAGCTTTAAGTGATTAAAGAAGGAATTAAGATTAAAGTTACTCTATTATATATATATAAACTAAACGGTAAGAGTAAGCGTGCAGGTTAGAAGCTAATTATGAAATTTATTAAAATAAAAAAGGGAGTAAACCTTCTTAAATTAATCTGGCTTAAATACGTGTAAGCAGCTATTTACTTACACGGGATAAGCCCTAACTAACGAAACGACTGGATATTACCTAATAAGAAGCTTTATAAATAGTTTAGATAATACTTCTAATAATATATACTATTAAGTAAGCTTAGTAAAAGCCTAACAGATAATTACTACTTAGACTAGAGTAAGGTTTACACTTATAGATGTTAAGTTTACGTTTTTAATAAAAAGTAAAAGGTAGAGTAAGATAAGCTTAGTTTTAAGATTAAGCCTTAAGGGTATATTAAGTACTTAGTTAGATATGTAGCTTTTAATATTTATTATATTTAATACTTGTAATTAAAAACGGTACTTATAACGTGTAATGTAATGTTTAATAAGAAGCTTTTTTATAAAAAGGAGAGTAAGGAAGTAAAGGTATTATTAATATAAGTTACTTAACAGTTATTTAGCTTTATTAAAATTAAGCTGCAGATATAAGACGCTTTATCTATACTTAAGCTTTTTACTAATATTTTAAATTTAAACGTTATACCTACACCTACTGATAATGAAGCTCTAACCTTTAAATCTGATAATAAAGATGCTTTTAAAAGTTAAAACTTAAGAGTAAGTGTACCTAGAGACGGAGCGGTACTCCTTTAGATTAAGGATAAGCTTATAAAGCTTAAGGAAAGCTCTGTAAGTATTAAATTAGGATTTTTAACCTTAAAGTTAATATTAAAGGTTAAAACTTAACTTTAAACTTAGGGCTTATACCCTTACTTAACTAGTAAGTGTGTTAGATCACCTTTTACAGATCGTGATAGGCTTAAAGAGATTAAGAAGCTTTTTAAGTAAGGGTTTAGACGATAAGAAACTTTAAAACAGTTAGATAGGGCTTTTACTGATAATGTAAAGTTACGTATAAATCTTAAAGAAAGTAGTTACTTATAAGAGGACAGTTATAATAAGATATTTATAACCTTTAAGTATAAAGTTTTAAAGGAGTATAAAGATACCTTATTAGAAGATTCAGCTAAAGATACTATTATAGTAGTAGAGTTGGAAATATAAAATACGTACTTATAAATTAACTACCTTTTTACTTTAAGATAGAGTAGGAGATTTTAAGGGCAGTTAGCTCCCTTTAGATTACTTAGGTTAGTAATTTATATATTTACTGTTTAGATTTATAATAAAGTAAGGATTAACTATTTAGTTTTTAATAAGAGCTTTACAGGCTTCTTTATAACGTTCTTACCTAATTAGTAAATAGTAGTTAAAGAAGGGAGTAAAGCTTATAAGATATTATATATTATATTTTAAGTGGTAATACTTTAAGTAAAGGTAAGGTTTAATGTAGCTTTAAGCTTACTTTACCTTTATAAAGATAACCTTTTTAAATTACAGCTTTTAAAACATTAAAGGGATTTTAAAAACTACATACTTAGCCTTAAGTTTAAAGAGGTATATTAAGTTAAAATATAGTACCTCTTTTATAAAGGAACGTAATGTAAGATAAAGCGCGCCGTAGCGCTTTTACAGCCACTCCTATTTAAATAGGTATTTATTTATAAGTTCTGTAAAGATAATATATTTAAGAAGTGTAAGGTTAGAATCTGTGTAAAAGGTGACTTTTAAGAGGTTAATACGTTTTAAAACATTTATATAGTAACTTTAATTACTTACTTATTTAGGATAATAATGGTGTTTACTGTTTAGTAAAACCTGGAAGTCTAGCAGTTTAATGTAGTTTAGGCTTTCTTATACGTTACGTGAGACGACAATTTCCTAGTAATGTGTAAGCTTCTAGATAGCTTTAAAGAAGAAGGTTTCTATTATAAGCTTAAATAAGTGTTATACGGTTTACGAGACTTATTATTACTGTAGTATAAAGAGTTTACATTAATATTAAAAGAGCTTAGCTTTACTTTATTAATAAGGAGCTATACCTTATATTTAACGAGAGTAAAACTGTGTTTATGTTTTTTTACGTAAATAATTACCTTATAGTATTTGTAAAGGAACACTGTAAAGTTATAAAAGTAATTATATAAGAGTTTCATATATGGTATAAAGTTTATAAAAAGGGAGAGATCTTTAGTTTTATCAGTATTTAGGTAATTAAGGACTAGGGCGAATGAAAGCTCTGGTTAGTTTATAATTAGTATATTAAGAAGATTATTAAACAGTATAACCTTTTAAAGGGTATATTCCTAAACATCCCCTTCTCTGGCGTGAAACTCTTTAAGAACACAGGGAGTGTATTAAAGGCAGAAGTTAAGGAGTATTAAGAGCTTATAAGATTTATCTTATATATAGTAATTATAATTTAATTAAACGTAACCTTTTCAGCCTTTATCCTTTTACAGTTTCTCGTTAATTTAAGCCCAAAGCACCTAACTGTAGTAAAGTAGACGATTAAGTACCTGTACGGTTTATAATATATGGGGATTAAGTATAGAGGAGTAGGGTAAGAGGTTCTTATGATCGCTAACGACACTTCTTTTATAGATAATATAAAGATATATTAATTGTTATAAAGGTATATTATAATACTCTTTAATAGCGTAATTAACTGGAGAGCTGCTTATTAACATACAGTTATAACGTTGTTAACTGAAGCTAAGCTGCTTACATTTATATATGCAGTTAAGGAAATAATAACATTTAAAAAGCTTATGGCAGATATTACCTGTAAGTTTGGCTTAATATAGAGGATCTTTTACGATAATTAGTAAACGATATAGTTAGTAGTTAGAGAGAATAAGAGAGTAAACATTAAGCTCTGGCATGTCGATATTTATAATATATAGGCTTGTTAAGAGCACGTAAAAGGCTTATTTAAAGTTACGTATCTGCTTACGTAACAGATACTAGCTAATAGACTTACTAAACTGCTCTTTTAATAACGCTTTAAGTATTTTGTAACGTTTATAAAGTTAAAGGATACTGGTTATATTAATTATAAGAGTAAAGGAACTGTTATAAAGGAGCTGAAAGATTAAGGGAGCACTGCTCTTACAGTCTTTACGCGTGATAGTGTATCTGTGCCTGAAGGTATAATAAATAATAAAATAAAAATAATAGGTAGTTAGATAGTGCGTTTAAGTACGGCTTATTAAATTAATAAGCTTGCTAATTAAGGTTATAACCCGCTCCTTAAGAGAGCTAAAGCTCCCTGTACCGCTAATAACAGCACCCTTAACCAACTCCTCTCTGCTTTATAAAGTTAAGGGCTCTGTAAGAAACGTATATAATACTACTCTCTGTTTCTTAAACTCCTAATATAAGTAGTTAGAATAAAATAGCTTATAAAATACATTATACTTATAAAAGCCGGCGCACTAGCTGTTACGGCAGTAAGGAACTTCTTAACGAAGGGCTTTATTAAGAAAGGATTAAATTGCAGGTTAACAAAGCACGTAAATAAATCTATAAAGAACGTACACCTTTACATAAAATTGTCTGCTTATATAGTAAGTATAGCGAGCTGAAACGCCTATATAGTCGAAATAACAGTTATTACTATTACTAATAATAGCGCTTTTAAGGCACTTAAGGTAAACCTTACCACACTTATTAGTAAGGGTAGGGTATAGGGACTTAGGGGTATAGTAAGTAAGTAATTAAGCTGGTTTACTAATCTTAAAATTAGTAAGTTAAATATTTATTAAGAAGAAAAAAGCGGTTTATATAGGGGTTTACAGATTAGCCACACTATAAGTAAAGTGACAAGGAGTTATAAAAGGCTCCTTTTCCTCCTTATCCTTATCCTTATCCTTCTCTTAATAAGAGGGTGAGTAAGCAGGCAAGATTAAGCTAAACGGCTCAGGTGATAGGGTTAAGGTGCAGGTGTAGGGTGTAGGTTTCTTAGCATTTAAATTAAAGTTAACTGTTACTTTTAAATAATAAAAATAAGTGAAACTTACACTGTAAGCGCTCTTTACTTATTAAGAAGCTTTTAACTACAGTTAGTTAAAACCAGAGTAGAAGAAAAAGCGGTGGAAATACTTACAGACGAGATTAGTTACGTTTTTAATAAGAACTGGAAGGTGTAAAAGTAAGTTAGTAAGTAGAAACGATAGTTTTTTCAAGTAAAAGGAGTAAGACTTACGTTTTCTTAAGGCGTAAGCCCACAGTCTTTACATTAGCTATAATAGCTAAGAGCAGGGATAAGAATGGTAGTGTTCTTAATTTTTTATATTTACTTAAAGAAAGTAAACAAATGGGGAAAGATTATAAGCTTTTAATATAGAGTTAAGAAGCTTAAACCACTGTATAAGCTCACTACTTTCAGTTTAGCGTATGCCGAAAACGCGACTACGTACTAACTTAAGCGGTATAATTTGGGAAGTTATAGGCTTAACTAGCTTCCGGACTTTATTATTTTCTATTTATAGTGAACTTCTTTTCAAACGTTTAAGTATTTAGAACTACGTTTTAAGTACCTGGGGGGTGTATCGAACTGTAGCGGCAGTTCTTAGCGCTTAGGCACGCAGGTGCCTTACCACTCCAGGCTTACTTGGAGCGCAGGGGCCTTAGATCATGTGCTCTCCCCATATATAGGGAGCTTCCATTTGTATATAACTGGGGAGTGCTTCGCACTCCTCTTTTCTACTAAATCAAGTCACTTTACAACTACACTTCCGCTGCTCCTAAGCCCCTCGTTCCTCAGCCAAAACGTTCCACAAGACAGCATGCCGGGATGGTAGTCTGGAGATTTTCCGGATACCCGGCAGGCATGATACATACCTAAGGTAGTCTAGGCGTGCTACCTCGAGAAAGCGTTGCTTAATTCTTTCATTCCTTCCTAAGTATGGACTCTCCTCTTCAGATAGAGTATGTGTTTGTTCTGGTATATACCGCAAGATACCCCGAACTATTTTTAATAAAACATATCTTGCTACGTATACCTACGTATATACTTGCAAAGGAGACAGGAGGAGAGAGCGTAATGTTATCTTTAGCGAACAACACATACGACCGCGGTGAAACAGCGAGACTGGGTCCCGCTTTGAGGCTAATCTAGTACTACCTGACGGTGGGGAATAAGAATATATACCTAGGTATTCTACGATGGGAGAGTTTCGAAAGCGCAGGGAGAAGAACTATCTGTATATCGGTAGTAGAAGCGAAATCAAGCACTGTAACATAGATGGCAAGAAGAACGACAGCGACAACTAGCTTTTAATGAGATAGCTTGCTATTAGCTGTAGGCTACCGGACGGGACGCTTGGGATCCACCGGTACCTAGGTAGGTAGGTAAGTAAGGTATCTAAGTCATTAGAGAGACGTTTGTAAATGGAACCAAAGCTACGGTAGGTACGTAAACGCTTCCGCTGCAGATAACCGAAATGATTACGGTCTTAAACGGGAGAAACAGGAAACAAAAAACTAAGATCTCTCAAAGAATTCAAACCAAAAGATATTCAAGCTCGCTCCCTCTCCAACTCAAAACCACCCCGTCAGAGCATCCTCTGGCGCTTGTAAGGGGGTTGGTCAGGATGGACTAAAGTCTCCGCGTCCACTTTTTTGTCTTCCTCCACCCACATGTTAGGAATTCGAATTCTTCGATCGCCAAGCCTCCACATGATGTCTCTCTCGACCAACCACTCTTCAAATTGGTCTCTGGAAACCGGTTCCCTTACCGCCGCCTCCACCTCCTCCGCGAGTTCGTATAGGCCTGGCACCGTGTACACAGCGTCGCTGAATGGTTCACCAATGACTTTAATCCCCTTTAGTAAGGACTCTAGTCTTAATAAAAAGGCCCGGTTGTTGTAGTGCCGTACATCTTATCAGAAAGCGGCCGCCAGTATTCCACGGCCATCATCCCAACAATCCCTGAGTCCGGAGTCGCGATCTCATTCAGCGAGGCGCGTATTTCCCGAGTTTGCTGGCAAGACCCTTGGGTCTGTTCCATTTTCTCTATATCTAATAGCAGTGTTATCGCGAACTTTGCGTCTGATTCAAATATGCAGGAGCGGCATATGATCTCGGAATCCCCTGCTTGGGGAAGAGATACCGTGAGTTTTGGGCATCCCACATACGGAGGCTCTCCACTAAGGTCGATACTAAGTAATACCACATTGGAACAGATTGCCCTGTGATTCTTGTCGGCCAGAAGCGCCGTAATGACGCCTAGAACATCAGCCTGCATTCTTGGCCCGCGTTGGTATCCCATCGTGAGAAAAGAGATTAGGTTGGCGATTGCCACCGAGACAACTGTCCAGGGAACAGCAGCAACACTGAACCCCAGATAGTACCCGCAGATGCACGGGAATGTTTTGAAAACAGGGTCAAGTGAGCCGTCTTGGACCAACGAGTATGCCAATTCCATCCTGCGTCCGTAGTTGACTATGTCGCTTATTCCAAAATAACCTAATCCTTCACGCCGCCGCCATGTCTGAACAAAGAGGTAACTCCTGTACTCGGGCGACATGACTTTATTGTATCCTGCATCATTCTTGCGTCGGATCAGCTCGCAGGAAAAGCCAAGGTCCAGGAGCTCTAGACTATGGAGTGCCAGCCCACGGAAGTCGAGGTGTCTCCTACATTCTTGCTCGAGAATCGGGGGTCCCGGCCCAAATCGAGCAGTGATATTTTCCAGCCGCCCCCAGACGCTTTCAGCGGCGGTCCCCGAACGAGCGACTCGACCAGCGAAACCAGTTGACGTGAGTACTCTTGATGAATGGTATCTTTGGTATAGAACTCTCGACTTATATGCATCAGGACCAGAGATAAATCCGAAGGTCCACCCTCGACTGGAAAGTTGACACCCAGTCGAGAATAGAGGCAATTTATGGCAATGGTTGCTCTTGTGATGTTGAACTTGCGAGCTCCCTCCGTCGATTGGTCTCTGGCAAGAAGCTCCTTTCCCATTTCGTCCCACTGCAGAAAGTGCTTGGCCGAGCGGTGGATTAATCTAATTCTCGTCTCCGGGGGCATAGGCGGATCAGGCTGATCGCGGACAACTTCTACGAAGCCTGCACATCGTACTTCGACTCGGCGGGCGAAGGTGGCATATTGGCTTTCGATGTCGCTGAGAGATATCAGCAGCTGTGGGTCTTGTCGTAATATTCTGTCAGCCAAGAGGGTGTCGGTGGCCAACAGAAGTTCCAAGACCGCATCCTCACAACCATCCGGATAGAAGGGGGGCATCGAAGCCCTGCTCATGACGAGGTTGAGATAGATCGCAGCATCGTGTTTGTAGATCTCTTCGTTGTCCCCTAGTCGACTCCACATAGCCTTATAGATCTCCCTGAGGTCCTTCGGTAGCAGTAGAAGGCGTTGCTTGAGTTCGGCCAGATCGTCTCCCTTGCCTAAGCCGTTTTGTAGGCTTCTGAGAGCCAACGCAACCCACAAGAATACTCCGTCTGCCATAGTGCATATAGCTAAGATGAGATGCCGGTACTCCTCAACTTCGGAGTTGAGATGGGTTTCCGGAAACAGACTCCTGAGTGTGTGTGATGCGAACAGCCAGATATCGGCGTACGTCAGGTCCTGTATCTCAAACATGGGAAACTGCTTGAGATATTGCTGTAATAACGGCTCCGGGCGACTGGAAACACACAGCTTCAGTCGCGGTATGGACTGGAGATCGCGCAAAAGGTCTATAAGCCAAAGCTGTCCATCTGAAGGATCGACTTCATCGAGGCCGTCAATGAACAGACAGGAAGGGCGTATTGAAATTTGCAAGAGAAAAAACAGCACCGCTTTCAGTTCCTTCTCGGACCAGTCTGAGGTGGTATCTTGGCTTTTGCCAGTGGAAATTTTTGCAGGACGGCGTGGGAGTTCTCCGAGCTCGAGTGGATGAGCTGGTAGACCAGAGTGCACAGACACCCCTTGATCTTGGCTTCCATTGGTAGGCCGGAACTCCAGATGAAGTGCGAAGATATCATGAGATCATGCCGAGAAGATATCTTCCGTTGGTTGAGAATTTCGAGAGTCTTTGGGTGATCCGTCAGAAACATCATGAGCGTGCTCTTGCCTGATCCAGGCTTGCCGCAAATCCAGAAGAGACTCGCATCACGGCTTCTGAGCCACTGGCAGAAGTGACGGGAGGCATCTCATACACGGGCTTCGTGTTTTGCTCTCTCGTATTTATCGAAAATGTCGTCATCCTTATCATCCTCGCGAGTCTTGCGTTCTTCACCCTCTGCGCTGTCGCCACTATCCTCGGACACGTCTGGATCGTTAAATATCCACTCGAATGTTTGGAAGTGGGGTTCCTTGATCTGGTTCCTTCTCTCGTTCATGGTGGGATACTTTAGACTTTTCAGCAGCCGATCATGCCTCGACTGCCTAGCAGCCTCGCTGTCTGACATCATCTGTTGGTCGTTCACGTCTTTCACTGCTCTGTGAACGGTTTTATATGCGATCGTCATGTCCGCCCCAAGTCTTTCCACTGTTGCATCCCGGGCTGGCTGTGCTGTCTCTCTCGTGATGTGCTCCCTCGTCGTCGTCGATTCCAGTGTGATGAGGTCCGTGATGTGTTTGTTTCCTCGAGAGAACGATTGGATGAAGCTGCGTAACTTGGAGTCGAGATCGGCGAAATCGTTCCGCTGACAGATACTGATTGCGTCTGTCCTGCTGCTGTAATCGGACTTTTGTTAATGCTTGACCTCTGACGGCAACGCGCTATAAGACCACCCTGGCCTGGGTTGTGTAACGAACCAAATATTAACCAGAAGGCGTGTTTCGAGTGTGTCCCGATGCACCTCCAACAGCCGTTCCAACTCTCTAATTTTCTTCTTCCTCGAGCTCGCCAGCGACTGGACACCCGCGACAGCAGATTCGACAAGCTTCCCTTTCGCCTTGGCCGTCTTGGCTGTGTTGTTGTCCACCTCATCTTGGAGAGCCTTCGCCGCGTTGTTGCACTCTCTGGCTATCTTGAGAAGCTCGTGGTCTCTCTGTGCAAGGGGCTGGGTGGCGGCGGTGGCGATCGCTTCAGCATCGTGGAAGGCTTTGGTCAGGCTCCCAGACGCTCGAGCAAGCGCGACTGCTGGTTCGGGCGCTTGACCGTGCTCGAAGACGTGTCTGGAGAATTTGCACACATCACCAGCGAAGCCGAGGACCTGGAATACGTTACAAGCCAGCCCGAGGGCCGCCAAAGGCTCGAGGCCGGACATTTTGTCCTTGCTGTCGATGTGGATTGGAGTGGGGTTGAAGGGTTGAAGGGTTGAGGGGTTGAAATGCATGCGATGAAAGCTCAGAGCTGGGCCGGCAAAAAGCGGGGACAATTTGAGAGGTACCTATGTTACCAGTACTTCGTGCGTACCAGTTCGTACCTACCTACCTCAGCTATCCAATAGAGGGGGATGAAATCTCGCTCCAAGCCTTGAAGCTGATGCCCCCGTCCCTCTGAGCCCGGTCTCGCCCAATCAGTGTTGTCTACGAAGTACAAGTAACTCAAGTACCTTCCACCGCCAAATGGGACACTCTGAGAAGAAAACCTTGAGAATTTGCCCCCGCACGAGGCGTCCGACATTTGCCTTCCCTCGTTCTGTTCTTGCCTAGGTTTCCATCTCTTCGTCACTCCTGCAGCGAGTGGGGAGTGGGCATCACCCACCAGACTCTGGCATTGGAGCAGACGGCAGCTGTTCGGTAGCGCTGGGACGTTCAAGTCAACCTCAACACCTAGCAGGCATTTCGAAGAGCGGCCAAATCCGTTCGGTTCGGCTTCTTTCTCCTTGTTCCAGGTCCGCTTCCTACCTACCCTACAGCCCCTTGAAGACCGACAAGCCATGGCGGATCTGTACGAAGATATCACGCATCGCCCTGATGGGCATCACATTCGCCTTCTATACTTGCAGCCCGGAAACCCCGATGAGACTCGCATGCCCGTGGCGCACCTGGAAGTCACCCTACTAGCGGCAGCGCCGTCCTTTGAGGCATTGTCGTACACATGGGGCGTAGCCAGGCGGGAGGAAGGCATCCGGCTGAATGGCGTGCTCGTCAGGACCACGGAAAATCTCATCGTTGCACTGCACTCTCTTCGCCATCCAGATCGCGTGCGGGTACTGTGGGTGGACGCGCTTTGCATCAATCAGGAGAATTGCGCGGAGCGATCGGCACAGGTCGCCATCATGGACCGTATTTACCGACGAGCAGATAAGGTCCTGATATGGCTCGGGCCGGCCGCACCGTGGATTGATGACACTTTCAAAGGCCTGGAAACGATCGCTGAGTGGCTTTGGCGGAGCCCATCCGTACTGGAAGATGCCGGGGTCATCGAATATCTCCAGGATATGGGGGTTGACCACCTCTCTCTTGCTCGCAGCGTGAGCAAGTCCGGACGGCGGCACTCAGGTCCCGACGAGGGAGAAAAATTCCTCAAGAACTTCATTAAGCTGAGACGCGGCGATTTCACCATAGCTCCCACGTTCAGCGATTTCGGAGGCAGTAATTCTCTAGGAATGGACATCTTGGCCCTTTTGAAGAGGGACTGGTGGTCCCGGGTTTGGATCGTCCAGGAGATCACCCTTGCTCGAGAGGCTGTGGTCGTCTGTGGGAAGCACTCTACCCCCTGGGATGTCTTTACCTTTGTCGCCGCCATTGACTCACTCAACTGGGGTTCGGGTGCTGGGAGATTCGCCGGAACTACAGCACGACTTGCGTCACTAGGTCGCACGCGACTGCGTATGTCCCGCACCGTCACCCCTCACCCCGGCCGCCCGCCGCCAGAGGGCTCGGGCTCAGTTGGCCTGCTGGAGAATCTCTCCCTGTTCCGATGGTCGAAGGCCACCGATGCCCGCGACAAAATCTTCGGTTTACTTGGCATCTCAAACCCCACCGGCATCGTAGCTGACTATAGCGCTCCGGTGTCCGCTTGCTTCATAGCCGCGGCCCAACACCTTTTGAGGAGCTCAGGCACACTCGACCTGCTTGACCTTACCGGCTCTCCCTATCTGGTCCGCCAGCACCAGCAACTTCCTTCCTGGGTGCCCGACTGGGGCTGCTACAGCAGGATCCCGGAATTCAGCGAAGAACAGAGGATTGAGCGCACACATGCTGCCGCCCTTGCTATTGCAGACCGCGTACAAACCGCAAGCGGGGGGCTGGTGACGGCATCGCTGGAAAGCCAGGTCCAATTCCACGGCGATACGACGCTTCTTTTAAGGGGAATGTGCATTGACAAGGTGACGGAACTGCTCGACCCTCTTCCGTACTGTCTAGAAACGGATCCCACAGACACTGAGTCGATGATGACAGCAATGGCCAAAAGTCGGAGCCTTCTCGACGCACTCCGGGTGCCGCTGGATGGGGTTGCCATGCAAGTGGAGATGGTGAAGCAAGAAACAAAAACTGTGTCGATGCTCTGTAGTATCGCAGACCTAGCCTTTTCACACTACGCTAGCCTGCAGCCTGAACCGGAAGACAACGAAAAGTTTGGTCGCTTGATCAGCCTGCTTCTACATGGCGGCGATGCCGGACGAGTGGAGGGCCTGAACGTTTTCCAGGATAGGATGGCATACCGGCGACCCATGCCCAACCTCCCCGACTTTCTCCGCAGGTGGTGTCTTACGTCTTGCGAGTTAGGCATGAAGATCGGCCGCATGGCCAAATCGGGTGCTATGACCGTCAACTATGCGGAGCTGCTCCTCATGAACTTCGGCCTACGTGTGACAATCACACGCGACGAAAGGTTTTGCCTTACCCCTGCCGCGTGTCGCCTAGGTGACCAGATCGCGCTCTTACGTGGTGGCAGAAAGCCCTATGTCGTTCGGGCAGGGACAGATAAAAACCAGTGGATGGTGGTCGGGCCGTGTTTCATGGACTCTAGAGATGTGGCCAAGCTCCGCGAAGTCTGGCAGGACGAGGCTACCGAGGAAATGGCTTTCGAGTGATAGTCCAGGGAGGGCAGGGGGAGGGGGCTCACTTTCAACAACAGTGACATGACAAAGATAAGTGAGTGCTTCGTAACGATAGGTACCCAAGGTACATTGAAACCATCCCCGGGTGAGAGGAATGTCCCTTGTGAGATGGGGTGCTGGCTGGTAAGGAATGACTGGAACGATAATCCTTTTGTTGAATACGGTATTTGGACTCTGCAGGAGACAAGTAGTCACTGAGATGTATACCTAGGTACCTCTAGGTAAGGTACACAGGAGTGGGATGTACTCAGCTCTGCTACCTGCACCTATCTACATGTAGCCCGAGAAGCAGCCCACATTATAATAGTCATTCCGAGGGTTCATCCTCGCGAAACCTTGCCTCCGCCCTCGCGAACCTACTGGCCTGGGGAAGAATAACCGCCTTGCTTCGCTCCTGATACACATCTGCTGCCTAAGAGTGCTACGACTACACACTAGGGAATCACCCGGAGCGCAGTAGCCACCGGTTCCATCTCCCCTAGGCAGCCTAGAATCGCCCCGGTTGCTACCATCAACGCCAAGAACCGACCCTGGTATTGATTACCCCGGTGCAGGCGCCAGTAGGTCGCCGAGGACAGGACCGTAAATGCAACCCCGCATACCAGCGTCGCACGATGGGCGAAGACAACACGGGACAGCCCGGCGGTGATGATATCCTGTCCGAGACGGTGCGCGCCGAGGAATGCAGCTCCGGCCGTGGCCCCGAACAGGGAGAGGTTGGTCGCAGCGGACCGCACCGCCCACTTGAGAAGCAGGGCAATGCCGGGCGGGCCGTCGTGGATGGGCTCGATGTACCGGGCTGCCAGAATCGTGATGGCACTGGGAGAGAGGCACACGCCGTACCGTTAGGTAGTCTCTCACTCCTCCCGCTGGGTTCTTTTCATGTAAAAAGAAAAGAAAAATCAAACGTTTGGGGGGGACCCTACCTACTGAGCTTCGAAAGCCTTTATATAGTCTCACCCAACAATTTTTTCTGTCCGAGTCCGTATTAGTCGCAAATCCTGAGCTAAGGGGTGAGCCGCACTGAGGGCTGCCTGAGCCGAAGTGAGTCCAGAAACTTTGTCCCGGCTATAGTTGTTATGACTACATTTGCAGAGATGGGCCAAGTTTTAGGACCGGTCCATTGCACATAACGGTCAGTTTCCCTCGCCACGTAAGAACCGTTTGTTTGTTCTACCCGAGTATTACCGTTAGATGGTTAGCTTTTAGGAATGTTCAAGTTCATGTCGTGTCGGGCTCGGATTCGCAACATTGTACTTTGGCGACCTTAATAATAACTTCATGTGCTGGGTACGCTTGTTTTTTCAAGATACTTTTTACGTTAGGACAACAGTTGGTGAAGCCATCTCATCGCCTAGGGCAGAGATTCCTAAGCTCGTAGTTAACATTGAATGCGTATTACCGTTTCTGGCGGAGCTGGCTTATTCCGCTGGTCCAGCCGGTATGACCAGCTAAAGACCTGAGGCAGTATAATCAAGTTAATTGGCTCTTTTACCATGCAAATGTTAGAGCGTTTGCTGGCACCTCATTTTTTGGGACAAACAAACCCCTAGGCCCCCAACTTCGCCGACCGAAGGAAAAAGTGCATTCAGCGTCGAAGCTGACTGGTGTTGGAAACGCCAATATACTGTGAGATTCCCGGGCAAAAAGAACCCGACGGAGAGGCGACATGATTACCAGAATAGGTAATAATGCAAAATGAGCGAACGAGTGACTTTGAGGTTTGTGGTTACCCGGTAGAAGAAGATTGACGGAAAAGGATAATGCGAGTATTTTAAAACCCCTTCGGGGGGTTACACAGGGAGACGCTGCGCCTTTCAAATTCTACGATTTACGTATACGCCTTTTGTCAAGCATGAGAAAACATCCCGCCAACCAGACAGAGCCAGGGACTGGGGTCTTGTTGTGATCAGAAGAATCGGGTGCAGTGAGCACAACACAGGTCGCTCTGAAACAGGACAACGCGGCGAATAATAGGCTAGGTCAAAGTGTCAGGGACCTATCGCTGTAATTATTCTTGGAGACTGAAAAACCGAGGCCGAAGGCCGGGGAAGCGAAGCGCGAGCAGCTCGCGAGCGTTCCACGAGCGATTCATCAGCACTGGATATAGCATCTCCGCGGCATCTATAGGTATAAGGGGGGGGGGGCGGCCAGGGGCCGCTTTTGGGATGAAAGGCCAGAATTCAAGGTGTATTCTACTCTACTGCTACTAGCGAGCGAATCCTGAGCATCTTGCGGTGATTCTTCACTCTGGTGAAACCCAGGGGGTCTTGCTAGCGAGATGCATGCGTGTCTGGAGGGTCTCGATATCGAGGATAAATATGTCGCCGGGCTGTGGAAGGGAGATCTCTGTCGTGGCCTTTTATGGCGGGTGCCATCGCAAAACGAAGGGGCGGAGATCGCAGACGATAAACCGAAGCCGTACGTTGCTCCAACATGGAGCTGGACTTCCCGCAACGGTCCCGTTGAATTCAGATCTTTACCCGACAGCAATGGACACATGTGCAAGATGGAGGACTGCGAGATGGACACAATTTTTGACTCTTATGGACCTGTCAAAGGCGGGAAGATTACCATCAAAGCCTACTACCTATCACATTTCGCATCTTTCAGCGATAAGAAGCTAAAAGAAATTATGCAGCGGGCTGGATCACACAGGCACGGAAAAGATATGTCGCGTGGAAAGGTACAAGGTGAGAGGCAAGGAGAAGGCGATAAAGATGTCTCCACCGATGAAGGGGAAGGGGATATATTTGGACAGGAGAAATGAGCGGGGCGTCGCCGAAGCTGAGCAGCATGGGTTCTGGGTCCTGCCGATGGTGGCTCAAATGAACTTGGGTAAGATGTGGCAGCACTTTGGGCTTGTTCTGCGGAGCTCTGGTGGCGAGAAAGATTTTGTGCGGATTGGCATGTTTGCTAGCAAAGGTGATGGAGCTCAAGGAGGCAGAAGGCGTTTTTTGTGCCGCCAATGTGGGAAGAGCGCACGGTTGTTTTGGTGTAAGACATCTCGATAGGTAACACATGCCGGCAACAGCGTAGCTTGTTGCAAGCGCCTTAGCGTAGTGTGGCGTCCGAGGTAGAGGTGGGCTAATCATTGTAACACAACCAGTTGAAAGATTCCGCCGGGCTGGCAATCCTGCGAGTAATTCCGCTTGGGAAGTATCTTAGCTTGAGGGTGAGATTTACCCACTTTCGTAAATAAGGAAGACGGGGAATTGAGACCTAACGGGGACGTAGGCTTACTTTTATATCACTTTGGGGGGGAAAGGGAAGAGGAGCGAAAAAGGGGTCAGGGTTAGTAAGGGCAACTTTGAGGTAAGGCGATACCAGATCACCACCGCCACCCCTCGGCATCCTCCTCCATCCCCACATCCCTCCTCCCCCCTCCCCCCCCCCCTACCTCTCCCTACAAAATCGCAGACATCGATACCGGTACTGGCATCTTCCTCCTCGACCTCGCTCGGACCTTACCACCCACCTCCAAGCTGACCGGCTTCGACATCTCCGCCTCCGCCTTCCCCGCCCCCGGCACCCACACCCAACGTCTCCTTCATCGTACAAGACATGCTCGCCCCCGTCCCCGCCTCGGAACTGGCAAGCTACGATGTCGTCGTCGCCCGCTTCCTCAGCAGCGCCACCTCCGCCGCAGACTGGGAGCGCACCCTCCGCACCCTCCTCACGCTGCAGAAGCCGGGCGGGTGGCTGCAGTGGATCAACTCGTGCAATTTCTAGGTATACTGCTCCGTCGCGGGGACCTCGAGGAAGGCATGCAAGGGAGGTGTATACCGCGCTGGAACCGTTGAGGTCAAAAGACGCAGTGATTGGGCTGATGATGCGGGATGGGGATGGGGATGCTAGTGGGCGGAGGGAGGAGGTGTGGAGGGAATTGGGGCTGGAGGAGGTTCAGGAGGATGTGTTTTCGACAGATTAGTTGCTAGGGGGCTCGGAGTAGAAGGGGGTGAGGGAGAGGGGGGCGAGGAATGTGATGGAGTGCTTTTAGGGTGTTTGGAGGGGTTAGTAGGGGTTGAGGGGAGTGGGTGGACGAGGAAGAGGGTAGGGGAGGGTAAGGGGGAGTGCTGAGGAGGAGGTGGCGAGGGGGGGGTATTATTGTTTGGATCAGGTTTGTTTGGTTGGTAGGAAGCCGTTGAGGTGAGATGGGAAAGGTTTGCTGTTTCTTTTGGTGTGGACTATCGAGGTCTGTTGCTAAAAAGGAAGATGGGTCGGGATTTACG